>ERZ779866.3497-NODE-3497-length-12685-cov-5.170784_pt1 | contig 12685 bp, 9 predicted proteins | sample MGYA00511248_ERZ779866 | MGnify/ENA primary metagenome ERZ779866 (study PRJEB29588, sample SAMEA2155758) | human gut metagenome | biome: human gut; feature: human-associated habitat; material: faeces | place: Denmark | collected 2008/2010 ... | reverse complement strand
ATGGCTCCCAGAATTGCCTGCTGAAGCGGATCTTCATCCAATGTTGGAGAATGCAGGCAGTATTTTTTTCCGTAGCTCAACCGGCTGACACAGCGCCATACAGGCCGTTTTTCCCCGTGCTGGGTCCAGATACACCGGCGATAGGCAGTACCGCACTCACCGCAGAACAGCAGATTGCTGAGGGCATATTTCCCACTGTATTTCTGCAAACCGGTGGGGGCGCTTCTCCTGGTCCCGCCCTCACGAGCTTTTCTCCGGGCCAGCTCCAGCTGAACTGCATCGAACAGTTCGTGGCTGACAATGGCCTCGTGGTGATCTTGGATGAGGACTTTGTCCAGCTGTCCGGTGTTTGGAATCACTTTCTTGCTGATGCAGTCCTTGACAAAAGTTTTTTGAAGCAGGGCATCCCCACAGTATTTCTCGTTGGTCAGAATGCTCTTGATATTGGAAATTACCCACTTAGACTTGCCAGCCGCAGTAAGGCAGCCCTGAGCTTCCAGCTGCTCTTTGATGGAGCGCAGGGGATCTCCAGCCAGGTATCGTTGGTAGATGAAGCGGACGATCTCCGCCTGCTCCGGCACGATTTGAGGTTTCCCGTCTGGTCCTCGCTCATAGCCCAGCAGCTTCTGGTACTGCATGGCGACACGCCCCTCCTTCATGGACTGCCGCTTTCCCCAGCGGACCCGACTGCTGGTACTCTCACTCTCGGCCTGGGCGAAGGCTCCGTGGAGGGTGATTAGGAACTCGCTCTCCGGGTGGATGGAGTTGATATTCTGCTCCTCGAAAATCACTGGGATTCCCAGACTTCGCAGCTCTCTGGTAAAGTTGAGGGTGTCCACTGTGTTCCGGGCGAAGCGGGAGACGGACTTAGCCAGAATCATATCGATCTTTCCCTGGCGGCACTGGCGGATCATCCGCAGAAATTCCTTCCGCTTATTGGCGGAAGTCCCTGTGATGCCCTCATCTGCAAACACACCGGCCATGGTCCAATTGGGCTCCTTCATGATCTTCTCGGTGTAGTAGGAAAGTTGGTTTTGATAGCTGGTGAGCTGCTCCTCGCTGTCGGTGGACACTCGGCAGTAGGCCGCCACCCGCAGATTCCGTTTTTTCTCCTGCTCTTGGGGCGTCTCCTTCTTAGCCGGAATGATAATGACCTTCGGAGCGGTATCTGTCATTGGTTGTTTCCCCTCTCCATAGTTTGATGGTTTTTCAGCAGAATTGTAACCCTTCTGTCGGCGTATGTGATGCGCCGGACGCTCTCGTGCAGGAGATTTTGATCCAACGCGTCCATGGGGCTTCGGGACTGGAACAGCCTCTGGAGGCGCTCTGTCTCATATTCCTCCGGGCCAATAGTGTTCAGCTGGAGCTCCGCTAGACGGAGGGCCAACTCTCTGGCCCGGTCCTCGTCCACCGGCGGGGTGTTCAGCTGGTCGTCCAGCTCCTGGCGGAGCTGGACGACTTCCGCGGGCAGAGCATTCTCACAGGGAGGACAGCGGAGCTGTTCCGGGTGGGCTATCAGGCCGTTCAGAACCGCCAGCACCTGCCGCTCCACCCAGGGAGGCGGAGAGCTGCCGCAGAACCTGCGCAGCTCCTTCTGGGCAGGGGTTTTCTGCGGGGGTGCCGCCCGCTTCTGTCGGCGGGACTGGACTGCGTCAAACTGTTCCCGGGAAATCAGGGGAGGATAATCGCACTGGCCGGTGTACTTGGCGTTCTCCAAAATGCGGGCCACCATGTTTTTGTTCCACAGCTTTCCCACTTCATAGGGGACGTCCCCCTTTTCCAGAGCCTCTGTCAAATCATTGTAGGATGCCCCGGCCAGATAGGTCTGGAAGATCCAGCGAACTACAGAAGCCTCACGCGCCTGGATCACGATCTCGCCCCACTCCATTTTGTAGCCGAAGGGCTGTTTTCGGTTGGATGCCATCACCGCACCGTCCTCTCGATGTTCTCTGTCAGCTCCAGGCCGTTGATGAGCCGGAACCGCAGGCGCTCATTGCTCTCCACGACGATTTTGTCGACGATCTCGCGGAACAGTTCCTCGTCGAAGGTATCTAGAAATTCCGGAGCAGCTTCCAAGGTTTCCAGCAGGACTCGTGTCTGGTGGATAGTTGGATTTTCCTCGGATTCCAAGAGCCGCTCCTTTTCCAGCTTGACAGCACGAAGCTGTTCCGCCAGAGCGTCCCGGCGGGAGATAAAAAGGTCAGGATCGACCAACCCCTGCTGTTTCAGCTGGGCCAGTAATCGATCCTGACGGGTGATGTCTGCGATTTGGTCATTGAGTTCCACAATATCCACACTCCAGAGCATCTTGCCGGTGCGGGCGGCTTGGAGATCTGCAAATAAACAGGATAAAAGAGAAGTGCCTTGTTGTTTGAGCTTATAATACAGTCGAAGAAAGCCCTCCTGTATTGTGAGCTCTGGGATCTGGCGATTCCGGCATAGTTCCTTACCAGCATCATGGGTACGGCACACATGATAGATGATACCTCTAGTAGTCCGTGTCCGAAATGCAGAGCCACAGCATCCGCATTCCAGATACCCACGCAGTGGCGACTGCTTTATCTCTGCGGTAAAAAATTTTTCTTTTCTCTTGTTCAGAAGCGTTTGGACTTGTTGAAACATGTCCTGATCTATTATTTCAGGGTGCGAGTGGAGGGCAAGGTATTTCTGTTTCTCCCCTCGATTTATTTTATAGTGTCTGGGAAGCGTCGAGGTTCGAAATGATTTCTGCCATAGAAAATTTCCTGTGTAAGTTTCATTTTTTAAGATTCGAGCAATTGCATGTACAGTCCACTGATAAGAGTGCAATACTGGAGTTGTTTTCTGCTGTTTACTCAGGTCTTTTGCGATCTCTTCAGTACCTCTGCCATTTAGAAAATCAGTATAAATTTTATGTATGTAGTTTGCCCGTATTTCATCAATGATGATTTCGCCATTCTGATTTTTCTTGTAACCAAAGGGTAAGGAGGACGGAATATAAGTTCCATTTGCCATCCGCTGCTGGACACCCCAGCGGGTATTGTCTGAAATATTCTCGCTCTCCTTCTGGTCTATCATAGCAAAGATGGCGACCAGCAGTTCCCCGGAGAGCTCGGCGGTGTCGATATTCTGCTCCTCAAAGCATACACTGACATCCAGCGCCTTCAGCTCCCGGACCGCCTCCAGGCACTCCTTAGCGTTTCGGGCAAACCGTGAGGAGGACTTGACGAGGATTCTGTCGATTCGTCCCCGTCGGCAGTCCGCCAGGAGCCGCTGGAAATCTTCTCGTTTCTCGGCGGAGGTTCCAGTGATCCCCTTATCCGCATAGACGTCCACAAATTCCCACTCCGGATTGCTGGTGATGAGTTCTGTGTAGTGAGCATTCTGAGCTGTGTAAGAGTTCAGCTGATCCTCTGAGTTAGAACTCACTCGGGCGTATGCGGCTACCCGGAGCTTTCTGGTCTGCTCCGGGGCGTTGGCCGGAATCACCACAATGCAGGGACTTTTTAGGGCCAGGGAGCCGTTTATCTTTTTCTGTTCCTGCTGCTTCACAATACTTTCACCTCTTTTTGCAACACACAATACCAGAAACCGTTTAAAATATCTATATCCAAAGGACACAAAAATCAGAGAGAAACAATGACGTCCGCGCCAGTCTCCGCTTTGAGACGAGCAGCAATCTGTCGGGCCTCCTTCCGGCTCACCAGGCCGGCGGTCTGGAGTGACCGGAGCAGATTTACCATTCCTAAGTAGTTGATATTTTCTTTCATGGAGCATCCTCCATTCTTGAGTATGTGTGAGAGGGGCGGAAAGTATGATCCCTCCGCCCCTCTCGTTCCGTTGACACAAGACAGCTCCGCAAATCAGTTGCGTTTCTATTCTAAAATAGCCAGATGCGGAACATATCTTGCTGTCATCTTGTTGATTCTACCGGCTCTATTTGACACTACTTCCCGAGCCCTGGGCGGCAACTGACGGACCGTGCTGGCGCACGTCACGGGAATCTCACCCCTCCGAGGATCTCTCCGAGCTGCCCCCATTGCGTGATCCCGATTCCACTCGGGGCTGTGGCTGGGCAGGAGTATCATGATAGGTTGACGGGGTCATCGCACTTCGAGTTGCCAGACTCGAAGCGCCGAAAATGGATTCACGCTCGCCGCCTTATTTAGCCGTCTTTTTATGGAGCTTTGCTCCACAGGCGGGTCCTGGCGCATTTTCGGCTTCGCTGTCCCCTCCTCGGGGCCCGTCAACTAACGTATCCCGTTGCCGGATATTCAGTTTTCAAAGTACCGTCGAGCGGCAGAACATTTTTCAGCCCTCACTTTCTATTGCAGAATTTCGAGTGATTTAATAACCACTTTTTTAAATTTTTCAGTATTTTCTTTTTCTGCTTGTGTACCGCAGACTGAGAAACCCCAACCTCCTCCGCTATCTGGCTTTCTGTTTTATGGTCTTCCGCTAAATAGTAAGAGTAGATAATCTGATAGCTGGCGGGGTCCAGTTGAGATAATGCAGTGTGAAGATCATGAATTTCTGAGGACAGAATTGCATCTTCCTCTACATAGACCGTTTCATCTGGAATCACATCCTCTCCACGTCCCTTTTCTGAAATCTCATCGCTGTTCAGAGACAAAACCTTGACTCCGATCTTCGATGCTTGATTTTGACGGTAGTTCTTCCGTGAACACTCTCTTCGCCATTCCTCATAGGCTTCCTTGGGGGCCTCAATTACAACGTCTTCCATATCAATAAAAAAACACCCCCGGCCCGTGGGGGAAGTAATAAATCGATAGAATTCCTGGCCACTCATCTCAAGCCATTCTGGATTCGACTCTTGAGCTGCCGGGTCTTTTTTTCTAAAATACCGTCTTGCCACAAGATAGCCTCCATTTCTTCTGAAATTTGAAAATGAAATTACAAATTTCAGAAGCTGGAGGTGAACGACACCTAGGGAAGGGCCATTTAAAAAATGAGCTATAAATTCGGACCGCAAGTAAACGGATGGCTACATTATTGTACCCATCGTATTGACGTTTCTTTTGCGCCCCACTTCCAATATTTGTTTGTCACCCCTATAAAAGTAGCATCTCCAATGGAGCTATATTTGGAGTTCCGCACATATCTATAAAGGTGACTCATTATTTGCTTATATGAAACTCTTCGCTGGTTAGAAAACTGCTTCGTTAGGATCTTATAATACAGTTCTCCATAATACGGGTATATTTCCTAATTTTCAATAATTGAGAATAAATTTGGAGTAGACTAATCAATCAACTGGTTTCATTTGATTTTATCTATGACCTTGTAGCCCCGTATTATCCTGCGAATGGCCGTCCATCTATCGATCCTGTCAGTATGTTTAAAATGTTGCTGGTGGGATACCTATCTCGTTAAAAATTTTGTAAGGAGGAACTGCTATGAAAAAAGACAGATGACCACAGGTGGTCGGAGGTCATCCTGAGAATTCGCTCCAGCAGGCACGTATAAAGGTCGGTATCTCCCAGGAGGAAATTGCGGAAGAACTTGCCCGTGACATACGCACGATCCTGCGGTACGAAGCCGGAGAGCAATTTCCAGACTGGAACGAGCTGCTGAAAATGAGGGCTCGTTATTCCTGCAAATTTGCTGACTTGTTCCTGGGGGAAGAAGGATGATGGGAACGGGTAGAAAAGAACAGAGGAGATCTAAAACGCAGACGCAAACATCCCTTTCCCCGGAAATCTTTACCACCCTTCTCCTCATCCTTGCTGACTACCGTATGAAAATGCCCGTAACGGAGGTTATACTCTTTCCAGATGGAAACAGTTACTATGTCTGTCCCAGATGCCATATAACTATGGAACGGGAGTTTATGAACTTCTGTGACCGGTGTGCCCAGCACTTGGTTGGAAAAAGCCAGAATCGTATATCCTGGCCAGCGTAATACCCTACATACCTGATTCATTAAAACACAGGAGCGGAGGATTTGACCTCCGCTCCTGTGTTTTTTATTTGACGCTTACGCTTTGCCGCTATAAAAGAGAGCATGGTGTTATTTTCAAGGTATTCAATGCCCTTATGATATTGCCTTGATATGTGTAACTATGTAATCCATTTGAGCATACAACTTTTTGTAACGAGTTGCTAATTCCTCGTCACTCTCGCTGAACTGTACATCACTAGGGCAACGGACAAAGACAGCGAAATCTTCTGTTTGAAGTGCTAGCTGGCTAACCCCCGCCATCACCGGCGGATCATCTTTCGGCCATGTACCGGGATAACAGTCGATGAAAAACAGAGCTCCATTATTCCCCTCCTTCTCCAATGTCTCTCTGTGATAAATCGTAATGCAGTTCCCACCATTTCGGTGCGGTAGATCATATTCTTCCTCCAGTGTGATCAGCCCGGCCCATTCCACAGGAAATTCAATAGTAAACCCAAGCCGCTGATTTACATACAATAGTGCGCTTGGCTCCGTCGGAAGCGCAACTTCCGTCATGCTGTCCAACTTATCTTCGACGATACGAGCAAAACTGCTGTTGTAGCTGGCTTCCACATCCACAGGATGCATCTCTGTTTGGTCGCACGATGATACACAAAGAGCCAATGTCAACACAAACGCAGTAAATATCAGGTATCTTTTCCATGTGCCGGATGAAAATTCTTTTTCCCACTTCATGTTTTTCATCACTTCCCACTCCTTTGACAAAACAATAATTTATCCTTTTTATCTATTATAGACGGTCAATTTTGTCATATGCAACACACTAGTTATTAGTTGTTAAGATTTACGATAACAACTTGTGTTGTGATGCCCTTCAAAAAGCCACCTTGGCATTATAGACATCCACAAAAATTGTAACCCGATAATCATGATCTTTGGCGACAAATTGTTGCTTATTCATTCTCAAAACTATTTCCTTATATATAAGCGATGAACAATTTTAAGGAAAACATGCTGAAAAAGTCGCTTACATTCCACTTACGAACTCTTGTTTTACTGAACGTAGGATAATCTGGCATCTTCTCTCCGAGCTCGAAACCGCAAAACCAGCGATACGCAATGTTTAACTGTACTTCTTGGACAAGCCGACGCTCTGACCTGAGTATCCCACCAGTAGTATTTTAAACATACTGATAGGATTGGCGGATAGACGGCCATTCGCAGGATAATACGGGGCTACAAGGTCATAGATAAAATCAAGTGAAACCAGTTGATTGATTTGCCTAAGCAAATGATTTTGGGGGAACCAGTCCCTCTATGTCCAGAACCAACATACTTATCTGACCACTATGCCGTCCCATCATCCTCCATCCCTTTTTGTTTCAATTATACTATCTAATTGTATTTTGGGATGTATTTGTCAACGGTCGCAATCATTGACACTACCACCTATTGTCCTTTTTCAGATGTTGACAATATCTCTTGTTTGGCATTCCTTTTGGCATAATAAAGCCCCCCCACTTGTTTTTCAGTATACCAAACTGTCTAACAAATGGGCGGAGGTTCAACACGCAAGCACGGAGGCATTTTTCGGCATGATATCTTTGCATTTAATGATATGTGCCCAGTTACGATAACTGACTCACAGTGGGATACATGTATTTCTTGGACATATCCGAAATTGCCTAAATGGAAAACTGACTCAACAGAATTCCAATAGGCGTTGTTTTAATTCTGTATAGTTACAATTGATGCTAACTTGGGGGTTTCGCCCATGATTACAATTTGTGCCGCACGCTCATAGGTGTGATTAGTTTCCGTATTAGTAACAAGCACTTCAAATTCAGATACTTTTTCATTATGATACTCCATTGAGTTAGCATTTAAAACTAATTCAGCAGTAAGCATTCCATCATAAGGTAGCCTTTTTATTACTTTCAATCCCAGCGTCTCCAATTTATCACTGCATTCATCGAAACAGGAACTGTCTATATAGATAGTTTGATCTTTATGATTGTACTGTGGAGATTTTAATAAATTTTCAGCATGATAGTTTAACAATATATGATCTAAGATTGTAACAATTTCGCTAAGTGGTATGTCATACCCACTACCATCTGCAGTTAACAATTGTTCGGGAACAGACACATTGGATATTTGAATAACTCTACAAGCAATCCGTAGCAATTCATCATCAGAAAGTTTTGTAACTGCATCTGCTCGTATATCCTCCGGGATAAGGGCAACCAAAACCTCTGGTGATTTAGAAACTATTTCATAAAATTTTTGCGGGATTTCGAGGCACTTTGGTTTATTGCTAACTGGAAATTTTGACAATATATCTAAGCTTTTATCACCACTATTTGAATCAGATGCAGAGATATCTGTTGCGTCAGGCGGTATATGCACTGGCGTCTTCAATATTATATAGGCACTGAAAATAAGTATAATGCATATAATCAATACAGCACATACACCTATCGTTAGGAATTTATATTTAGATCTTTTCACAATAAAATATGGCAATTTCATCTAAATCTACCGAAGATAGGAAATTGCCAGTTCCTCCTTATCATGTATTAAAATACTTTATTATTCAAAAAAACATATCGCAAATATGATCGAAAAGATATACGGTGACATAGTTTGCCGCCTAATGAAGAATAGGGTATTTGTCAGAAGTTGGCAAGCCATGTCACCGGGATGATAGCGCTACCAAACAATGCTATAATCGAAGGTACAATTAAGGCATTACCACACAGGGGTGGCTAATATATCACTTGGAAATCTGGTTTACACACAGAATAGAGGAACTCATGATCTGGAAGAACTCAAAAAAGTGTAACAACAATTATATTATACCTTGATTACTAAAAGGAGCTACTTTCAATTCTCTAATATGCATTTAATAACTTACGGCAACAAAAGAATAACAGATAATGCGAGAGAAGTTTTTTTCATATTGTTCCTCCTTAACTTTTCGAATCAATCATGTCCTTTGCAATTTCTATTGCATCAGCTTTAGCGCGCGGCCATGTTTCTATATGGTAATACACCTCCTCAAAACAGAATTCAACACAGAAACTTGCATCTCTCCTTTCACAAAAAATTTCTATATCACGGTAAAGTAGGCTCTGCACTGTGTCTTTGTTAAGTTCAAAAGAGTTCCTGCTTTTTGCCCAGATAGAAATTATATATTGATCTCTATCTATAGAATCCCAAACACCACAATAGTATCCTATAGGTTCATAGCTAGTCCGATCTTTTAAAAAAATGCGATATAGATGGCTACTGTCTTTAACCTGCAAGACTTCCTGCTTCGGTAACAAATATTTTTGCGCCCATCCGTCCAAGCTTACGGAGAATTCCTCATATGTGCTTAGATCATAGTCTGGACTGGGAGATACAGGAATTGAGTTTTTTATAAATATAACAATAAATGCTATACAGAAAACAAATAGGAGTAGCAAGATCAAGTGCAATCGTTTTTGGAATACTCTCATTTCTATATCTCCTATTTTTTGTATGATATTACCATCTCAAAAATAGTTCTACTTTTAAAGTTTTATGTATGCACTGTCTATTATTCAATCTATAATAAAAGACGGCGTTTTCTTAAAGGTGTAACATGAAAAAATTTATCCTTCTCTTTACTTAATAGAAAGATTTAGGAACCATTAACGGACAGGATGGAAGCGATTACCTGGCTGTCGTATATAATGGTGAATTTTCAGAAAACTCACCGTCAAACATCGAACTTCAGGAAAATAATATCGAAGTAATGAGCGATAGACTCTCTGCGGAAAATACGAGCGTATTTCTGGGGCCCCTGAAGGCTAACACTCCGTACACTCTAAAAATTTATGAAGATGGAAACGTACAGCAGACCCGTTTTTCTACTAGTGATGACTGTAGTATGATTCATTTAGATGCCGCTGATGCCGATAACGTAACTGTTGCCTTGAATGCAGTCGCACCGTTAGCTGCCGCTTCTACTACATTCAGTGCTTATAGATCGGCTTCTGCAACTAGCCCGCTGGGAGTTTACTCCAGCCTTTTCCAGGCTATTGAACGTGCACGTCAGGCTGGCACTGGTGCAGTTGTAAAAATGAACGGTACTGACGAAGTGTATCGTCATGGGCAGTCTGGCCGTTACTATAAATATCAGTTTACAGCCAGCTATGGGTACACTACTAACCTAACAGATGTGTCCAACTGGCTCAGCGGCTACCTGTATACGCACGTTATTACATCTTCTAACGCACGCTTTTATGGATGTAACTGGCTCACCGCAAAGGGAACCCCTAATGAATGGGCCAAAGAACCTAATAGCGGCGGGTACTACTACCAATTTGGCTATGCTTGCACAGACAACAAAGTTACGAAAAAAATCCTTCTTTCCAAGTCCCGCTTAAAGCCATCTCAAAATGCCAATATGCCGTTCAATGCATATGTGTTTTTTACCTTTCAGAACAGTACTATCAGTATAGATGCAGGCATTTATTCTGGTGGTGGAAACGGAACATGGAAACTGGGTATCAGCGCCATGCTTAATACTGGGTACGACGGATTTTATTCGGGAGATACTATCTGTAATTCGACCCTCAATAGTTCAGGCGAATATGTAGCGGATGCCGATATTCAATTAACCGTGTCCTATATTACTGGGAAACTTACCTTGGTTGCTAAAAATTTGACCACGGGCAAGACCTACACAATGGACTATAGTAACAGTCGGATTAGCGGAACTCCTTGTTTGATTTCCTCGGTATCTTATGTACCAGACCTGGCATCGAATTCTCCTGTAACTCCCGATTTTCGCTGTGGCGGTTACTTTCGAAATGTTATCCAAACGGAATCCAAGGTATATACCTCTGGTGGTACTGCATATGATTTTTACTCCAAGAGTAATAAAACACAGTATTCTCTTCGCTACAATACGGACTGCTGTGATCTAACTAGCGGTTCCTCTCGAGATATTATTGATATTTTCTATGACCGCGCTTATCGCACCTAAACACATTGTGGATGCAGTCAGACCAAATTCCTAAGTAAGTCATCTGATGGCGGGAGCTGAATAAGCCCCGCCATTATTTTACGTGTTGCGCTTGTGATGAAATAGCGTCTTTTTTATAAACCGTGGACAAGGGAGGAGAAATCTATGACATACCATGAATACTTAATAGAAAGGTATGAGGATGCATTATTTGCATTACTATTTTATGAAATGACTTTATTTAATGAAACAAACCAAATTAACATGTATGAGAGAAAAAATTATTCTGGGGCGGAAGTTATTCCAATCTCATACTTTAACGGCGGAAATACCTAACATATTTTTCTTAATTTCATAAAAATGAGAGTTTTATTGAAGTAATGGGTAAATGTATAAACGTTAAACTGTTGCACTATAGCATTTTTTGAGTCTTCTATAAAAAGATAGATTGAATTTTTAGGAGGCTCTATATGACACATCGTGTTCCATATTTAGATTTTGTTCGATGTCTTGCCATTATCTTGGTAATCACCCTCCATGCTATGACACCTATTCTTACTAATACTGCCTTTTATCTAACACCATCTTGGTATTTTTGTATACTTGTGAATCCACTAAATAGAGCCGGTGTACCTCTGTTCTTTATGATTAGTGGGTATTTAATGTTAAGCCGCCCCTCCACCGAACGGACCATAAAGTTTTATAAAAAAAATCTTCCAAAACTAATAATACCTTTGGTAAGCTGGAACCTGATTTACTGTGTAGTAGCTAATTTTAGAGACAATCTACACATAAATCCTACAACCTTTCTTCAGCAACTTCTTAATCAAGGTACCAGTTACCACATGTGGTTTGTCTACACTTTATTGGGCATTTATTTAATTTGCCCATTTTTAAGGCGAATTATTGTTACCTGTACGCTTAAAGAACTTTCCCTTTTAATTGGAATTATTTTATTTCCAACCACAATCCGCCCATTTTTAAACTTAGTGCAGCCAATTTATATCTATCTGTTTGGCCCTCTTATGGAGGGATATCTCGGATATTTTTTACTAGGATACTGCTTAGGAATAATAAATTTAAATCGTCGGATAAGATATATTATATTCATTGCCGGTGGTTTAGGATACGTCTTAGGCACTTTTGGAAACCTTATTACATCTTCTGCAGAGTCGATTCCACTCCCGTTTAATGGAGGATATAGCATTAATCATTATCTGATCGCGAGCGCAATTTTCACGTTGATACGCACAATTTTCCAGAAGCTTGAAGGAAAAACACGTTGCAACTCAAATTTACTGGCCCATATTGCCAACCATATTTTTGGAGTATATTGGATTCATGTATTGGTTCTAAATGCAATAACGGACTTTATTGGGAGTGATTTATCTATTATTCAATTTGTAGCTCTTCGGACCGTGCTTACAACTATTATATCCTTTGGACTGATATTAGTTATAGCGCGCTTCCGGATGTTGAAACGAGTCTTGCTATGAGGATAATATCAATGTAACCGTAAAATCTCCCGGCGTATAAAAAGGCCGCCATCTCAGCGCAGAGGCAATGAGATGGCGGTCGGCATTTTCATTATGGTTTTGGAATTTTACATTTCTGAGGCGCATTCACCGGGAGGAAAGATTCCGCCCAAGCCTTATCCGTCTGGCTCAGCCCCGGTGCGTTGTTCAGAAGCCAAACCAGGTAACGGTAGGGATCCAGGCCATTCTCCTTTGCAGTTTCAATCAGACTGTAGATCACAGCGCTGGACTGGGCGCCGGCGGGGGTGTTGG
>ERZ779866.3495-NODE-3495-length-12686-cov-9.140290_pt1 | contig 12686 bp, 8 predicted proteins | sample MGYA00511248_ERZ779866 | MGnify/ENA primary metagenome ERZ779866 (study PRJEB29588, sample SAMEA2155758) | human gut metagenome | biome: human gut; feature: human-associated habitat; material: faeces | place: Denmark | collected 2008/2010 ... | reverse complement strand
GTAGCACAACAGGTTTTGGTTCTGTTTGTCCAAGTTCGAATCTTGGTAGTCCAACGAAAAAAGCTCCGACAGTCGATGATTGTCGGAGCTTTTTTCATTAGTATATGAGTTGTGCCAATATAGTGGCACAACTTTGTCTATTATATGGCACGGGTTTGCCATATAGATGGCACGGTTGGCAACTATAGGATTCTCTTTTATTTTTTCTTTTGATTTATTCATTCAATATTAGGACATTTCTGATGATTTTTCCTTTCTTTGTACAATATTGATAGATAATTAGGACAAAAAAGCAATGTTTTGCCGTTTTCTTTTGCTACATTTGCAATCGTGTACGTAAACGACGTACCGCTGGCTGTTAATTTTGAAAATTAAAGAAAGGTAATATAATCATGAGAACGAACTATGAGATCCGCTACGCTGCGCATCCGGAAGATGCGAAAAGTTATGATACGAAAAGAATTCGTCGTGATTTCCTTATAGAGAAAGTATTCTCCCCGAACGAAGTGAATATGGTATATTCCATGTACGACCGTATGGTGGTAGGTGGTGCCATGCCGGTGGGTGAGGTGTTGCAACTGGAAGCTATCGACCCGTTGAAAGCCCCTTATTTCCTGACCCGCCGCGAGATGGGTATTTTCAATGTAGGCGGACCGGGCGTGGTCAGAGCCGGCGACGCTGTGTTTGAAATGGATTATAAAGAAGCCCTCTACCTGGGTTCGGGCGACCGTGAAGTTACTTTTGAGAGCAAGGACGAGGCTCATCCGGCCAAGTTCTATTTTAATTCCGTAACGGCTCATCGCAACTATCCCGACAAGAAAGTGACGAAGAGAGATGCGGTAGTGGCTGAGATGGGTTCTTTGGAAGGCTCCAACCACCGTAATATCAATAAGATGCTGGTAAATCAGGTGTTGCCGACCTGCCAATTGCAAATGGGCATGACGGAACTTGCTCCGGGCAGTGTGTGGAATACAATGCCGGCACACGTCCACAGCCGCCGTATGGAAGCTTATTTTTACTTTGAGATTCCGGAAGACCATGCTATCTGCCACTTTATGGGCGAGGTGGACGAAACCCGCCATGTGTGGATGAAGGGCGACCAGGCTGTCCTTTCTCCCGAATGGTCTATCCATTCTGCCGCGGCTACGCACAATTATACCTTTATATGGGGGATGGGCGGCGAGAATCTGGATTACGGCGACCAGGATTTCTCCTTGATTACCGATTTGAAATAACACTATTTTTTCAACCTAAAATAAATAAACATCATGAATCAGTATTTGAATTTTTCTCTGGAAGGTAAAGTAGCCCTCGTAACAGGTGCTTCTTACGGTATCGGTTTTGCCATTGCTTCGGCTTTTGCAGAACAAGGTGCGAAAATCTGTTTCAACGACATCAACCAGGAACTGGTAGACAAAGGTATGGCTGCTTATGCCGAAAAGGGTATCAAGGCACATGGTTATGTATGCGACGTAACTGACGAACCGGCTGTTCAGGCTATGGTGGCTACTATCGAAAAAGAAGTGGGCTCTGTTGATATTCTGGTTAACAACGCAGGTATCATCCGCCGTATCCCTATGCACGAAATGGAAGCTGCCGATTTCCGTCGCGTTATCGACATCGACCTGAATGCTCCGTTCATCGTTTCTAAGGCTGTTCTGCCTGCAATGATGAAGAAGGGTCACGGTAAGATCATCAACATCTGCTCCATGATGTCCGAACTGGGTCGTGAGACTGTATCTGCATACGCTGCCGCTAAGGGTGGTTTGAAGATGCTGACTCGTAACATCTGCTCCGAATACGGTGAATACAACATCCAATGTAATGGTATCGGCCCGGGTTACATCGCTACTCCGCAGACTGCTCCGTTGCGTGAAAAACAAGCTGACGGCAGCCGTCACCCGTTCGATTTATTCATTTGCGCTAAGACTCCGGCCGGTCGTTGGTTGGATCCGCAAGAACTCACAGGTCCTGCTGTGTTCTTGGCATCTGAGGCTTCCAACGCAGTGAACGGACATATTCTGTACGTTGACGGCGGTATCTTGGCTTACATCGGAAAACAACCGAAATAACAGGTAATAAGGTAGTGAGGCGGTAAGTGATAGAGGATATTGCTTTACCGCCTTATTTTTTATAATAAGGTTGCTTTATCACCTGCTGCATTATTGCATTACCATTCTGTTACATTACCACTTTATCACATTATTTATTCACTATGAAGAAACTTCTTTTATTAGGTATGACGGCCTTGTTTTGCTTCGCTTGCAACGATAGCAGGACGGTGACCGTTACGGTAACCAATCCGTTGGCCATGGAGCGCTCCAATGAAATGGTAGAGGTGTCTATGGAAACTGTTACAGACCGCCTGGGCTTGGCGGACACGGCACAGATTGTAGTATTGAATGCCGACGGGCAGCAAGTGCCTTATCAGATTACGTACGACGGCAAGGTTATATTCCCGGCTGCGATAGCTGCTGGCGGCACCGCTACGTACACCATACAAACCGGTACGCCTGAAGCTTTTGATGTAAAGGCCTGCGGCAGATGCTATCCCGAACGTATGGATGATATGGCTTGGGAGAATGATTTGGTGGCTTTCCGCGCTTACGGTCCTGCTTTGCAGGCTAAAGGGGAGCGTGGTTTCGGTTATGACCTGTTTACGAAGTATAACACTACCGAACCGATACTGGAGGCCATGTACGCCAAAGAACTGGATAAGGAAACGCTTGCCAAGATTGCCGAACTGAAAAAGACCGATCCGAAGGCTGCTGCCGAGTTAAGCCGCGAGCGTTCTTACCACATCGACCATGGTTATGGCATGGACTGCTATGCAGTAGGCCCTACATTGGGAGCCGGTGTAGCCGCACTGATGGTAAACGACAGCATTATCTATCCGTGGTGCTATAAGAACCAGGAGATTCTGGATAACGGCCCGTTACGTTTTACGGTGAAGCTGGAGTTCACTCCGCTGACTGTAAAGGGAGATTCGACCGTGGTAGAAACGCGTCTGATTACACTTGATGCAGGCTCACATTTGAACAAGACTGCCGTATCGTACAGCAATCTGAAAGAAACATTGCCTATCGTTGCAGGCATCGTATTGCATGAACCCGATGGAGCAGTCGTTGCCGATGCTGCTAACGGTTACATTACTTATGTAGACCCTACGACCGGTCCCGATAACGGTAAAATCTTTATGGGTGCTGCGGTTCCCGCTGTTGTCAAAGATGCGAAAACCGTGCTTTTCTCTGAAAAGGAGAAGAAAGAACGCAACAATGCCGACGGTCATGTGCTTGCTGTAAGCGACTACGAACCGGGTTCGGAATATGTATATTATTGGGGATTTGCATGGGATAAGGCAGATATCAAGACTGCCGATGCCTGGAACCGGTATATGGCTGATTTCGCCCAAAAAGTGCGTAATCCGCTGACGGTAAAAGTAAACTAAAAACATTGAGAGTTGAAAGTCAGGCTGCGCGATTGTGCTGCATGAAAACTTTCAACTCTCAACTTTATAACTCTATAATTCTATAACAGTCTGAACTCGTATCCCTCTTCTTTCAGAAATTCTATTGCCCGTGGCAGTGCATATTGCAGGTTGCCGTTGTTCCAGGACTTTAAGGAATCGTGAAATGTGATGATGGAGCCGTTGCGGGCGTATCTCATTACATTGGCAAGCACCTGTGGTCCGCGAAGTTTCTTACTGTAGTCACGGGTTACTAAATCCCACATTATTATCTTATAACGGCGTTTCAGTATCATGTACTGCGTCCATCCCATGTGGCCGTGCGGAGGGCGGAACAGGTCTGTTTTCATTACCTCGTTGGCTTTCTCGGCATTTGCCAGATAATCTTTGAAGTTGTATTCAAATCCTCTGAGATGGTTGAAGGTATGGTTACCGATGCGGTGTCCCCGCTCCACAACCATTTGGAATTCATCAGGGTGCTTACGGATATTGTCACCTACCATAAAGAAGGTGGCTTTTATGTCGTATTTGTCAAGCAAGTCGAGTACCCACGGAGTAACTTCGGGGATAGGCCCGTCATCGAAAGTCAGATAGACGGCTCTCTCGTCCGGGTCCATTCGCCATACGGCGCTGGGATATAACTTACGAACAAACTCGGGTGGCTGTTCTATAAACACGGTTAATCGGTGGTTAACGGTTATTGACTGATGCCGGGCATCCGGTGGCGAATGGGCAGGTTTACCGGCAGGATGTACCTGCGGTAATCCGCTCATTCGCTACCGTGTATCGGCATTATTTTTTTTCCATTTTTTGTAATCTTTCGTATCTTTCCGCATACAAGTTGTACAACTCTTCTACCTTCGGAGCGTAGATTTCCGCCAGTTTGGAATTGTATTTCTTCATAATCTTCACTTCAGCATCGAGCACTGCCCAGTGATATTCAAATTCACGGGTAGAGATGGAGAAGCGGTTGTCGTCCATGCTCAGATACCAGGTGAGGTATTCCACGGCTTTGTCGGCAAGGGCTTTCATCATGTCGTCGGCTTTTGTAGAATCGCCCAACTGGTAGTATGCTTCGGCCATCTGTACGGCGCCGTTCTGCCAGTCGTATGGCACGTTGAAAGCGGGAATCATCTTCTCGGCATAGTCCAGTGCGGCTTTAGCCTTATCCTTCTTGCCTTCGCGTATCAACTGCTGTGCAAGCTGGGAGAAGATACGGCGATGCGAGTGACACATGCGCATGGCATTCTCATCAATGTAGATGCCCGGTTTGTCGATGCCGCCGAACTTGAACTTGTGCATCAGGTTGTCGTACATCTTTTCGCTGTCGATTTTCACACCCAGTTTGTCGGTATCGAACGGAGTGAAACGGTAGGTGAGACCCTCCTGAATGAAGTGGTTGCCCATGTTCAGTTGGTTCTCCGGTCCTACGCTGACTGCGATGTAGATAGGACGTTCCCAATTGGCTTCCGCCAACATTTCGAGCATCATCAGCTCACTCTTGTAGAGGGCGCGTTTGCCTTTCAGCGAGATGTGCATGTAGTCGGGGATGGAATCGCCCGGTATCATCATTCCGCTGCGGCGTACGGCTTCCTTATCCACTTTCATCACGATGCTGTCGGTAGGAATTACCTTCAGGTCCTCGTTCTTGCTGCGTATCCAGTATTTCAGTATGTTCTTGAGTTCATAAGGATTTTCGCCGAATTCTTTCTTCACGTTTACCAGTGCTTCGGTGTTGCCGCTCAGGGCTTGTTTCTCTGCTTCGGCATACAGGGCATCGATGCTCTTCTTGTATTCGGGACGTACCGGAACATATTCGTTGGTACCTTCTACATACTCCATACGGTCCCACGTGATAGGCAGGGAGGGAGAGTCGTAGGCGGGACGCTTCATCTGGTCGATGTACCAGTCGGTCTGCAGGTAGCTGAGGTTGCAGGTACGGGCGTCGGTACGGAAGCCTTCCGTTTCTTGGTTGTACCACAGGGGGAAGGTATCGTTATCGCCGTTGGTGTATATAATCGGATTACCCGTTTCCTGCAATGACATCAGGTAGTTCTGCCCGAAATCGCGTGCCACATAACGGCCGCTGCGGTCATGGTCGTCCCACGTCTGGCTTGCCATCTGTATGGGAACGAAAAGGCAGGCCACTGAAACGATAGCGGCGGCGGGAAGTTCCTTCATCTTGGCATAATGCTGCAACAGGCGGATAATGCCTGCCACGCCCATACCAATCCAGATGGCGAAAGCATAGAACGAACCGGCATAAGCATAGTCGCGTTCACGGGGTTGAAGAGGTGTCTGGTTCAGGTAAAGCACAATGGCAAGACCGGTCATAAAGAACAGGAAGAATACAATCCAGAACTGTTGGATACCAATCGGTTCATAGATTATTTTTCCGTCCGGTGTGGTGATGCGTCTCACCTTGTAAGCCTGCCAGAACAGACCGATAAGTCCGAGTAAAAGAGGCAGACAGTAGAATACATTATGCCCTTTATTGTTCTTCAGGTCGGAGGGGAGCAGGCTTTGGTCACCTACCAGGAATTTATCAATGACCGGAATGCCGGTAATCCAGTTTCCGTGTTCTATTTCTCCTTGTCCCTGAATGTCATTCTGACGTCCGGCAAAGTTCCACATAAAGTATCTCCAATACATGAAGTTCACTTGATAAGAGAAAAAGAACTTGATGTTCTCCCATTGGGTAGGAACCTTTACCATCATCATCTGTCCGCATTGGTCGTAAGGCACTTGTGTACCTTCCACGCCGCCCAGCCAGTCTTCGTAGGCTTGCGGGTGACCGGGTGCATCACTGTACATACGCGGGAACAGCATATTCTGTGCATATTTATATTCTGTTTTATGACGAACCACTTCGTAGCTGTCTTTTTCGTCGGGAGTAGCTTTTTCTTTCCGTTGATATACCGGAGCTCCTTCTGTCACATCATACACGCATCCGCCGTCCACTTCCTTCAGTGCCGGTTTTGAGGTGTAGGCCTGTCCGTAGAACAAAGGACGGGTTCCGTATTGTTCGCGGCCAAGATATTCACCCAGCGTGAAGATATCTTCCGGTGAGTTCTGATCCATCGGTGTATTGGCTGTGGAACGAATCACGATGAGCGCGTAGGATGAATAACCTACCATAATCATCATGATGCAAAGCAAAGAGGTATTGAGCGTGCGTGCACTGATTTGGTATTTTTTGTCCAGCTTGGCAAACAGGTAGATACCTAATGCTGCCAAGACAATGATGCCGATGAACGTGCTGCTCCATCCGTGTCCGTAGAATGGGATGCCCAGCATGGCAATGGTGACAAGGAAGGAGATGTTCATGCGTTTGCGGCTCTTTTCCACATAACTTTCATATACTCCCCAAATGATGGAGGCGGCCAACAGGATGATGTAAACAATCAATCCGCTGTTGAAAGGCATTCCTAATCCGTTGACAAACAGTAGTTCAAACCATCCGCCCACTTTCACTACGCCCGGTACGATGCCATAAAGCACAGCAGCCACCAGCACCATCGAGCCGGCTAAGGCAAGCAGGCTGCCTTTCAGGTTGGCATCGGGGTTCTTTTTGTAATAGTAAACCAATACAATGGCGGGGATACACAGTAAGTTAAGCAAGTGCACACCAATGGAAAGTCCTGTCAGATAGGCTATCAGAATGAGCCAACGGTCACTGTGAGGTTCGTTTGCCACGCTTTCCCACTTCAGGATAAGCCAGAATACCACTGCTGTGAACAGGCTGGAATAGGCATATACTTCACCTTCTACGGCACTGAACCAGAAGGTGTCGCTCCATGTGTAAGCCAAAGCTCCCACAAGACCCGAACCCATTATAGTAATGAGTTTGCCCAATGTCATTTCGTTATCGTCGGGGCATACCAGTTTTTTTACGAGGTGTGTGATACTCCAAAACAGGAATAAGATACACGCCGCACTCATCAGGGCACTCATGGTGTTTACCATCCGGGCCACTTGGCCGGGGTCGCTTGTGAACTGGCTGAATAAGTTGGCGGTAAGCATAAAGAAAGGTGCGCCGGGGGGGTGTCCTACCTCAAGTTTGTAGCCGGTAGTGATAAATTCCGGGCAATCCCAGAAGCTGGCAGTCGGTTCAATAGTCATGCAATAGGTAATTGCTGCGATGACAAAAGTAACCCAACCAACCAGATTGTTTACTAATTTGTACTGTTTCATGAAATTATATTTGTTTCGTTAACATTCGATGGGCACAAAGATAGTAAAGAAATAGTTATTTACCGTCTGAATGTCTGTTATTTAGTGTTACGACTGTCAGTCTTAGAGTTTTTTTTGTAATTTCGCCTCACTTATTAAATCTAAAGAATATGAATTTCATGAATAGAGTAATTGTCGCTTGTTGCATTTTGTTATGTACTTCTGTATGGAAGATAAGTGCTCAGGATTATCCTTTCCGCCGGGCAGACTTGCCGGTGGAGGAGAGAGTGGAAGATTTAGTCCGTCGGATGACACTGGAAGAAAAGATAGACTTGTTGGCAGGTTATCAGGATTTCTATCTTCATCCTTGCGAACGATTGGGTATACCTGCTTTCAAACTGGCGGACGGACCTTTGGGGCTTGCTTCATGGGGATTGTTCGGCAAGGCGACAGCCTTTCCGTCGGCATTGTCTTTGGCGGCATCATGGAATAGGGACTTGGCAGCCCGGGTAGGCGACTGCTACGGACAGGAATGGCGTGCCCGGGGCATTCACTTCTTTTTGGCGCCGGGAGTGAACACTTACAGAGCTTCAAAGGGGGCCCGGAACTTTGAATACATGGGTGAAGACCCTTATCTGTCTTCGGAGATGGTTGTTCCTTTCATCAAGGGGGTGCAGGAAAGGGGTGTGATAGCCACCGTGAAACATTTTCCAGCCAATGACCAGGAGTACGACCGTTATAGGGTCAGTTCGGAAGTGTCCGAGCGTGCGTTGCGAGAGATATACTTGCCGGCATTTAAGGCAGCAGTGCAAAAGGCGGGGGTGAAAGCTGTGATGACCGGCTATAACTTGTTGAACGGCGTATATTGTACGGAAAATAAATATCTTATCGATATATTGAAGAAGGAATGGGGATTTAAAGGAATGCTGATGTCCGACTGGGCATGTACCTATTCGGCAGACAAGGCTGCCAACCATGGACTTGACCTTGAGATGGGCAGTAACGACTGGTTTGTCAGAGAGAAATTGTTACCTCTCATTGAACAGGGAGTGGTGACGGAGGAGACTATTAACGAGAAGGTACGGAGGATTTACGGAACCTGCATCGAAATGGGATTTTTTGACCGCCCGCAGTTGGATACGACTATTCCTGTTTATAACCCGAAAGCCAACCGAATGGCATACGAGGCAGCCAAGGAGGGAATGATTCTTCTGAAGAATGAAGATAACCTGTTGCCGTTGAAGCGGGTGACTAAGATTGCAGTAATCGGACCCAATGCTTGTTATAACCTGGTGACGGACAGGCAGAATAATGTAAACGGCACTACTTATGGGGGTGGTGGCAGTTCTAAGGTACATCCTTGGCATGTTACTTCTGTTCTGCAAGGGATAGAGGCGGAATATCCCGATGCGGAAGTGTGGTATGCGGAAGGAATATCCAATGCATATAAGCCGAGATTGTTCCGTTCTGCTAAGTTTTATACCGAGGATGGAAAACAAGGACTGAGAGCAAAATATTATAAAATGGGGCAAGGCGACGGCAGTGCTTTGCCCGATAAGCTGATGCAGCAACAGGCGAAGGCGGCGGGAAGAACGGAAGATAGTCATAATGGTGTTTCTGCTGTTTCGTCTTCTGTCTCTGCAAAAAGTTCGGACAAGGAGCCGGTGATGGAAAGAATCGATCGGCATGTGGATTTCTCTTGGTGGGGAACTCCGAAGGAAGGTTTGGGCGAGGATTATCGTGTGGAATGGGAAGGCTATGTTCCCGTGGAACGGAATGACAGTCTTCTGTTCTTTGTTGACGCACAAGGAGGATACCGTTTGTGGATTGACGGAAAGTTGTGCTTGGATGCCTCTGCTTCTCAGTCTTTTGATTGCAGGCAAGTGGCAGTGGACGGTCAGAAGGGGGCACGGCTGCATGTGAAGTTGGAATACCTTAACCAGCGAAGTTTGCCGGCAGAGATTCGTTTGGGATATGATTATAAAGGCAATCTTGATTTTTCGGAAGCTTTGCGGTTGGCACGTCAGGCAGATGTGGTGATATTCTGTGGCGGTCTGGACGGCCGCATTGAGTTGGAAGGACGTGACCGTCCGTTTGAACTGCCTTACGGTCAGGATATATTGATAAATCAACTGGCTGAGGTAAATCCGAATCTTATTGTCAGCCTGCATGCCGGAGGCGGTGTGAGAATGAGCCCGTGGATTGACCGGGTAAAGGCAGTGGTGCATTTGCTGTATCCGGGACAGGCAGGAGGACGAGCGTTTGCCGAAATGCTGTCGGGAAAGGTGGTTCCTTCAGCCAAGTTGCCTTTTACCATAGAAAAGAGATGGGAAGATTCTCCGGCTTGTGGCAATTATGATGAGACACGTAAAGAACGGAAGGTGTATTATAATGAAGGAATATTCGTGGGTTATCGTGGATATGACCGGAAACAGGTTGAGCCGCTTTATCCGTTTGGATACGGTTTGTCTTATACTTCGTTCGAGTATTCGGATTTGCAGTTGACGGAAATAGACAAGAAGAACAAGTCGGTTGCACTCTCTTTCAATATAACGAATACGGGAGGCTATGAAGGAGCGGAAGTGGCTCAGGTATATGTGCGTGATATTGCTTCGAAGGAAGCACGTCCGTTGAAGGAGTTGAAAGGTTTCCAAAAAGTATTCCTTCGTCCCGGCGAGACAAAGCATGTTTCGGTGACATTGGACAGAGATGCTTTTCAGTATTTCAGTGAGAAGAAATCCGACTGGGTGTTTGAATCCGGGGAGTTTGAGATATGGGTAGGTGCTTCTTCCAAGGATATCCGTTTGAAGACGAAAGTAAAGATGTGATAAACATAATTATCCACTGTAGGAGGCCGGCTGAAAAGTTTGGCAGCTCATTCTGTCATTCTGAGTGCAATATACTTTTGGGGTCAGCCTCTTACGGTAGATAATTATTTATCTTTGTTTTCAGTCTGCCCGTCTTCGTGGCAGTGACATTTCAGTATGCGATGGGGGAAATTGCCGTGTCCCAACAGTTCAATGGGGCATCCGAAGTGCTCTTCCAGCCATTCGGTGGGAACTTCTGTATCGGGGTGATAATCCAGTGTTTCGTTGACACAGGCTATTGTCTTCACGTTCTGCAAGACAGTGCCGATATCGTGGCTTACCAGGATAATCGCCCGTTCTTTATTGATTTCTTCCAGCAAAGAGTATAATTTTGCTTCAAAGCGTTTGTCTATGTATGTGTTAGGTTCGTCCAGTATCACCACTTCCGGGTTGGATACAAGTGCCCGTCCCAGAAGTGCCCGTTGCAGTTGTCCGCCACTCAGCTCACCGATAGCACGTCCTTCCAGTCCCTCCAGTCCCATGCGGGAAATGATTCTCCTGACCTGTTCATGCTGTTCCGGGGAATAGCGGTGCAACAATGATTTCTGTTTGCTGAGTCCGGACAATACAACTTCGTATACCGAGATAGGAAACTTCTTATCAATGCTGTTGTACTGAGGCAGGTATCCCATGGTTATTTCCGGCACTTCTTTGCCGTTCTTATAAAAACGGATGGTGCCTGATACCGGTTTCAGCAGTCCAAGGATTAATTTAATCAGTGTCGTTTTTCCGCCTCCGTTAGGGCCGATAACACCTAGAAAATCATGCTCATATACGTTCAGGTTGACACGGCTGAGTACGGTCTTTCCATCATAAGCGGCAGAGATATCGTTTAGTTGTATAATAGGATGGTTTGTCATAAGCACTTTTATTTGGTAAGGGCCTTTGCTATATTTATCATTTCTTCCTGCCAATCATAGCTCAGCGGATTAATCGGGATGACATCTACTCCCAGTTCATCGGCTATCAATTTGGCGTTACGCGTATCAAACTCCTGCTGTACAAAGATGACGTGAGCATTGTCACGGCGGCAGGTCTCGATTAAATTTTTGAGATGAGCAGGCGAGGGCTCTTTTCCTCCTTCTTCGATGCTGATTTGTTTTAATCCGTAATCGCGGGCGAAATAGCTTAATGGCGGGTGATAAATAAGAAAAGTGGTATCTGCATGTTGCAGTAGTCCGCGAAGTTCATTGTCTGTCCGGGTGATAATGCCTTGCAAACTATCCAGACGATGTTTGTAATAGGGTGCATTGGTACTGTCCAACCGGCACAGGGCAGCATAGATGTTATCAGCTATTATAGCAGCATTCCGGGTTGAGTTCCAAATGTGTGGCTCGATACCTCCTCCATGATGATGGTCACCATGGTTGTGTTCTTCCTCATAGATAGGGTCTATACCTTTAGAAGTATCGAATACCTTGAGGTGCGGGGCGTTGGAAGTCAATTTATCCATCCATGCTTGTTCGAATCCAATGTAACCGATGCGTAAGTAGGCAGTACTTTTGTCCAGATTGACCAACTGTTGCGGAGTAGGGTCGTAAGTCTCCGGGCTGCTGCCCTTAGGAACCATACTGACTACATTATATTTATCTCCGGCAATGACTTCCGTGAAGTATCGCAACGGCTCGAGTGTAACGGTTAATGTCTCTTTGCCGGACTGTTGCTGCTTGGAGCCGCAAGCACTCAGGCAAAGCAGAGTGACGAGAAAGAGAACGATTCGTTTCATATTTTCATTTATTGAGCGTTTATTTGGTGGCACGTAATATTTCACGTTTTCCACCCGGAGGTCCCGGAAGACGTTCCACTGTAAACCCGGCTGCCTGCAACATTCTTCTTACTATCCCTTTGGCGCAGTAGGTGGTCAGGATACCTCCTTTGTTTAATATTTCATATAGAGAGTTGAATAGAGACAGTTCCCACATTTCCGGCTGCTTTTCGGGTGCAAACGCATCAAAATAGATAATGTCATAACCGGATAGAGAGGTCTGTCTTGCTTCTTCCGAATGAAAAAGGCGGGTAAAATCCCCTTCTATCTTATGGAGTGTGAACCACGGAGAGAGTACCTCGTCCGTTTCCCATCCGGCACGGTGAATGGCGTAGTAATCGTCTTCGTGTCCTTTTCCTATGAGGCCGGGATAATTCAATTTATGTACGGTATCTTCGCTTAGCGGATACCGTTC
>ERZ779866.3493-NODE-3493-length-12691-cov-3.928775_pt1 | contig 12691 bp, 23 predicted proteins | sample MGYA00511248_ERZ779866 | MGnify/ENA primary metagenome ERZ779866 (study PRJEB29588, sample SAMEA2155758) | human gut metagenome | biome: human gut; feature: human-associated habitat; material: faeces | place: Denmark | collected 2008/2010 ... | reverse complement strand
CGGCGGCGTCAACCGGAAAGGCGGCGCAGTCGGCCTCAACCTGGGTACGCAGAGAAGCGGTCAGCGCCGCCAGTTCGGCGGAAAACTGTTTTGTCGAAAGTTTTTTCATTGTCCGAACCTCTGGCTCACCACTTCTCCGAACGGTTCCAGAACCTCAAGCAGCGCCCCTGCGTGCTGCGGGTAGGAATCCCGCACGAAATCCCCCAGCATGGTCAGCGTCTGCAATGCCACGGCAAGCTCGTTCGTCTCGGGCAGTACGCGGCGGGAGGCCGCTACCACCTTGTTGAAGGTATCCGCCAGAGAGGCCAGGGCGCTTACCTTGTCCTGCATCGACATCTCGCTGTTGTTGAGTACCCCGTCCGTCAACGTCTGATAACGCATCACAAATTCGGCCAGCATCTGCCGGGCCACGTCCTCAATCCCGCTGCCCGCGAGCAGGCTTGCGCCACGAGCCTTGTCCCAGTCATCGCCCTTGTCCTTTGCGAGCCGCTTCCAGCGCCGCACTGTCGGTTCCGATACGCCGAGCATCCGGGCGATCTGTTCGGCTGGCAGGTTGTCGTGTATATAGGCGGCGCGGGCGCGCGCCCTCTTGTCCCGGCTGTATCCCATTACTGTCCTTCCTCATCGTCCCGCTTCACACGGGGCGCGGCGCATACGTCTCCGGCCTGTTCAACATGCAGGGCGCGCCGCGTGAACTGCTCAAGGCGCGCCTTGCTCCGCTGCACAATCAGCTTGAGCAGCGGCGGCACGGGCAGGCCGATCTGTGCGCAGTGCGCCAGTATGCTTACGCAGTCCGTAAGCAGCAGGTACGCCAGAAATATCTCCACCCCCGGCAGATCAAGTCCGATGCTTGCCCCGAGCGAGTAATCGCATGCCTGGATAATCAGGGTATAAAAGGCATAGCAGGGCAGTTTTGCAACTCCACGGACAAGCGTATGGCAGCGGAAACGATGCCGCCGGAGGGCGACCCACAGGCCAAGGGCAAAGTCGGTACACATGGCTCCGATTACCATCATGATCAGCGTTGCGTCGGTCTTGAGGCATGTCGCGGCAAGGCCGATCAGCGCCCCGAGCGCCAGCTTGCCCTGCCAGATATCCGCAAGGGCGCGGCTGTAATAGCTCAGGCCGTCCATTATTCCGATATGCTGTGTCATTGTCCGGCCTCCCCGCTCATGGCCGCCAGCGCCGCCTTGTCCGCGTTGCAGGTGCGCAGGGCCTCGCGTGTATCAAGCACAAGCCGCACAAGATCACGGTTGCTGTCCCCTGCAAGCTCCGGCTCCGGTACGGGCCGGGTCAAATGTTCCGGCAGGGCAAGTTCCTGCGCCACGGGCACATACTCAACGCGCGAGCAGGCCACGCACAGCGGCAGGCCCAGGATTGTCAAGCCAATTGCGTACTTGTGCATCACTTTTCTCCAATTTGGCGAGCTGTCTCTGTAATTCGCGGTATCTTGCGCCCGCCGCTTCAAGTTCGGTGCGGCGCGCGGCCAGTGCCCTGTCCAGACTTGCCGCACGCTCTTCGGCAGCAGTCTGTGCCGCTCGCGCCCCCGCCATGCCGATTTCAAGCTGTCCGATCTGTGTGCGGGCGGCCTGCAAGTCCCGGCTTTGCAGCCACGCCAGCACACCAAGGGCACAGATCAGCATGGCGGCGACAGCCAATATCGGGCGGCTTATTTCCACAAGCCTGTCCTCATGCGCTCCGCTGCCGCGCGGGCGCGTTTCGGAACGTCCTGTCGCGCCCATTTGCTGGCAAGCATACGGCTTGCCGCCAGTTCATACTTGTCACGCTGTACGGCGTTGAGTGTCGCCTGGAATTGCAGCAGCCCGGCCACCCCCATATTAAACGCCATATCGATCAACACCTCCGCGCGGGTACGGGCGGCATTGGCGGCGGGACTGCCCCCGGCGGGTTCCGTCCTGCCCGCCGTCACGGATGCGGCAAGATTGATCAAATGGCGGTATGCCGGGCATCGCTGCCCAAGCTCGCTCATGACATCCTCAACATCATGGATCAGCCAGTTTTCGGCGAGGGCTTCCGGCCAGGCCATGCCCTCGGCAATCAGTCTGTCCCTGAGCGCGTCGCCGCGCAGTTCGCCTGCCTTGACAAGCGGGATAATGTCCGCGTCAAACTCGCCTATCGCTTCCGGGTGCGCTTCAAGGTTATGCCCGTAGCCGATTGTCACCTTCCCCGCCGGGCAGGTATAAGGCTGCTTGCGATAGCCCTCGCAATCTTTCAGGTGTTCGATCAGGTTTCGGGAGGGGATATCCATACGTTTTTGTCCTCTCATTATCTTTTTTCCGGGCTTTAAAAGCGCAAGCCCGTGAGGTCACTGTAGTGACCGCACGGGCTGAAAAAAGATTGAGATTGTTCAGCGGGTTTCAGATAAGCGCCGCCTGTTTCTGTGTCCCGCGCCAGTCCCTCCCTTCCGGGATTGTTACGGGATTCTTGAGTATCTGCCAGATATACCGATCACTTATGCCGTAGCGTATGGCAAGGCGGAACACGATATCACGCTCGCACATGCCCTGCCCGGCAAGCATATCCCGATCCCGCGTCAGAGCCATGTTGCGGGCCTGTATCAGCGCCCCCTTGCAGTTCGGGATATAGAGCGTCGTTGCTCTGTAGGCATCCCGGAGCTTGCGGGCGTTGTCCTCGCCTATGATATCACCTACCAGCCGCAGGATTGCCCGGCCACGTTTGCTGACTCCGTTCGGCACGGGCAGGGTACAGCCCCCGAGACGGCTTACCAGCGCAAGCGTCTGCGGCAGTCCTATGACTTCGGCGATCTGCCGGGCGCTGTCCGGCAGCAGGCTGGCGTCTATCGAGGTCAGACTCGGCAGTCTGTTCCAGGCTGTGCGGGCACTGTCTGGATTGTCCATAACGGCGTGGAGCGGCATAATAACCTCCTATGCGGACACGGTCTTGCCCTGTCTGCGCGTCAGCGCCGCGATGCAGGCGGTAAGCTGGCGGCGATCCGCTCCTGCTACGCTTACCCCGAACATCCGGCCCAATATGTTGTCGGCGTACTCCCACGGCAGGCGCATATCGGCAAGCAGCGCCTCTATTTTGTCCCGCAGGGGGCGCAGGTCATCCGTTTTAGGGGCGGGCTTTTTATGGCGGGAGCGCGGCTGCCAGCCAAGATCATTCTTGTAGTAAGCTATCAGACGCCTAAGCTGCGGGATGGAGCATTTACCTGCGCTGTCGTGTCCGGTCTGCGCCTTGAGCAGCGCCCGATAATCACCTTCCGACATCCCAAGTTCATCGGCGGCGATATGCGCCGAGGCGATCAGCCCCTTGCGGTATCTGTCCATATTGACGCTGTTCATGCCCTGCACTCCGGGTAGTATTTCCGCCATTCATCGTAAGTCGGGTATCCCTGCACAAGTCTCAGCAGACGGGGCGGAAGCTCGCTTTCCAGAGTCCATTCATCATGCAGGCGTTGATCGTCTGTCACATCCTGCCGCCCCGTTTGGGGATCGGTCGTTATCCAGTCCCCGCGTCTCACCTGTATCCTTTCCCCGTTGACCGAAACCGAGAGCCGTGCGCCCCTGAAATTGCCGTAGTTTTCCCGCGTTACCTGCCGCGCGTAGATATATCTTGTGGCGTCAGCGATATGCACGGCCCTTTGCCAGCTCATGCGGCCTCCCCCTCGGCCATGCCGATAGTCATGTATGTTATGGGGATGCCGCGCTTTCTCGCCTCGGCAATCTCCTCTTTCACTCCCCGCGACTCGGCCCAGCCCGGCAGCCGCAGCACTATCAGTTCATCAGCCCATTCAAGGTAAGGCATGCACTGGTGCTGCCACCACTCAAAGTCATGTGGAAGTTCCGGCGCGGCCTCGGCTATGGCGTGGCCCATGCTGACAGGCGAGTACACAATCTCGCCCCGCCGCATGAGACAAGCCGCCGCACGGCTTACCGCCCTTGCTCGCCGTGTGCGGACGGCGGGATCAGGGTGAGTATAGGGTGATGCGAGATATACCCTGTTCATGCTTCCTCCTTCCGGCCCGCTGCGGGCTGGTATTTCTTGACGACAATATCCTCGACGGGAATCATGACCACTCCACGCCCCACAAGGTAGCAGCCCACATACCAGCGTCCGTCCGCCCCGCGAAACGGCGTCTCGGTCACAATATAGGTCTGCTCCCGCCGTTCGACGCCGCAGGCGCGCTTACGCGCAGATTGCGCGGCATGTCCGGCGCGGCCTCTTTGCGCTCCGTATCGCGCAGATTGTCGGCAAATATCTGCCGCGCAAGCAGTTCCCCAACTTCCTGCGGCGTGTAAAACCTCTTGTCCTTGCGCGTGACGCCGATCCATTCACGTTCCACTCTCACCCGGTACATATCCGGTGCTCCGCCCCATTCCGAGGCACGAAAAAGCTCCATGCTGCTCTTTCCGTTTGCGCCGTGCAGGACGCAAACAGAGGCGTATTTTTTACGCTGTTCAGCCATGAATTACGCCCCCCGTGCGGCCACTTTCCCCGCGTGGGGATACGGCCCGGTTCAGCGCGTCAACCATAACCCCGGCCATAGCCAGGGTCTTTTTCTCGCCTCGCCTATCCCCAGTTATGATGCAGACCATGCTGTCATCCACGGTATCGGTAATCGTCCACGCATTGCCCAACTTTTTCTGCAAGATGAACCGTTCCGACATGCCATCTCCTTTTCGGCTACTCATCAGGCCGGAGCCGCCACGCTGCGCGGGTGTTCCCCGCTCCGGCTTTTATCAGTTCCCGCAGCCATACGGCGGCATACGGGGCTACCCGCATAGAATCAAATGCGCCCACGGCTGGCGCACCGATATGGCGTACTGCGGCCCCAAATCCTCCACCGTCAAATTCTCCATCAAATCCATAATCCCTCCGCTTGTTCGCTGCCGGGCCTCAGCCCGGCAGATCAAAGGGAAGGAATCAGCCTTTCAGAGCCTCCGAAAGGCTCTTGCCTGGCACGAACTTTACCTGCCTGCGGGCGGGGATGCTGATCTGTTCCCCCGTGCGGGGATTGCGGCCCGTGCGTGCGGCACGTTCGACAACCTTGAATGTGCCGATGCCGGGGAGCTGGATGCTGTCGCCCTGTTTCAGGTGGTCGTACAAGGTTACGGCCAAGGCTTTCAATGTGGCGGATACGTCCGCCTTGTTCACAGAGCGGTCAAATTTAGTGCGTACCTGTTCTGTAAGCAGCATTTCAAATTCTGAAAGTTTCATTTCATAACCTCATAGTTCCCTGCACGGCATTTTCAAAACCTGTGATAATGCATGTAATGGCTTCCCTTGCAGATTCCGAATACTTGTCATTTTCCGATTCGTGTCGCATCACTTCAATAGCTGCCCGGAAAGCTACTGAAGCTCCAAACACCGCCGCTACCGCTTCTCTCTCCGTCATGCCTACACCCCCGCCATGTCCATGCTGATCGGCACATAACGTCCCTGCTCATTACGTTCATAGGCCCGCACATAGGGCCTGCTGCCCGTTACCTGAACGCTGTCGGCAATGGCCTCCATCGCTTCACGCCAGCGAGGATCGTCAATCTTGAGGCGGCGCAGGCCGAGAATACGGCCTGGCGACAAGCGCCCCGCGCTGTCCGTCCGAAAGGCATCGGCCACCACCGCCTGCAATTCCGCCGGGCTTCCCTGCGTCCACTCGGCAAGACACTTGTTGATAAGCTCCCGACCGACTTCCAGACGCTCGTCAAACGTGATCCCCTCTTCCATGCTCCGCACCAGCTTGTATCTGCCGTCATAGCTCATCAGGGTCACGTTACCCTTTTTGCCGCCCCATTCCTGGCCGTACTTCTCGGCACTCATGTCGCAGAACGCGGCTATATCGCCTAGCATTTTGCGCTTTACATCGCGCAATTCATTGTTGAGCTTGAGAGCTGCTCCGATCTGTTCAAGCACGAACTCATGCCGCAGAAGGTCTATGGGTTTGATATTTCGCTTGTTGACAAGGTTCCCGCGCGCATCCTGCATGTATTCATCCGGGTTGATCTGGCTCATAATGCCTCCATTTTATTGCGCTGGCGCATGGGCCAGCATTGACCAATGACAATTCTCTGTTCAAGCTCGTCAATCCGTACCGCGCAATCGGTCAGTATCTCGCTCACCATACACAGCAGGGCCTTGCTCTCTTCATCCACCCGACCCTCAAGCAGTGAGAGCGATGCCGTTGCGCTGATAATCTTGTTGCTGATTTTCTCCATATATTCCGCGCTCCTTTACGTCTGACTTGGCACTGACTTGCGACATGCTTGACACTTGCGCCATTCCCGTAATGCTGCCGGGCTGCTTGTAGGCATGGGGGCATTGCGGCGGGCCTCACATTCCGCCAGTGCCACCCATTCCCCCGATGCCTGGCATATCCGGCCCCCAAAAGTATCCATAACCCGCCGCGCCATCCTCTCCGTACTGGCGGGATATCTCCCGGCCATAAGCAGCGAGACGGTTGTGCCGCTCACCCCAAGCATCCGGGCTGTCCGCGCCCCTCCATGAGCTTTCACGGCTTCGGCCAGAAGCTCATGCCATGTCCGCATTGTCCGCTCCCCTCAGCGGGATTGTTTCACCCGAGTTACGATCCGTGACTGTGCCCGTTTTGGTGTTGTAGCTCGGCGCATCCGGCCCGCGCCTGCTGTCCTTCACCATGTACGCTCCCGAACGCGGGAGACGTACAAGTATCCGCGCGCGGAGCAGGGCGTTGCAGTAGTGATACAGATTGCATTCGGCATTGCCGACTGTCCCGTCATCAATAACATTCAGTATGTCGCTGACCTGCCATGTCGGCAGCATCTGCATCACCCGCCATGCCCGCTGCCGCAGGCTGTTCCGACTTTGTACAGCCTCACCCTTGCGCGGGCCGCACGGGATTGTGTATCCTTCGGCCAGCATCCTGCGTCCGGCGGCGCTTATCTTGTGCAAGCCCACGGTGCTTGTTATCAGCCCGCGTTTTGCAAGGCATTGGCAGGAACTTGCCACATGCCGGGGCGGTCTGTTCGTAAGAACGGCAAGCTCCCGCGTCGTCTTTTTGCCGCTCGCCAGACACCTCAGGACTTCCTCTGCCAGTATCATGCCGCAGCCCTCCTTACGCCCCGCCCCGTGCCGTTCTGCCAGTCATGCACCAGAGCCGCGCCGACAAAATGCTCAACGTCAAGCTCGCCCGTGATATCGTTCGCCTTCGCAAGACGCTCAATCTCCGCAATGATGTTCAGCACCGTCCTCATGCGTCCCTGTGACAGGCGATGCACTTCCGCCATAAGTTCCCTGCTCATGGCGTACTCGCAGAGCTTCGCGCAGGCGAGGCTCACATCTCCCAGCGTGGCCGGGGTAAACTCCACTACCTGCGCAATGCGTGAAGATATCTGCTTGTGTCGTGATATCCTTTCCTGAATGGTACTCATGCCGATAAGCACCACGCTTACCTCGGCACGGTCTGAAAAGTCCCTCACCTTCTCAAGTACCGCCGCCTTGTCCCTCAGGGTAAATTCCGCCTCGTCAATGACGATTGGCCGCTGTTCTTCCACGATCCGCTCGAGCAGGCGGGCAAAAAGGCCGTTACGGTTGGCATCCACCCGCAGGAGCTTGGCAAGCTCAAGCTGCATCTGCAACGGCGTCCAATCCTGATTGGCACGCAAAAACAGTGCGTTGGCTTCCGCAGCCCAATTATAGACAATGGTACTTTTACCGTAGCCGGGTTGCCCGTACACCAGCATCATGCCAGCCTCTTTAGCCCCGCGCCGTTCCACGGCATCAATGCCCGCCGCGAAGCGCATGTAATTTTCCGTTCTCACAAAGCCGTTTTTCATTGCTGCCTCCAATCAATACCCTCGACGGCATACAATTCCGCCATATCCTGATATTCTTCGGTCGCCGCGTATTTGCGCAGCCAATCCCTGTCCTTGTCCGTCCATTGTTCCCGGTGCGCCATGAGCCAGCGGTAACGCTGGTAACTGTGCGCAAAGATACGCGGGCGCGCGTCTTTCGCAGGATCGGGATCGGGCCGTGCGGGAATTTCCACCACCACCACGCCTTGCCGGGTGCTGTCGGCAAGCTCCAGCGGGCGCTCCTGCCGTTCCGGCAAGATGATTTCCGCTCCGGGGGCGATGCGCTGCAACTTATCGTCCAATCTTTTGACCTGTGCATGGGTACGCTTTTCCCGCGCCGCCTCAATCCGCGACTGCGGAAAATACGGGATCGTGTTGCCGTCTATGAGCGCGGTGCAGATTTTATGCCCGCCCGGCTTCCATACCTGTATCTTGCTGCTGTCCCATATGTCGTATCTGACTTCGACATACTGCTGATGCCAGTCCGCAAGTTCCCTCGCGTAGTATTCTCCGTTGTAGAACTGTATCCATCCGTTCCGCACCTGTCGCTTTTCCGCAGGCATAAAGAGTTCATCGCCTAAACCGTCCGGCACAGTGACAGGGGTGAAGCCGCGCTCGACAAAACTTTGCCAGTATCCATTCGGCGTATAATGACGCTTGCGTCCCTCGGCATCCTTGAAAAAGGGCAGGCCCCGGTGCGGCGTGTTGTTATATTGTTCCACCCGCTTGAGTACATGCGCCTTGAACTCCTCCCATGTGGGCAGGTAGGCTCGTTTCCCTCTTTTTATGGCTGAACGCGACGCTCGGAAATTCCGTCGGGCCGTGTCGTCATCCATGTATGCTCCGACATAGCTTTCAAGCTCCTGTGCGCATCTGACCCACAATGTTTTTACCGCCCGCTCCATAAGTCCTTTGCCCTGCGGCCGTCCGGGTATGCTGTTCACCGCTTCAATCCCAAGCCGGGCGAACATGCCGAGCGATTCGTCTTTCATGAGGGCGTTGCTGTAGCCGGAGCCATTGTCACTGTAAAACATTGCCGGAATCCCGCCGAACAGGCAGGCCATGCGGGTAGCGTCAAGGATCGTCAGAGCAGATTCCGAAAGGTTGATGCTCAACCCGACACAGCGCCGCGTGGCAACGTCAAGCACTGCTGTAAGCTCGGGGCGGAAGGGCTGCCCGTGATAAGGATGCAGTACCTCCGCGTCAAATGTTGTTCCGTCCGCCGTATAGATATCCGTGGGCCACAGTTCCGCCGTGGAGCGGCGCTTGTAGGGCCGCAGTTTCAGCAGTGCGTTCCCCGTGGCCCGGCCCACCTCTTTCTCAAGCAGAGTCATCTTTTTCAGGTAACGGCGGATCGCATAAATGCTCGGCGCTTCTCCGCTGTAAGTCTTGCAAAAATCGTCATATGCCGCAGCTACGGTAGGATTTTGCGGCTTCTGGTAACAGGCAAGGAACTCCGCTCCCCATTCCGGGGCGGGGCTTGTCCGCCCTTGTGACGGGGCAAGAGCCGCTATGCCGCCATTCAGGTATGCCTCATGCCAACGGTACAGCGTCCGACGGGAAAGTGTTGTTGTCGGTTCAGGGCAAGCGTTGGCTACCGCGATCATACCAGCAAGATGCTGTGGCAATGTGTGCAACCGAGAACTTTCGACAAGATGCCTTATTGCCATTTCCTTTCCTATTGCCGCTGATAGCCGATCTATTTCCCTTGCGAACATCAGACGGGCGGATGCGATCGTGCGCTCCCGTTCACCCAATCCCGCAAGAACCTCACCTTGAGGACTTTTGAGAGGAACATCTGACCCTTTTGCGCAGGATTCTGTCTGGCTGTTTACAAGGGCTGATGCAACTTGTGCTTTAGTTTCGGGTGGAAAAAATTTTGCAAGCCAAACCTTGCCACCACCTTGCCCCATTCGCTTTTTTGACTGCCAACCCTCCTTTATTGCCCGCTTTTCAATGGCCTGTCTGGTCACATTGAATAACGTGGCAAGTTGCTGTGAAGAAAAAGCATCTACTGACATGAGTTACCTCAATAACAACGAGGATCGAAAAGATAGTCTTCCGGTACTCCTGAGTCTCGTAAAGCGTCCAGAACTCGAGTAGAGTGATTTTTCCCGCTGATTGTCCTACTCACAGACTGCGGCGATATTCCGAGTTCTATTGCAATAGATTTAGCAGTCTTTCCTCTTCTTTTTAGATGCTCATAGATGCGCATGCTCCAATAGCACCTCTGATTTCCCAAGTCTCTACGGGTGATTACTGTCCCGTTCATATCTTCTCCCTTACTTTTCTCCGCTTTTTTGCTGCTTCCTCGGCTTCCCATACCGCGCGTCCATATGCACAGAATCGACGATCTTCATCGGTCATTACATCTAACCCCAACGCCTGCAAAACAACTTGCAACGGCGTAGGATCGTTGGTTGCTCGGCAAAAAACCATAATTGCCAGCAGACTTGGTGTATGTGAGGTATCTGACGGCGAGAGCCATTTATCCAGGAGGTCTTTGCTTATGCCCTTGGAATTTCCCCCTGTGAGTTTGATTTCCGCCTCGGCTGCAATCTGATTGATCTTGTCAACCAGAGCTTTACGCCCCTCGCCCTCCCTGCTTCCGGCGATCTGGCGCATGGTTGCCCGCACGTCAGGCATGACGTGGGCAAGAGCCGAGATGCCGGGGGTAAGGAGGGAGACCTGACGCATGGCTGGTTAGTCCCTGTAAATTTCTTCCCAGAGAATTTCGTCAGTGTCCGCAGACACGTGACCGCGCCAGTTACAGTCAAAGCAAGTGTAGTAGCCCACCACGTCGCCGGGTTCGAGGTCGTCTTCCTCTTCATAAGTCGGCTGACGTACCTCAAGGCATGTCAGCTCCGCCCCGCAGTTCGGGCAAGTCTCATCGATCAGCGTTTCTCTTTCGATTTCCATTGCCGCCTCCGCTTGTCCAAAATTTCTAATCCCCCGGACGTTGACCGGGTGGGCGGGCGGCTGGTAAGTTTTTTCTGTACGTACTTATTCAACTGCCTGCAATCTAGAGATATGTTTTTAGTTGCATATAGTCAAGCCATATTTCAGTTGCAGGTTGCATTTTTAGGATTTTTTTGCAACCTAATGGAAAGATATGTCTTTTTTACTTTTCTTGGTTGCATAAACAAGTTGCAGGTTTCATATGCAAGATGCAACCGCCATTGAGATTTTAGACCGTCTATGCCAGGCTACCCATACAAAAAGCGAGGCGGCTCTTGCCAACACTCTTGGTATCAGCCACCAAGCCATTTATAACGCGAAAACCAAGCAAAAAGTGCCGCATTCATGGATAATGGAGGTTGCAAAACGCTTTGGAGCTTCGATTGATTGGATATATTTTGGGAAGGATGCTCCCCGAACTGATCAAAATGTCATTTTCACAAGTAAAGATGATGATATTATGATGATACCGATGGTGGAGGCTAGGCTTTCTGCTGGCTCTGGAAGTCTGGAGGTAGACGGGGAGAGTGAACGCAGCTATGCCTTTCGTATGTCTTTCCTACTTAGGAAGGGAAACCCTAAAGAAATGGTTCTAATGCGTGTTGCGGGGGATAGCATGGAACCTGAAATAATGGATCATGATGTTGTTTTGATAGATCAAAGCAAAAAAAATATTATCCCCGGTCGAATATTTGCTGTTGGATTTGAAGAGGCCATTTACCTGAAACGGATAGACATGCTTCCGGGTAAGATTATTCTCAAAAGCTCAAACTTGAATTATCCCTCTGTAGAGTTGGATATAAGAGGAGACATGCACGATATGTTCAGAGTAATAGGGCAGGTTTTATGGAGTGGAAGGGAGTATAGATAGCTTTCTTTCCTTGCCTATAAAAATATCCCCCTTGATGAGTCCGCAATATTCCGCATCAAGGGGGATATTTTTATAGGCAAGCGCTGTTAAGTTTAGTGCCAACTCTTCCGTAAATTTTATTCAAAAAGGATTGTTCCAGGATAAATTTAGCGAAGCAATCTTTCTCGGCATTGTTCCCTATTTTCTCCAATATTCAAGCCAGTTTCCCGCTCTTTACCTCGGTTGCAGGGAAGTGCCAACTTGATCGCCTCCTGAGTCTACGACTACGCAAGGTATGTGGCTCTTGCATAAAGGGGGGGGAGATGAAGGGCGTATTGCATGTATGAAAATTGAATAAAATCAGCAACAAAAGACTTGCAACCTTTTGGTGAAAGAGCGAACACACAACCACGCCAAGCATGAATCACCAACCAAACCAAGAGGTTATACGTCATGGAGCGCAAGTTCGGCATCGAATTGGAAATCGTGGATATCAATCAGCAGGCCGCTCTGCGCGCCCTGCGCGCCGTGGGCATCAACGTGCAGGCTGAAGCCTATAACCACACCACGCGCGGGCACTGGAAGTTCGTTTCCGACGCCTCCGTGCGCGGCGGCTTTGAAGTGGTGTCTCCTGTTCTGCGGGGCGAAGCCGGGATTGAGGAGGCCATGACCGTGGCCGAGGCTCTGTCTGATGCCGGGGCAACCGTCAACCGCTCCTGCGGCTTCCACGTCCATTTCGACGCCGCCGATTTGAGCGCCGCCGACGTCAAGACCATTGTCCATCGCTACGCCGCCCATGAGGCCGAAATCGACGCCTTCATGCCGCCGAGCCGCCGGGGGAACACGAACACCTACTGCGAATCGGTCACCATTTTTCTGACTCGCCGCTTCAACGAAGCCCACACCATTGACGAGCTTGCCGCCGCGCAGCCTGGTCGCTATTTCAAGGTCAATCTCCAATCCTACCGCCGTCACGGCACCCTTGAATTCCGCCAGCATTCGGGTACGGTCAACGCCAACAAGGTGGCCAACTGGGTACGTTTTCTGGGCGAGTTCATCGATCAGTGCAAGC
>ERZ779866.3490-NODE-3490-length-12700-cov-6.410834_pt1 | contig 12700 bp, 12 predicted proteins | sample MGYA00511248_ERZ779866 | MGnify/ENA primary metagenome ERZ779866 (study PRJEB29588, sample SAMEA2155758) | human gut metagenome | biome: human gut; feature: human-associated habitat; material: faeces | place: Denmark | collected 2008/2010 ... | reverse complement strand
GTCACAGAACCTTTTACGCCCTGTGCTGCAAGGCTAGGTTTTAGATAGACGTTCTTTCCTGTATCAAGGTTATAGCCGATATAGATACCGTCCGTTTCCCCAAGCTGCTGTGTTGCACCGAAGCCAAGTCCGGCGAGAAAGTCCGAAGTGACGTATTGGATATAATCATTGATATATCTTTTGCTGGACGGGATAAACTCACCATGCAACCCCAACATATCACCGAATGGGCGAACCAGCTTGACATTCAAATCATCATAGAAATCTTTGACTTCATCACAGCGGCGTTTCAATTCTTCCAGAGTATCGGCCGCCACACGGATAACGTAGGATAATTTATACATGGATTCTTTGGACTGGTCTAAATTTGTTTCCAGTTCATTCACCGAATCCAGAGCGTCCATGACGTTACTTCCCGTTTCGTTGTTGGATTCCCAAGCATGATTATCCAAGTCTTTCAGCTCTTTCTTTTTGTTCCTAACAGTCGTCAGAGCCTTTTTGTTGGTAACGATTTCAACATTCATAGAAGTGGAAACGGGGAACGTGAATTGCTGTTGCTGATAATAAAATATCTCGCTTGACGGAAAATCCAGCTCACCCACGATATTGTTAATCGTGAAGTAGGCAACAAAAGTTGTCTGATCTTCACGCTCAATCTTTAGGTATCGCTGGTTTTCTTCAATCATGCAGCGTGTCGGACGGATAAGGTCATATCGCTTCACCAGTGTTTCACGCTTTGACTTTCTTATCGGGAGGTCATAACTGTAATCACTGTAGGCAACGCCGGTATTCCCGTAGATATGTTCCAAGAGGTAGCCGAAGTCGTTCTTATCTAGTCTGCGGAACTGAAAGCGACGTGAGATTTTGCTTTCCAAGAGTTTTTCCATCTTTAGGAAACGGTTGATTTCATCATTACTCATGGAAACGAAGTCACCCATCAGCTTGTGATTGACTTCATAGATAAAATCCGCAAAGGTCATAGCTGCTGATTTTCGCATACCCTTGAAGCTGATTTCTTCCTCATTTACCAGCAGCTTGAAGCCAAGAAAAAAGCGGTAGTCAATCTGATTTTCACCAATCATTTCAACCAACGCTTCTGTCTGTTCATCTACCTTTTTACAGGCAATCTCTTTTAATCTGCCTGTGATTCCCTTTTTGGAACGCTCCTGTACTGCACGCAGGCTGTCCTCTGTGGCAATCTGTAGGGCATGGATTTTTCCGTCACGGTTCTGGGCGATAAGCTGACGGAAGTTGTCATGCACCATGTATTTTTCTTCTGGTGACAGGAACGAATAATTGTAAGGTGTCAGCTCATAGTAGGCAAAGCACTCACCGTCATGGTTGAACACCAGATTGTTTTCTATGTACTTAATCGGGAACATACATCACACTCCTAACCGCCGTGACAGGTTCGCTGAACACTTCCTTTTCCAGCTTCACGGCTTTTCCTGCATAGGACACTTTTGGTCGCAGGGCAAACGTAATCTGCGATTTTAAGAAGCTGTAAGGCTTCTTGCCGTCAAAGGTCTTTTGGCTCATGAACCATGTAAGGGCAACGGGAATACCGAAATATTTCAAAAACGCTCCCTCGATAAGCGATAACGGCGGTAAGTCCCCCAAGAGAATGACGGCAAACTCCGTAATGACAAACCACGTTATCTGGGTAAAGGTAACGGGAAACGGGAGAGTAAAGTCATTGATTGCGTATAAGACTTTTTCCACGTTCCAGATACCCGTGTAGCTCTTAATCTTCTTCAATTCGTTTCAGCTCCTTTCTTTCAACATCAAGGGGACAGCCTGCTTCTGACTGTCCCTATAAAATACAAAAAGCTGTCAGTAGCGACGTTACTTGTCGCTGATCTGCCAGCTCTAATATGGTATCTCGCATATCCCTCGGCTTGTTTCAATGAATGTTCCCTCTATGGATAAGTCCCTGCCGTATGCTTCATAGTCGATATAGTTCTGCAAAGGTAGCGGTATCTGTCCCAGCACTTGTAACTCGTCAATGAAGTAATAGGCAACGTCGGTCATGTCCTCACAGTCTGGATAATAATAAATCTCGTCCTTATGTTCGTAGACTTCTTCCAGACTTCCATAGTAGGAAACAAACTCGTCCAGAGCGTCGGTGATATAATCGGGAAGCTCACAAATCATCTCGTACATCTCATTGAGTTCTTGAATAGAGATATACTCCCCGATTTCAATAGGAAAGTTGTCGGTATCATGGACAGCATATTCCTCATAATAGCTGTTCAGCCCGATACGCTCCGCAACATCTTCCTCGTCGATAGGGAAAGAGAACCAATCCCCGACAAGTTCGCCCTCGTTGTACTTGCCAAGATTAGCGATATACACCCTCATGTCGTCCACCACAGGCACACACCTCTTTTCTACGGAAGCTCATAGATACCGTGGTCGGTTTCCACAAAGCGTCCGTTGTCGTCAAGGTACTGCCCGTAGGCTTCAAAATCGAAATAGCGGGTGACACTCTCACTTAGGGAAGTAAAGTCTGGGTCATTATTCAGTATGTGGCGGGCAACGTCCGTCATGTTCTTACACCATAAGTAATGAATGATGTCGTTTCTGTATCGGTGCAGTTCGTCAAGGTCAGAGAAATAGCACATCAGCTCCGTATAGTCCTCTTTCAAATCAGAGGGTAGATTTTCATAGGTATGGTATAGGTCATTGAGCTTTTCCACGGTGGTATCTTCCTGCACTTCATCATCAAAGGGAAGCTCCTTGCCCGTGATATAGTAATAGTTCGTATCTACATCAATCCCCAGCAGTTCTTCCACCTGTTCCGTGTCGATAGGCAGGGTGAACCAAAAGGCTCGTATCTCGCCGTCTGTCGGCTCTCTGGCTTCAATCTGCACACGCATTTCTTCCATGTTTCATCACGTCCTCTCTTGTCAACGCTTCCTGTATGACGGCGTAAGGCACACCGAATACATAGCGTGAAAAATCTTCTAACTGTTTTTTAGGGTAGTCAGACAGGCAAAGGCGTTTCATCTCAAACCAGACCGCACGCTTGTAATAGGGCAGGTCGGAGAGATACGGACAGCCGATTTTTGCCTGCATATCCGTAAAAATGTCTTTTTGTACCATTCCGTCACCCCCTTTCATTCCCCCTATGCCCGAACTCCCATAGGGGGACAGGTAAGTTTGCGTGACCGCAAACTGCTGATTGTTACGCTCCAATGATACGGTTGAACAGCTCTAACAGCACGTCCTTGACACCGCCGGCATTGAATACCAGCCCGACAGCGATTAAGGCAATCACAAGGAAGCCGATAAGTTTTGAAAACTCTCTCTTAAATCCTAAGTAGATACCGATTACCACGATTGCCATAAGCACCAAGCTCTGGGCGTTGCTTAAAAACCAGTTGTATAAGTTCTGTCCGAAATTCATTCTTTATCAATCCTTTCTTTTTTGATTTTTTCCATTTCTTCATCAGCCATTTTGCTGACCTGTGCGATACACATAAGGACGACACCGATACCCATTCCCAGCGATACCAGCACCAAGTCCTTGACAAGTTCTGCCATAATCAAATTTCTCCTTTACTCTGTGATAAGTTCCTCTGTGTCCGCTGTCTGCTGTCTGATTATCTGCAAATGCTTTTCCGTCAGCTTTGCGTTGTCCTCAATCTCTTTCAGATAGCTTGTGCTGTTTCTAGCGTCTATCTTTTTCAGCATTTTCAGCGTAGGGGCGACCTGTCGGTTTATCCAGCCCAGCGTCCTTTCCAGCGTGTAAGGCTCTGGGTCTGTCGTCAGCTTGATAGGCGGGCGGTCTTTCCCGATAAACCACGCCCAGCGGGCATTGAGCTTCCAGTCTGTCTTTCGCTTCTCCGGCTCTCTGTCCACGAAGCGGATATAATGATTGATGATAGAAAATGCCGTCTGTTCTGCGTCATAATGGGTCAGCAGTTCACGGACGGCATAATAGGCTCTTTCATCTTTCAATCGTATCTCGAAGCGGTTCTTTATCGGAGCTTCCTCAATCGGCACGCCCAGCTTTGCGTACTGTTCGTAGTTCTTCTCATAACAGCAGAAGTAGACTTCTGATTTCAGAGAGCCGATATACAGCGTGTGTCCCATGCCCGCCTTGTCCTGCTCGTTGTGCTTCACCAGCTCGCCGGAAGCATAGGACTTGAAAGAACGGAACAGGGAAACACATTCCTCACGGTTGCATTTGGCGGTCAGATCTGGAATATCCAGTATGCCCGCCCTGTCGTTAATCGCAAGGTCAAGGCGTTTCATCACACCGCCCTCAACCAGAGCGTCCATGAGGAAGTCATACCAGCTTCGCTCCTGTGCCAGCAGATAGCTTTCAAACTGGCGACAGCCTTTTCCTTTCAGCTCCAGAAGCGTGCCTTTTTCCTCGTCCTGCGAAGTGTAGACGAACACATCACCCAGATAGTAATGCTCGGTGTACTTGTAATGCCCGTAGTCCTCATGGAGCATATAGTCAATGTTGAGCTTCAATATATCTTTGATAACGTGCTGTATATCCAGCGTGGGAAAACGGATACGCACATAGTCGAACAGCAGGAACATGGGAGCGTCGGGATTGAATTTCTCAACCGCTTCCATGAGCTTTTCCTGCATATCGTCCGTGAGCGTTACCTTTCCCGCTTCGATACGGTTCAAGTGTTCACGGCTGATACCAGCCATGATTGCAAGCCTTGTCTGGGACACGCCGTAAGACTGACGTTTCTCTTTCAAGGCGGTTATAAAGGTGCTTTCATTCAGCCTGCATACCCCCAATCGTGAAAGTGTGATATTTTCCGCCGATTGTCACAGTCAGCTATGAATGAGAGAAAACCCTTTTATCAAGCGGGATTTCCAGACTTTTTGACCGTAGTTTCCAGCGGAATTGTGCCCCTCTGTTAGATACCGAGGGGCTTCTTTCGTGGAGCAGGGCAAGCCCTGCTCCACAGGACGGCTTACACGGTCTGGGTCGCTTCGCTGACCGTTCCAGCCGTCAGTGGTTCAGCCTATCCTTGTCATGCCCGTATAAACTACGATAACGTCTGTATCGGCAGAAAGGCATTTTCTGACAATATCCTTGTCAATCTCATATTCATGGTATATCTGTCTGAAAAAATCCTTATCCACCACAAGAAACGTAAAACGGTAGTTGAAGCCATGAATGGAAAGCCATTCGTCCAGCACCACGGAAAAGAGCAACGGAAGTTTCAATCTCCCAAGTCCCGCTTCTGTCAGAATATCTTCCATATGTGCATGATAGGCTTCTGTCGGAAATTCCTCACATTTATCGTCAGTCGTGCCAGCGACACTTTCCAAATCCGCAAGGAAGCGGTCAAAGTCTACGCAGACACCCTCAACGTGCAAATCTGCAGTAGGGTCGCTGTAACCCATTTCTAAAAGTCCCATATATTTTTCAATTCTCCTTTCGTTCATCTGATACGGCTTGCCTTGCCAGTGCAAGAGAGCCGATAGTCTGTAAAAAATCATGCCCCTTTGGAACAAGGGGAGTGTAAAACTCCGATATAACGCTCGTACCCACGTCACAATAGCCACGCCCTTTGATACGCTTCTGGAAGAACTGTTTCTTTACGTCGCTTCCGAAAAGCATACCGTAGCCAAGCTCGCTGATACGTCCCAAGCCCACACGGAAGTTGAAGTTATCTCTGATACCGTCGCTGAAATACTTTGCGTCGGGACGCTGGCAGGCGACAATGAGGAAATAGCCTGCCTGTCTGCCAAGCATGACGATTTTCTTTAGCTGGCTAAGTAGGCTCATGCTTTCCTTTGTCCCCAGCATTTCCAAGAACGCCACATACTCGTCAAAGATAAGGAAGCAGGGCGGTAAGCCCAGATAGGCATAGTTCTCGCCTGTCTTGTAGTCTGGGTGGCGTTTCATTTCCTCGCTTCGCTGTACCATTCCCTCATAGAACGCATTGACACATTCAATCATATCTTCTTTGGTGTGGTACACGTTATCCATGACCGTACCCAAGTCCGCAAGGTCAGCGTTCTTAGGGTCTAAGATGAAAAGCTGGGCGTTGGTCTGCAAGAGGGCTTCAATGATTGTCAGCAGGAAATAGGTCTTTCCACCGCCAGTACCGCCACAGATAAGGGCGTGAGGGAGTGCGTCGTATTCCCATGTGAGGTTCTTCATCAAACGCAAGCCCCCGTTTTCTGCCTTTACCTCGTCAATCGTGATACGGTTCGCTATCATGTCATAGAGCAGGGTGTACTCGATATAGCCGTCATGGAGCGTCTTGTCGGTCAGCTCGCAGTAAAGCCCGCTTTCCAGCTTATCTTCCAGTCTAAGGAGCTGGTCTTGATACTTTCCCAAAGAGATTTCACAGCGGATATGGAGCAGTCCCTTGTCCATTTGATAATAGATTTTAGGAAACCAGACGATTTTTTCCCTTGATCTGCTCTGCAGGTCAGTGAAAAAACCGCTGTCCTGTACGGTCTGGGCTTCATACCACTTATTGTCCAGTATCATGCGTGCCAGCTTTTGACGGTGTAATAGCTTCTTGAAGCTGTCATGGAAGAAGCGGTAATAAAGAAAAGCGACCAATGCACAAACACCAGTCGCTATCCCTATGGTTATGAAGTTGTATGTGGAAAGCGTCACGCCATTATCAAGCAGGCTGAAATGCTCCCAATCAGTACGCAGGAGCTGTCCCATGCTCAGTAGCAGGAGAACCGCCACGAACAGGAGCAGGAGCGTACCCGTACAGAAGCGGTACACAAGGTTCTTGTCGCTGGCTCTGATACGCTTTCCTTTGTATTTGTATAGGTTCATAAACACCCCTTTCTGGATATGGAAAAAGCGGTCAATCGTAAAGACCAACCGCTTGATTACTTATTTCTGATTTTCTACTATTTGTCCCCTGCTGATATGTGAGTCTGCTTTTGAGGTTGTGTAATTGATTATCTTTGTGAACCAAATCGGCAGGCTTGCGGAAAAAAGAAAACTCTTTCCCTGCTGTACTTGAAAATGTATATGCGGTTCGCTTGTGTTACCGCTATTGCCACAGCAGGCTATCTGCTGTCCCCGACATACTTTATCGCCTACATTTACACAAAAGCTGTCTTTTTTGATATGTGCTATGGTACTATATTCATGCTTTGTGTGCTGAATAACAATATAATTTCCTCTTACGTCAGAAGCACTACATAATACCTCTTGCTCCTCTGGGATAGGAGTATCTTCAAAAAGATTTTTGATTTCAACCACTATGCCGTCAGCAGGAGATAAAACAGGTTTTCCGTAGCAGAAATAATCAGATACGGATTTCCCGTCCCCATGAAATGTTTTTCCATTTTCCTCAACAAAAAAATCATACGCATATCGTTGATTGCAGATAGACCAAGAATGGGAAGTTTCTCTGTTTATTCCGCCGTTTGCCACAGTCCAGCACCCCGAAAATGGGAGACTATATAAAGTCTGTGGTTTATAATTACGGATATTAGGCAGAAAAAACAAGTTTCGTACATATATCACGGGTATTCCAATCAGCATACCTATATTCTGAGACAAGAATTTCAAGGCGATTGCTGTTTCATCTGTGCTTTCTGTCCGTATCACAATAATAAAAGATAGAACAAAATCTACAATCGCCAGCAGAAAAAACAGATAGAATAACCTCAATACTGGAATATCAAGAAATGTTCCAAGAAAACCTATCAATCCTAGCCAATACATCTTTTTTATGATTTTTGCGAAAGTTTCCACTAATTATCATCACTCCTATATTGCTTCGTTCTCATTATATAGGAGCTTGAAAAGGCAGGCAATACATATCAGCTTTTATCTGTTTATTTTTTCTGCTGTCCATGCGGAGCATGGTTCTGTGGATTTCCTGCGGGCTGACCGCCTTTATTTTTCAGTACAATGTCGTCTGCCTTGATGTACCATTCCACGTCTGCCCCTCGGTAGTTGGCGTTTGCCACCGTATCGGCAACAGGATTGATAAGCTCCACCTCTGCATTGTACGGATAATCCTTGACAGGGATTTCCGCTGGGATAGATACCTGTATCGTGCGTTCCTGCTGACTGCACTTCAAATCGTAAGTTCTACGCTTGATTTCCTCGCTGGTTGTCCCGTCCTCATTCTCTACTCGCACTTCATGTCTTAATGCGGAGAATTTCAGTACTCCAAACGTCTTTTCCTTATCTAACACAATTCCATTCGCTAATCTCATAATCTGATACCCCCTTTACTTGCTTTCCTCGGCTGGAAGCATATCATCAGCCGTTAAGATATAGTTAGTGTAGCCACGACCTCGCACGTTCTTTCCCTCGGCGGTAATCTTAGGATTGATGAGCTTTACTTTCTGCTCATACTTGAAACGCTTCTCCCCAGCCTTTGCGGGAAGCACCACGATAATGTCGTCGGCTCTCTGAATGTCGGAATACAGGTTATAGCTTCTCGTCACGGGGACAAAGCGACCATTGACACGCTGTTGCTCTACCTCATTTTCTCCTGCAAACTCCAAGTTACCAAAAGTCTGTGCCATGTCAGGCACGATATATTTCAATTTCATGTGTTCATACCTCATTTCTATAAAATCTGTTGATTATCAATGCTTTTATTCTGGCTGGTGGTGTGATACCCGTAAGCCCCCAGACCGTCAAGGGCAGGTAAATGCTTAAAAGCACCCTTGACTGTCTGTGTGCTTACAGGTGGGTGGCGGACAAGCCAGAATAAAGGGAAGCTCCGCCGTTTCCATGTATCGGCGGGGAACGTGATTTCTTCATCATCATAAGCAGACCGTCCGATTATGAACGTCTACGCTTGATGAAGTATGTTCCTGCCACGCCTGCACCAGAGAGAATAAGAAGCCCTAAGAATAAGGCAATGTTTGTGTTATCGCCTGTCTTTGGAGCGTCTGTTGTCTTGCTCGGTGTATCTGGTGTGGTCGGCTGTTCCGGCTCTGTTGGTTCTTCCGGCATTTCTGGTACTTCTGTGATTGTCACCGTCTGCCCGTCGTCCTCAATGTCCTTATGCTCTGTAACCTTAGTCGGTTCGTCTGGATTGCTCAAATCGTATAATTCCTCAAAGGTCACAAGCTCTTTCCCACCAAGCTCGGAAGCGTCGAATGTAAAGGCAATCTGTACTTCCATACTTTCACTGTCGGCAGTAAAGGTATAGTCATTCTCGACACGCTCACCATTGATGATAAGTTCTGCATTTTCGTCCTTAATCATCTGCCAGCCTTTGAGCTGATACTTTGTGCCGATTTCCAAGCCGTCAAGAGTAACGGTATCAATGATTGTCACGTCTTTTCCAGCTTCAATCTCTTTCTTTCCGTCCTCGCTGGTCGCTGTGGTATGGATAGAGATGATACGCTCTGTGATAAGCACCGTCTGTCCCTCGTCGTCAATATCCTTGTGTTCAGCCACCTTTACAGGCTCGTCCTCATTGGAAAGGTCGTAAAGTTCCTCAAAAGTTACAAGGTTCTGACCGCCAAGAGAAGAAGCATTGAACGTGTATTCTATTTCAATCTTCATTTCCTCGCTGTCGGCTGTGAATGTGTAATCACTTTCCACACGCTGTCCGTCGATAAGAAGCTCTGCATTTTCCTCTTTCAACATCTGCCAGCCCTTCAACTGATATTTTGTTCCTTTTTCCAGCCCGTCAAGCGTAACCGTGTCAACGATTGTTACCTCTTTGCCAGCCACGATAGACTTTTCACCGTCCTTGCCTGTGGCTGTGGTATGGATAGAGATTTCTTTCTCGTATTCATCAGTAAGTGTCCCTAAGTCAACGGTCACATTGTTTCTGGACACCACGATTTCAAAGGCAGGGATAAGCTCAAAGCCCTTGTTGCTGTCACAGCGTAATTCTTCAATGATATAGGTATCATAAATCAAAGCACCTTTGCTGTCGTCTGGCTCGCTTGTTCCAAACCAGATACCGTCCTCGCTGGTCTTTCCTGCGTTGGTGTTGTTCTTATGGGAAGCCCAGTCAGAAGAAGTGGAGAACTGTCCGTTATCATCAGTTACGATAATGTGGCTCTCACCTGTGGTCTTGCTGGTGATCCTAAACGGAACTTCTGCAAGACGCTGGTGTGTGCCAGCACCAATCTTGATACCCTCTAGGTCGCCACGCTTCACTTGATTGTAGATTGATGTGTCTGTCCCTGTAAGGTCAACGATTTTTCCGTCCTCTGTGATTTCAAATTCAATCGGTTCTGCACCGTCCGTCAGATAGCCCTCTGGAGCTTTGCTTTCCTCGATACGGTATTTTCCGTAAGGTAACAGGTCGGCAGAAGTAGAAGCCACGCCCTCAATGTCGGTAAGGATTGTCTTTACCACTTCATTCTTGCTGTAAAGTTTCCCCTCGACAAGTACAGCGTTGTCATTCAGAGAAATGATTTCAAATTCAGCGTCTTTCAAAGTCGCACTTCCTTGACCTTTGGTATCGCTGGTTTCTAAATCTCTTTTCTGGATTTTTACACCGCCACGGATAACCTTGTCTGATACATGGTACTGATTGCTTCCAGACAGTACGGCAATGTCGCCGTCCTCGGTAATCTGTGTAAGGTACATTCCTTTAATCTGTTCCTCGCTTCCGTCAGTCTGCATATATGCACCGTCAAGAAGATAGCCGTTAGGAGCTTTCGTTTCCTCAACAGTCAGCGTTCCTAAAGGAAGCACGTTCTTTCCGTCCTGTGTATAGAAGCTGTCCCCAGATACCTTGTATTCATCAGAAAGGCGGGAAACATAATGGATAGTGCCGTCGCTGTCTTTTTCAGCGATTGTCTTTGTCACCCATGTCTTTGTAGGCTCGCTAGGAAGATTATCGGCGGTATAGTGTCCCGCATAGAATTTCCATGTGAACTCCGCACCCTCTAAGGAAGCGTCGCCCTGTGGAGCGTCTTTCTGTGTTTCCATGTCAATCTTGAAAAGCTCGATAAGGGTGTCTGTGACCTTTGGCGTATCTGATACATTGAGTGTCGCTGTCTTGCCAGCTTCCACATTTAAGGAATAGACAGTGTTGTCCACCTTATAACCAGCAGGAGCAGAAAGCTCTTTGATGTAGACTGTTCCAGCCTTTACTTCCACGGTATCAGTATTTCCGCTGTTATCAGTCGTAAGGGTGGCAAGCTGTTTCGTACAGTCCTTATCAGAATAGACACCATATGTCGCACCAGCGATAGAGTAAAGCCCGTTTCCGTCGGTAATGCTGGCATTACTGGAAGTCTTTTTAAGGGTGGCATTTCCTACGGCAAGTTTCGCCCAGAACTGTCCAATGTCCTGTCCCTCGCCAGAGTAGATATAACCGCCACATTCATAGCGTTCCTTGTTCTCGCTGGCAAAGGCTTTCGCCCCAGCGTAAACCTCGTCCTGTATAGCTTTTGGAATTTCATCATAGGAAGCTCTGACGTTATCGCATTGCCAGCCAAGATGAACACTCAATCTCTGCCATACGACGCACTGTTTCAAAAGATAGATATGCTGACTGCTCAATCCGCTGTGGCTCTGCACATACTGATTAACATACTCGATTGAGAGGGCAACATCTGAAATCTGGTCGTAGCTCATGCGTGTGCTTGCGTCGGCTCTGGTCTTGTAACCGTTGCGGAAGTTGGTGTTAATATCCACGCAGAAAGCGTCCTCGCCCTCAACGGTCATGTGTCCCTCATTGAATGTCGAACCGATAGAACCGTCATTCATTACTTTTTCAACGATACCGACACGCTCGGCACTTTCTGTCCAGTATTGCTTCTCGGAAGCGTGGACTGCCGTTGTCGGCAAAGCGGTAACGATAGTCGCAAAGGCAAGGAAGCCTGTGGCTAATCGCTTCAATATCTTTTTCATAGCTTTTAAAATTCTCCTTTCGTTTGGATATAGAAAAAGCCGTCCATTTCTGAACGGCTGGAAATAGAAAAGGAACGTCAATATCGGCGTTCCATAATCTACTTGCGATATTCAATTTTTGTTTTTCAATACTGATGTGCTGTACCATATCTTTGCAAATCTGGGATTTCTAACGTATCAAGGCTCATTCAATGGTAGTAAAATCGTAGTAATTTGAAGTATTTCAATCCTTGAATGTGCTGATAAGTACAGTGTTTTAGCGGACAATCAGATTTTTAGTTGTTTTTTCCTACGATCATATTCTTAGTATAAAACTAATATCAATTTCATCAATTGTATAAACTGGTTTATGCTTTATTAACTGATAATCAATATTTAAATTATCTAACCTAGTTAATACCTTTTCAATCATTCCATAACAGCACCTCTTTTAAATCATAACTAAATAGTAAACATTATGTCTTTTGATGTCAATGTTCTAACTAGGCTATTCATGGAAATTTTACATAATTATTCAATAAATCAATAGCTATAATAAGTCGTTGTCTTTCATAATCAATATTTTGATACATTAATAACAGTTTCTTTTTAATCTGCAAATCATTACAATCTTCATTTATAGCTAACGCCATAAATTCACTAGGGAACAATAAACGAGCATATAAATATATTATTTCACTACTACTAAGATTTCCCCTTTTAATATAATTATCTAGTTGTTCTATATCAATTATTCCCTTTTTATAACTGCTTGTAAGATCTTTTATTCGCGAAGCAAAAATAAGATTATTAGGATTACACAAATCTTCATAACAATTATTAAAATAAAAGTGTTCAACTCCTAAATGAAACACTTCCTCATTAATCATATTTAAAATACTAATAGCGGTT
>ERZ779866.3481-NODE-3481-length-12736-cov-4.016087_pt1 | contig 12736 bp, 15 predicted proteins | sample MGYA00511248_ERZ779866 | MGnify/ENA primary metagenome ERZ779866 (study PRJEB29588, sample SAMEA2155758) | human gut metagenome | biome: human gut; feature: human-associated habitat; material: faeces | place: Denmark | collected 2008/2010 ... | reverse complement strand
GGAAAGCCAGACGCTCTGCTTGCCCCACCTGTCGGTGGGTAAACTCCGCTTCCCGACCGTGTGGGTAATGGCAGCTCCGGTGCTCTCCGCATTGCGGGGAGCTGTGGTATTCGTATTTTTCCCGCCTTTCTTTTCGTCCTCCAAAAAGCGGCCGGAAGATGAAAATCCCCTCTCCGTAGTCTTGGGAACAGAGGCCCAGATCCGTCTTGGAGACTTTGTGAGGGGGAGAGACCCTGCCCCTCCCGTGATCGGGCCGCACAGGGACTCACACGGCCAAGCAGAGATTGTAATAGTGTTTATCTTCTCCCCGTTAGGTCCAGGGCAACTTTCCCTTGTCAACAGTATCGCAATCTCGGCAATCAGCAGAGCCGCTTCTCTCCTTTCTGTCGTCGGCCCTTGGCCGAAAAGTGGGGCTGGTCCTCTGCCCGAATGCTATGTCGGTGGCTACTTACGGCAACCTGGACGACTTTTCTTCCCAGCAGAAAGCCCTGTGGAGCATGCTGTCCGGAGACATTGGCTGTCGCTTGGTGATGAGAACATCCCAGGGAAACTCCCCACTTTTTTCTTCTGTTCTAACAAAACGCCTACCACATCCCAACTTGAGTACATGAATACCTGCAGTCTCTCTCCAGGTGGTAGGCCCCACCATTGGCCGGAAGGAATACACTCTCTGCTTTCTTCACATACTGCTTGTACAAAACTTGGCAAAAGGTATTTTCCTCAATACGACACTCAAATTCTTTCATTTCGAGTTCTCGTGTAAATCCTAGATAGATATAAGAATCTGGGTCAGCGTCAAGGATATACCACATTTCCATCTTTCCTAATTGCCTCTCATGCTCTAAGGCGTACAAATTAGGCGGATGGACCTGAACAGACAGATCCTCTTTGGCGTCTATGTACTTGATAAGAATGGGAAACTCCGGAAACAGAACTCCATAATTCCCCAGCATCTTTCTACCCTCGCTCCGAATATATTCATCCAAAGTGTATCCTACATAAGTCCCGTTTTCAATGTAGCTGGGTCCAGAAGGGTGACAGGAGAGCAGCCACACCTCTCCTAAACTAGGGCCATCGTATTGGATTCCATAGTCTATCTTCAGCCGCCTCCCCCCCACAGGGTATCTACACAGTGCGGCTTTAATTTCAAAATTGCCATTGTCTCTCCTTTAAGCTAGTAAGCTAGACCTGGCGTGCATTTTGCTGTCCATTTGTCCTTGCGAGTATATCTTGAACTTCTTGACGGCTGCCGCACAATAAAACCTGCTCTGCCAAGGATCGGCAATCTTCTGCCCTCCAATTTGCCAGGACGGCACGGCTTCGGATAATCGCGCCGGGAGACATCGATAACTCCCGCACTCCCATCCCCCAAAATATAGGCAACAGCTCCGGGTCCGCCGCCGCCTCGCCACACATCCCGCACAGAATACCGGCGCGCTCTGCAGCCCCTGCTGTCATGGCGATCAGCCGAAGCACCGCCGGGTCATAGGGAGAGTACAGATGGTCTACGCTCGGGTTGCCCCGTTCCGCTGCCATGGTATACTGGATCAAATCGTTGGTGCCAATGGAGAAAAAGTCCGCCTCTCGGGCCAGGCAGTCCGCTATGACTGCGGCCGCAGGCACCTCCACCATAATGCCCACCGGCACCTTCCGCACGGGAACGCCCTCGCGGAGCAGTTCCTTTCTGGCCTCCTCCAGCATGGCTTTGGCGCTTCTCAGCTCTCCCAGGGTGGAAATCATCGGAAACATAATCTTCAGATCTCCATAACTGCCGGCCCGCAGCAGCGCCCTCAGCTGGACACGGAACAGCTCACGCCGCTCCAGGCACAGCCGGATGGCCCGGCATCCCAGGAAGGGGTTCTCCTCCCGCTCCATGGGCAGGGCGGGAATAGCCTTGTCGCCTCCCACATCCAGCGTTCGGATGATCACCGGCCGCCCGCCCATAGTCTCCAGCACCTGGCGGTAGGCCTGAAACTGCGTCTCCTCGTCGGGGAGGGCAGGCTGATCCATATAGAGGAATTCGCTGCGCAGCAGGCCGATGCCCTCCGCGCCGGCATCCAGAGCCGCCTGCGCCTCCGCCGCGGTCCCAATGTTTCCACAGATTAGCCCAGCTTCCCCGTCCAGCGTCCGGCTGGGCACGGTGCGAAAGACGTCCAGCTGCTGCTTTTCCGCTTCCGCCTCCCGGCGCCGCTCTGAAAAGAGGGCCAGTTCAGCCTCATCCGGATTGACCGTGACAACGCCCTTCTCTCCGTCCACCAGGACGGTATCTCCGTCCTCCGCCGCTTCCGGTACGCCGCAGACCGAGGGAATCCCCAGATTGCGTGAGATAATCCCCACATGGGAGTAATATCCCCCACGGCTGGTGACAATCCCGGACACATGCGCCAGATCCATACGGATGGTGTCAGAGGGGGTCAGCTCTTCCGCCACCAAAATCGTGCCCGCCGGCAGGACACTGTAGTCCCGCGGCGTCACCCCCAGCGCTCGCATCAATAGGCGCTTCCGCACATCCTCGGCGTCGCCCGCACGCAGACGCATGTACTCGTCCGCCGCCTGCTGGAACAGCTCCACAATTCCGCCCAGGACTTTGTCGATGGCCTGGGCCATGTTCAGCCCCTCGTCCCGAATGGCCTCCTGGATGGGTTCCAAAACGGCATATTCGTCCTGGAGCAGGGTCAGCTGGGCATCCAGAATCTCAGCCTCATGCCCGCCCAGCTTTTCCTGCGCCTCCTGGACCGTCTTCCGCAGATCCTCCTCTGCGGCGTCATAGCACTGGCGGAAACGCAGGAGCTCCTGCTCCGGGTCCCGAGGCCGCTCAGCCGGAGGCTCCAGCCGGAGCTTCTCCACCACCCGGGCCTGTCCCATTCCCAGGCCGGGGGAGATTTTTGTGCCTTGATAAATCAGGGCCATACACCTCACATCCTCACTCGCCTAAGCCGCTCTCCACCGCATCCACGATGGTCCGCAGAGCGTCCTCCTCCTGTTCGCCATCACAGACAATGGTGATCTGGGTTCCGCACTTCACGCAGGCGGAGAGCACGCTTACGATGGACTTTCCGTTGAATGTCCGCGCCCCCTTCTGCAGGTTTACCTTGCAGGGGAAGCGGGCCGCTGTCTTTACACATACTTCCTCACTGATCATTTTGATTTTCCCTACCTTCCTGTCTGGCATTCCCGGGGCCCTTCGGCCGAAGCGGCGGGCCGGTCCATCTCCTCCAAAAAAGGGATCACATCGAACAGGGTGTCAAACCGGCGGAGGAGCAAGGAGCGGATTTCTTCATCCGGCTCCCGCAGGTCCGGAACCATACAGGGGAGAAAACCTCCCGCCGCGGCTGCCCGGATTCCGTTATAACTGTCCTCCAGCACCAGAGTCTCCTGGGGCCGGGTGTGCAGCAGCTCTGCCGCCGCATAGAAAATCTGGGGGTCCGGTTTGCTCCGCTCTACCATATCCCCACAGACCCGGAGGGGGAAGTCCTCCAGCAGTCCGGTCCGCCGCAGGTTGTCCTCCGCCGTCTGTGCGGCGGAAGAGGTGGCCATGGCCCACCGCAATCCTCGCTGCCGCAGCTGGGCAATCAGCTCCTGCAGACCCGGCTTCACCGGGATGCCGTACTCCTGAATGTACCGCTGGCGGAATGCCGCGCGCACTGCCCGGACGCCTTCATAGTCAAAATCTGGCCCAAACCGTTTCATCTGGACCTGTCTGATCTGGACCGCGTTCATTCCCATCATATCGGGCAGACCGCTCCTCAGATCCAGGCCCAGGCGCTCCTGGGCATAGTCAATGGAGAGCTGGGCGATCCGCTCTGTATCCAGCATCAGGCCGTCCATGTCAAAGATGACGCCGCTGATTCTCATTGCCTCACACTCCGGTGGGTTTGAACCGGTCATAGTTCAGTGCGGAGACGTCCACACAGGTGGGCTCACCCAGCGCTAGCTCCGCCACCACCTTGCCCACAGCCGGTCCGATGGCAAAGCCGTGACCCGAGAAGCCGCAGGCCAGGATCAGGCCGGGGACCTCCGGAATCTCCTGGATAATGGGCAGCCGGTCCACCATGGAATCCAGCCATCCCGCCCAGTGGCGCACCACCTTCACATTCTTTAACCCAGGGAGGAATTTGGCAACAGCCCGGCACTTATCCGCCGCCTGCTTGTCTGTGTTGATTGGTTTGTCGTCATAGCATTCCTCATAGCGCTCCAGGTTGGTGTTCCCGCCGAAGATAAAAGAGCCGTGCTTGGTCTGACTGCCGTAAAAGTTTCCATCGGCACAGCTGACACGAACCTGGAACATGGGGGGCTGAACCTCTGTAATCAGGCACTCGTCCACCCGCTTCAGGAAGGGAATCCAGAGCCCTACCGTTTTGGCGATCCGCCGGGAATTAAAGCCGGCCGCCAGGACCACCTTGTCCGCCTCATAGACGGTACCGGCTTCTGTGATTACTCTGCGTATGCGGCCCTGCCGCTTTTCTAGCGCCACTACATTCTCGCCGGTGATATAGCGCACCCCCAGGCGGCGGGCCGCCCGATAGTAGGCCAGCGTGGTCACCATGGGATTGGCGTGTCCATCCATCTCGCTCCAGACCGCCTTCTCCACATAGTCGGAGAGATAGGGACAGATCTCCCGGGCCTCCTTCCCGTCCACCAGCTGAGAGGGCGCCCCCGCCTTCCGGTCCTTGGCCAGCTTTTTGTCCAGGCTGGCAATCTGGCTCTCGGAATGGGCCAAGGTCAAGCTGCCGGCACGCACATACTCCAAATCGGCATCCAGCTCCTCACCCAGGGTGGGCCAGATCTCGTAGATCGCCTTGGCCGCCAGCTCCGCCTCCGGAGAGACGCGTCCGCCCAGGCGGACGCCGGCTCCGTTCCGGCTGGAGGCTCCGTCGCCCACATTGGTATACTTCTCCAGCACGGTTACCCGAAGCCCCCGCTTGGCCAGCTCATAGGCCGTGGCGCTGCCTACGATGCCGGAGCCGATCACAATCACATCGGCAGTATTAATCACGGTCAAACACCTCTTTTCCATAGGCATCCACCACAACCGGCCGGGCAGGTCCCCGGGCGGTACAGTCCTCCAGCTGGGCCGGACGGCATCCCAGCTCCGCGGCCAGAATGCTTTTGACATTCCGGCCGCAGGTGTTGCCCTGACACAGCCCCATTCCCGCTCTTAGATACCGGCGGATCTCCGTCATGGTGTACATGCCCTCATGGATCGCCCGGCGGATCTCGCCCTTGGTAATCTCCTCACACCGGCACACGATCATGTCGTCATCCGGTCCGGGCACATAGGGGCCCAGATCCAGGCTCCGATCAAAAATCGCCATCACTTGTCCTCCTCCCTGCGGAAAAATCTTGCCTTCATGCACATGTCCTGAGGGACCCGGATGGTCAGCAGCGCCGTGCGGTCAAAGGCCGGAGACGTCCGGCAGGAGACCACCTGCGCCTTACAGACCTCGCTCCCATCCCGGCCCAGCGCCGTGCCGGTCTCCCCGGCCTGGGGATAGGGAAGCAGCTCATAGGGCATGGTCACTGTGGCAAAGCCGCCGCCCACATCCTCATCCACCAGGAAAATAGCCTGCCCGGAGCAGGAGGCCACGCACATCCCGCATCCGGTGCACTGGGCCTCTTCGTTCACCTCCGGCAGACGGGTGATCTGATCCCCCACCTTGATGCATCCAAACCTACAGGCGTCTTGACAGGGATTGCAGGGGATATTTTGGGTGCACTCGATCACCGGGTGAATTCCCTTGCGGTGTTTGACGCCGGGATAGCGCTCGATCTCATCATCGGCCACATAGCCCTGTTTCAACAGGGTCTGAGACAGCGGGATTCCCTCGTCGGTAACCGTCAGGTCGGTGCGCCCCTTGTTTTCCGGGCTGAACATCCCCTCATGGAGCTGCTTCAGCGAGGCGCGGAGGGTTTCCACCTCCCGGTCCCGCTCCGCTTCGTCTATGTAACCCAGCCGCTCCGCCGCCGCAGTACCGGCGATTCGGCCGTTGATCATGGCGGAGCTGGCCTCCTCGATGCCGGCCACATCGCCCGCCGCATAGATGCCGGGGATGGAGGTCTCCCCCCACTGGCTGACCACAGGCACGGTTCCGCCCCGGTCCTCCGAGCGGCACTTGATCATGCTGGTCAGCTGGCTCATGGGGCTCAGCCCCACCGCCATACAAATGGTGTCCACATCAAAATGCTTCTCCGTGCCGGGGATGGGGCGGAACCGCTCGTCCACCTGGGCAATAACGGCGCCGGTGACACGGTCGCTCCCCTCCGCCCTCAAAACAGTGTGGGACACATAGAAGGGCACGCCCATACGGGCCAGCTTGGCGGCATGGACGCCGTAGCCGCCCACCCGCGGGGCTGCGTCAATCACTGCCGCCAGCTTCACACCGGCCTGGATCAGCTGATAGCCCACCACAAGGCCCACGTTTCCGCTGCCCACCATCAAAACCCGCTGTCCGGGCTGAACGCCGTGGAGGTTCATCAATGTCTGGGCCGCGCCGGCGCCCATAACGCCGGGAAGCGTCCATCCCGGGAAGGGGATCATATTCTCTCTGGCCCCCGCCGCCACAATGATGGTGTCTCCCTTATAGTGGGCGGTCTCGCCCTCCATGTTCACCAGGATCTCTTTGTTGTCATAGATCCCCATAACCACCGCGTTCAGGTGGACGGTCACTCCGGCATCTGAGGCCTCCTGCAGCAACTCTTTGCCGATGTTGAAGCCGCGGACCTTGGCGTGGTGTTCCTTGGAACCGAAGAATTTATGGATCTGTTTGAACAGCTGTCCTCCAGGGCTGGCATTTTCATCAAAAACCGCCGTCTTCGCGCCATAGCGGGCCGCCTGAATGGCGGCGGAGAGGCCGGCCGGGCCGGCGCCCACCACAATCAGATCATATCGCTTCATGCCCTATTCCTCCTTTGCGGACACGCCGTACTGGGTCTGCACCTTCATGCCCGCCTTCAGGGGCGTGACGCAGGTGCGGACGTTGGGCTCGCCGTCCACAATCATGACACAGTCTGTGCACCGCCCGATGGCACAGAAGACGCCCCGGGGCTCATGCTCCTTCAGGGTATACCGGTGGACCATCACGCCTGCGGCTTTAAGGGCCGCCGCAATCGGCTCCCCCTCATAGCCCTGCATCTCCTTTCCGTCCAGGGTAAAAGAGACCAGCTTTCCCTTCTCATAGCCGCCCAAGATCGGGTGTTCTTGGATTCTCACTTGGACTTCTCCTTCTTCGATCCGAAATCAGATTTCTCCACAGCCCCGCCCCGGAGCTGTACCAGTTGACGAATAATCTCCACGGTGCGCTCCATCTTGTCCAGACGGATCTGCCGGTCCCTGCCGCATCGGGTATCCAGAATCACAGTCTCGCCCCCGGCCTCCTGCCCCCCGGTGAGGATCTGTCCGCCGGGAAACAGCTCCAGCACGCTCCCCTTGCACTCCGGGACCGTCAGCTGGTGGTTTTGGACTCCTGTCAGTTCAGGCAGCTCCCCCAGGCCGTGGAGATGCAACTCCTCTCCGCTGGTCACGCAGTCCAGCACCAGCAGGTTCTTTCGCAGACCTTTCCGCTCCAAGCGGCGGTACAGCTGCTGATACCCCTGAAAGCCGCAGCAGCTGTGGTCCAGCAGGGCCACCGCTACCTGTCCGGCTGGAAACCGGTCCAGACAGGTCAAGGCGATCACGATTGACGCGCTGTTGCGGGCGTAGTTGTTCCCATTGACCCATCCGAACAGGAACTTGCCCGCTGCCAGCACACACAGAAGCAGTCCCGCCAGTTTCCAGGTCTCCTCCGCGGCCGAGGCACTGGGCGTGCGGAAGATCAGCAGATAATAGGCCGCGATCAAAGCCGCCGCCAGCAGGATATCCAGCCCCTTGGCCAGGGTATCCTGGAGAATGTTCTTCCCTTTGTGCACCGGGTAATACCGGATACCGGGCCACCAGATCCTGGCGGCGGTATCATAGGGGATGGCCAGGAGGAGCTTAGCCCGCTTCAGGTCGCCCAGATAGAGATTCCGGCAGACGCCGAACCCCAAGCGCTGGGTGTCTTCGGCCCACTTTATGTCCCGCTCCCGGGCGCGGTTTTCCATATACCGGGCAAACCGCTCCTTTTGCCGGGCGCTGTATCGTTTGCCGAACAGGCCGGACACCGCGGCCATCAGATCCTTCATCCCTGCCACCCCCTATGAATGCCCTCTTAAATTTGCTTCATTTTGACTGCCCGGGTCAAATGGAAATTACACCAGACCCAGCAGAGCCAGCAGGACGCCCGCCGCCATCAGGACCAGCACCACAATGCCGAACTTCTGAGTGCCCTGCTTCATCTTAAAGTAGTAGCTCAGGCCCATGACCAGGCACAGGGGCAGCAGACCGGGGACAATGCTGTCCAGCAGACCCTGAACCGTGTTCTCCACGCCGTTGCTTACATAAGTAGCCGTCAGATTCAGGCTGACGTTGGTTGCGGACAACCCGCCCACCACAAACAAGCCCAGCATGCTGGCGCCGGAGATAATGCGGTCGATCCAGCCGGAGGCAATCAGTCTGCCCAGGGCGTTCTTACCCATGCGGTAGCCGGCCACCATCAGGGCCCAGCTGTAAGTGCCGGAGATGAGGGCGTACGCAAACAGCAGGAACCAGCCCACCACAGAACCGCCGGCACTGGCTGTCACGGCCAGGGTGAAAATAATGGCCTTCACGGTCCCCTGAGAAATCGTGTCTCCGATGCCGGCCACAGGTCCCATCAGGGCGGATTTCATGGCGATGATACTCTCGCCGGTCACCGCGCCGCCGCTGACCGCCTTCTCTTCCTCCAGGGCCACGGTCATGCCCAGAATAATGCTTCCAATGGTACCCTCGGTATTAAAGAAGACCAGATGCCGCTGAAGGGCCTCGATAAACTCCGCCCGGTCCGGATACAGTTTTTTCAGCACCGGAACCATGGCAAAGCAGTAGGCTACCGACTGCATCCGCTCATAGGAGTTGGACATCTCGCAGCTCAGCTGCCAGCGCCAGAACACGGTCCACACGTCCCGCAGAGTGATCTTGGATTTTTGGACTGTCGCTTCTTTCATTGCTGTGCTCCTCCCTTCTCTCACTCGTCATCATCGTCATCGTCGTCGTCCATGCTCCCGCGGCTGCTCTGAAGCGCACGCTTCACGGTGTTCTCCTCGGCGTCCTTGCTCATGAGAACCACGGCCACCACCATGGGAACACCCAGGCAGGCCAGCTGAAGGGCGGACACGCTAAAGATCTCTACCACAAAGAAGCCCAGGAAATAGAAGGGCAGGATGCTCCGCTTGGCGATTACATTGATCAAAATGGCAAAGCCGATGGCGGGCATCATGCCGCCGGCCACAGACAGTCCGTTCATGATCCAGTCGGGAAGGATCTTCAGCAGTCCGTCAATCACGTCGGTGCCGAAATAGATCATCACGAACATGATGGGGAACTTGGTCACAAAGTTCACCAGCAGCGGCCACCAGAGGGCACAGTTTCGAATGCCCTTGGCATTGCCGTTGGCCGCGTGCTTGTCCGCCATATGGACCACCTTGGCGTTGATCAGCCGGCGCAGGGTGTTCAGGAACACGCCCATCGCGCCGATGGGCACCGCGATGGCGATGGCCGTACCGGTGTCAGCGCCGATGGCCAAACCGATGGCTACGCCCACCAGGCCAGCGGAGGACTGGTCCGCGGGGATCTCCGAACCGGGGGCCACCAAGCCCACATAGAGCATGCCGATGGCCGAGCCCAGAATCATGGCCCCCGGGACGTCGCCCATAAGAATACCGATGGGCAGGGCGGAGGTCAGGGGAAACAGCCAGATGTTGTGCGTCAGGTAACAGGGACGCCATCCCGCGAAGGCATACCACAGTCCGCAGAAAATGGCTACAATCAACATGTTATCCATTCAGGGATACCTCCTTTTCATTTCTTGTCTCTCTCATTTATCGCTCCCGTACGCCTTTACGATACCGTCGTAATCGTATTTGCTGTCCTCGGGGACGAGCTGGGCCGTGATTTCCACACCCATGTCGTGCAGCTCCTTCAGCTGCTGCATCTCCTTTGGCCCCAGGAAAATCGCCCGTTTCACCGCCTTTCTGTCCTGCATTTGGGGCACACCGCCCAGCTGTACGGACTTCAGATCCATGCCCGCCTGGATCATGCGGTGGCAGGTCTCCAGATCCTTGAACAGGATCAGGACCTTCTTCCCCTCTCCAAAGCGGTTCTTGTTCCACAGGCGCAGCGCCTTGGCCTCGTCATAGGCCTTCACCGCGATTCCCGCCGGAACCGCGGAGGCATAGACCCGGAGCATGAACTCATCGCCGGCCACCACGTTGTCAATGACCACGATCTTGTCCACCTCAAAGGCCTTACACCATTTGACCACGATCTGCCCGTGGATCAATCGAAAATCTACCCGCGTCAATTTGATCTCTGCCATAAAGCAACCTCCTTGCCTTTCTCACATCTGTCTGCTGTGACTCCGCGGCGCTTACTCGTCGTCATCGTCCACATCGCTCAGCAGAACCTCTCTCACGTCTACGATGTTCGTTACTGCCGCGTCTCTGCATTCCTTGGTCAGCTGTTTCAAATCGCAGTATTCCCGCTGATCCAGCGCGGTAAGCAGCATGCTCAGGTTCAACCCGGTGAGGCACTCGACATTTTCCTGAGACAAGACTTTTGCCGTGGCGTTATAGGGGCTGCCGCCCAGCAGATCCACCAGGATCAAAACGCCCTCCCCCTCATCCATGCTTTTCGCCTGTGTGAAGATCTTCTCCTGAAACTCCTCAAAGTTATCGCTGGGCTGCAAGGTGATGGCCGACAATTTTTCACTTTTGCCCACCAGCATCTCAGAACTCTCAATCATGCTGGGAGCCAAAGGGCCATGCGTCACCAAAATAATCGGGATCATTGTGTTTCACCTCCGTTTCTGCATGTTTCATATGAAGTAGCGGAATGCTCGACTTTCTTCAGGCTTTATGTTATAATTCTTTCAAGCAGCTCTGTGCATTTTGCGCAAAGCATCTGTCTCGCTGCTCTATTTTTTATCACTTATAGCGACTTTTGTTCGCTATTGCAATAGCGACTTTTGTTCGCTATTGCAATAGCTCAGCTTCCATTTGTAACAAAAGCAGGTGTGGTGTAACATGAAAAAATCTAAAAATACGCCAAATTCCCTCACACGGGAGTGGATGCAGCAGGCTCTGCTCCGCCTGTTGCGGACGAAGGAACTGTCTGAGATTTCTGTCACAGAGCTGACACGGACAGCCGGGGTGGCCCGCGTGACCTTCTACCGCAATTACAACGACATGGCAGACGTGCTGTTCGACTATTTAGAGAATCCAAAACACGGGCTCCCTGTTCCAGGGGCCGCGGATTTCTATCTCCCACAGTTCATCCGGGACTACTTCCAATTTTTTCACGACAATCGGGCGCTGGTGTTCTGTATCCAGAAGAACAACCTACTCCCCCGGCTGATGGTCACCCTGGAAAAAAATATCGGCGCCCAGTCCTATTATCTCATTGCGGCCTACGGCTTTGAGAACCCCTATGAGGTGTCCGGTCTGGTGGGTATTTTTTATAAAATTCTTCTGGACTGGATTCGCAACGGAATGAAGGAAAGCATTGAGGAGATGTCCATGGTGGTATACGGCATCATTACCAAGTTCAACTGCGTCACGCTGCAGTAATCCGGCGTCTCCGTTACATTCCCCTTCGTTTTGTTACATATGGTTCCTTCCCTCTTGTTTTATGTGATTTTTTTCGTATATAATGTGCACATCCAGTCTGAACCACGGAAGGAGCCTCCCTATGAAAATTTTTGTGTATGAGAACTATGAAAAAATGAGCCGGGCCGCTGCCCAGTTCCTGGCCGCCCAGCTGATGGAAAAGCCCTGCAGCCATATTGGCCTCACCGCCGGAAAGACGCCCATGGGGCTATTTCAGGAGCTGATTCGCCTCTATGAAGAGGGACAGCATGTCTTTTCTGAAGCCTGGTACTATAACCTGGAGGAGATTATCGGCTACGGCCCGGAAAGTCCCGAGAGCTACTGCGTCATCCTGCGGAACCTTCTCCTGGACCATGTAGGCGTCGCCCCCGAGCGGATGCGTATGCCCAACGGTCTGGCGAAGGACCCCGCGGCAGAGTGCCTCCGCTTTGACGAGTATCTGGATTCCCTGCCTGCGGGCGGTCTGGATATCCAGGTCCTGGGCCTGGGCCTGGACGGACACATCGGCTGCAACCGCCCCGGCGACACGCTGACCGCCCACTCCCATGTGGTCAGCCTCTCCCGCGGTCGGACCGGGACCGCCCTGGGCATGAGCAGCATTATGAAGGCCAACTGCCTGTTGATGCTGGCCAACGGAGAAGACAAGGCCCAGGCTGTGGCTGACATGTGCAATGGAGCCATCAGCACACACTGTCCCTCCACCTTTTTGCAATTACATCCAAATACCCTAGTTTTATTGGATCAGGCCGCTGCTTCCCGTTTATAAAGTATGGGAACCTTCTTTTCGCATATAGAGAAGTTCTCCGTTGGATGAAGTACCCTTTTCTCTGACCCAAAATCTGACCCAGAATCAGAAAAACCGGGACGGAACAGATCGCATACAACCTCCGGGTTTTGGTCGATTTTCGATCTGAAAATGTCCGGAAAGTACTGAAAGAACAAGATCGCACAAACTAACAGCAACTCATAACCCGGAGGTCGGAGGTTCAAGTCCTCCTCCCGCAACCAGAAATCCGCT
>ERZ779866.3474-NODE-3474-length-12752-cov-3.112940_pt1 | contig 12752 bp, 14 predicted proteins | sample MGYA00511248_ERZ779866 | MGnify/ENA primary metagenome ERZ779866 (study PRJEB29588, sample SAMEA2155758) | human gut metagenome | biome: human gut; feature: human-associated habitat; material: faeces | place: Denmark | collected 2008/2010 ... | reverse complement strand
CCCCCAGATCCGCGTCTTGGGCCGCCTCGGCCGCACTCCCGGCGCAGGCGTCGACAATTCCGAGTTCCAGAGCTTTTTCCATATAACCGCGATTAGCGTCGAAACAGACCAGCTTTGCCGCCAGCCCGTCGTTCTTAATCACTCTTGCCAAAGAAGAACCGATCAGGCCGATTCCGATAATAGCAACTTTATCAAACAACATATCAGCCATCGTCATATCATCATCGACAAATATTTATCCACCCCGTCGGGAATGATAACCACAATGTTTTTTCCCTTAAACTCGGGTCGCTGGCCGATTTTTACCGCCGCAGCCAGCGCCGCGCCGGCAGAAATTCCTGCGCTCAAACCTTCCAGCGCACCGACTTCGTTTGACATCTCAAGAGCTTCTTCGTTGCTGACGTCCACAACTTCGCTGACCAGCGATTTGTCATAAAAAGGCGGCACAAAGTTTGCACCGATGCCCGGAATCTTATGCGGTCCCGGTTGTCCGCCGTTCAAAACCGGACTGGCAGCGGGTTCGACCGCCACGACATAAAGATCGGGATTATTGGTTTTCAGGGTCGAGGCAATGCCGGTCAGAGTGCCGGAAGTTCCCACCGCGCTGACCAAGACGTCAACATCGCCGCCGGTGTCTTCCAAAATCTCAATGCTGGTGCCGAAACGGTGTGCATCCGGATTAGCCTCGTTTTCAAACTGGCACAGCAGAATCACGTTGGGATTTTTCTGGGCCAGCATATCCGCCTTGGCAATCGCGCCTTTCATTCCGTCTTCGGCCGGCGTCAAAATCACTTCCGCGCCGAAATGCTCCATCAGCATAATCCGTTCCTTGGTCATATTTTCCGGCATGGTAATCACCAGTTTATAGCCTTTGGCCGCACAAATACCGGCCAGACCGATGCCCGTATTGCCGCTGGTCGCCTCCACAAAAACCGTATCGTTGTTAATCTGTTTGTTTTCTTCGGCTTTTTCAATCATCTTCAAAGCAACGCGGTCTTTAACCGACCCCAGCGGATTAAGAAACTCGCATTTGGCCAGCAGGTGCGCTTTTACCTTGTGCTTCTTGGCCAGCTTAGAAAGCCTGACCATTGGCGTTTTGCCGACAAGTTCGGCGACGGAATTGTAAATGTTCTTCATTTTGTGCCTCTAAAATGTTCATAAAGGTCAATTAAATCTTTAATTAATCTCAAGTCTTAGCTACTATTAACATAAGTTTTAAAAACATAAAATAAAGAAATGAACAAATACCTAAAATTAATTTTTGGTTCTGCAATTATGCTCTCCGTATCGCTGCCGGCTTACGCCGCCAGTTTGGATGAACTTTATCGCGAAATCATCCGCGACGACAATCAGGGCTATCTGCCGATTTTTGTAAAAAACCGCAATCAGCCCGAACTTTTGTTCGAAGACGAACTGAAGTCCGTTATGCCGCAGCCGGCCGGAATCAAAAAAAATCAGACCATCAACCTCATTGACGAACGGCAGATAAAAGAACAGGCGCGGCTGGCAGCCGTAAAAAAATGGGAAGACACCGTCAGAGCCGTTAAAGAAAACCGCGTAACGCCGGTTGAACTGGAAGAAATCAACAAACACGTTGCAGACAACGATGCCCGGGCGGTAGAAATTTTAGCTTGGATGAACGCCCGCGGCGTCGGTGTGCGTCAAAACCTGATTGAGGCGTTTAACCTCTACCGCCACGCTGCCGAACTCGGCGTTCCCGGCGCCAACAAAAACGCGGCTCTGGTTTATCGTTCCATGAGCCGCCTGCAAAGGGAATCCCTGTCCGAACTGACCCGTTAGTCCTGTTTGAACAAAGCCTACACCGCCTGCCAGTGCGTATAATTCACCTTGTTTTTTCCCGAAAAGATATCTTCGACCGCTACCCAGGCTGCAGTGCCGTTCTCCGGCGTTTTCCACGGCTCGACGCCGGTGTCGAAACCGTAAGAAGAAGCATCGTAGACGATAAATGTCATGTCATAAACGCAATACTCGCCGAAAGGCCGCGCGTCATCGGCAAAATAATTTATCTCCTGATGAAACTCTTTTGTTCCGTAATCCAACATAAATTCAATGCCTGTTTCTTCATAAAGCTTGCGAAACAGACATTTGCGGAAATCTTCGCGCCTTGAAACCGAACCGCCGGGAAACTCCGGCACATCGACTTGCGGCGGATAAGTGACCAGCACCTTGCCGTCCTTAAGCAAAATGGCAAAATACCCCTTCTGCCTGACCGGAATCACATTGTCGGCATATTTGGGCTTGCCGGTACGGTCATAAAAAACGTCACTCATCCCCGTTGACTTCCTTGACCAGTTCATGAACAAAACGTTTCAGCCCTACCTGACGCACGCGTTTCATTCTTTCCCCGGAAATAATTTTCTGTACTTTGGTTACGGTTTCTTCAATGTCGACATTGACAATAACATAATCAAACTCGTCCCAATGGCTCATCTTGTCCAAAATCAAAGCCATGCGTTTGTCAATCAGCTCCTTGCTGTCGGTACCGCGATTTTCCAGACGCTGGCGCAATTCCTTAATTGAAGGCGGCAGCAGATAAATCGTCACCACGTCGTCCTTGGCTTTCTCTTTCATCTGACGGGCGCCGAGCCAGTCCATGTCAAACAACACATCCTGCCCCACATTGATAAAGCTGTCGACTTCCGAACGCAGCGTGCCGTAACGGTCGCCGTATTGGGAATCTACATGCTCGTAAAAGGCGTCCTGAGCCAAAAACTCGTCATACTGCTCATTGGTAACGAAATAATAGTCCACGCCTTCTTTTTCCGTCGGCCGGGGCTTGCGTGTCGTTACCGAAACCGAAAACTTAATGTTCGGATCCCGTTTCAGAATTTCCTTGGCAATGGTGCCTTTGCCGGTTCCCGACGGTCCCTCGATGACAAACATGGCGCCGCGGCGGACTTTCTTTAAACGGTCAATAATATTATTCATTCTTCCCCCTTTGTTATTCAATATTCTGCACTTGTTCTCTAAACTGCTCAATCAGGGTCTTCAAAGACATTCCCAAATTGGTCAGGTCAATTTCGCTGGACTTGGAGCAGGTCGTGTTGGCTTCGCGGTTAAGTTCCTGACACAAAAAATCAAGCCTTCTGCCTACGGCTTCGCCTGAGTTAAGCAGATTTTGCGCCGTTACCAGATGGGCTTTCAGCCGGTCAATTTCCTCCCGAATATCCGCTTTTGCCACATACAAGGCCACTTCCTGAGCCAGACGCTCTTCAGAAATCTGGTTGGAAGGCTCCAGCAGAGAGGCTATTTGCGCCAACAGTTTTTCTTTAAGCCTTTCCGGCTGGCTTTCTGCGATTCCCTCAACTTTTGCGACTATATTAGCAATTTTATCCAGAATATCAAGCAGCGCGGCCTTCATTTTTTCGCCTTCGGCCTGCCGATCCTGCTGCAAACGACGGCATCCTTCTTCAAAACTTTCCAGCAAAGCCCCGGCCAATGCCTGATTTTCCGCCTCATTAAGCTCGGCGCCGTCGGCTTCGTAAACGCCGCGCAGCGATAACAGTTCGCCGACCGACGGCTTCTGCAGTTTGTCGGGAAAACTCTCATACAGTTCTATCGCCTTAATCGTCAGTTTCTGCAAAAGGGCATCGTCAATTTTAGCCTCGGTGCTGCTGCCGACAGCCTCCAAATCCAGATAAACGCTGAAACTGCCCCGCGCAAAATATCTGGCGGCAATGTTCTTCAACGGCATTCCCAGCAGCCCGTCAAACGCCTGCGGCAACTTGGCCTTAATGTCCAGAGCCTTGCCGTTAACGCTTTTTATTTCCCAAAACCAGCTGAAACTTTTGGTTTCGAAAGCCTTTTCTCCGTTTTGCCGGGCAAACCCCGTCATGCTGGATATTGTCAAAATAACTCTCCTTAAACTTTTTTTTAGCATTTTTCGCTATTATAAGCGGCAATCGTTAAAAAGTTTTTACTTCAAGGAAAGAATAATGGCCCAACGCAACCAAAACATTCTGATTACCGGCGCAACCTCCGGCATTGGCGAGGCTCTGGCGCTGCACTACGCCGGCACCGTCGCAAAAAACCTGTTCATCTGCGGACGCAACGAAGACCGTCTTAAAATCGTTGCCGCCAAATGCGAAAAATTAGGCACGGTGGTTTTTCCCCGCATTATAGACGTTACCGATCGCCGGACCGCGGAAGACTGGATTCGCGAATGCGACAAAACCGCCAAACTTAATTTGGTCATTGCCAACGCCGGCATCGGCACCGTTAACGAAGACACCGATTCGGTTTACCGGACCTTTGCCACCAACGTCAACGGCGTTTTAAACACTGTCCTGCCGACAATCGACATCTATCAAAATCGCATCAGCGCTCAAAACGACGGCATGAGCTCGCTGGACAAGTTTATTTCTCAAAAGAAAAAGCAGAAAAAAGCTTTTTACGTTCCGTTTTGGGACCGCATCCGCTTCGGCAGATCCGGCGTCGAATTCTTTCACGAAGACAACCGCGGCATTGCCATTGTCAGTTCCATGGCCGGCTATCACGGCCTGCCGACCTGCCCGGCCTACAGCGCCAGCAAAGCCTGCGTCAAAGCCTGGGGAGAAGCCCTGCGTCCCAGACTGAAGAAAAACGGCATCAAAGTCAGCGTCATCTGCCCTGGCTTTGTCCGTTCGCGCATTACCGACCAAAACACCTGTCCGATGCCGTTTTTCATGGAGGCGGAACAGGCCGCTGCCATCATTGCCCGGGGCATCGCCGAAAATAAAGGCATTATTGCTTTCCCCTGGCAGCTTCGCCTCGCAGTCTGGCTGGTGTCCGTATTGCCCAATTGCCTGAGCGACTGGATATATTCCAAACTTCCGAACAAGGCCTGAATTAAAAAGCGGCGTTTTTAAACGCCGCTTTTTTTCATTTAGATAAAAAATCCGTTACCAAATCATACAACTGCCGCCGGCTTTGTTCGGTCGTAAAATTATGTCCCCCGTCAGAGATTACGCCCAGAGACTTTTTCGTTTGAAGCGCATCATAAAGCTCCTTCACATCTTTAGGCTCAATAACGTTGTCGTCTTCCGCCGTAACCAGCAGGACTTTTGCCCTGATATCCTTTGCCAGCCGCAAAGAATCATAATTCTTGGCCTGTTCGACCACTTCATAAGGAATGACGGCCGCCCGGTAATCATAATGCCCGTTTCTTTTCCAGTTTCTGCAAAAATCAGGCATATTGGCCATGCAGCTCTCTTCCCATCTTTTTCCGCTGACGACCGGCGTTACCGGAACTGCATAATCAACCGCGGAAGGATTTTCGGCGGCATATTGCAACACGGAAGCCCCGCCCAGAGAATGGCCGGCCAAAGCAAACGGCTCACTATAAAAGCTTTGATTTTGGGCCCAGCCGATAACCGTTTTCAAATCGTCTTCAAAAGCCGATAACCTGACATTGATTACATCGCCGTCGCTTTTGCCCAGAGAATATCTGCTGTCAAAGGTTATAACCGTATAACCCTTATCCCGAAAAGCCTTTTTCACCGTCTGCACGGCGGGATGCTCCATATTAGAGGCCAGACCGTGCTGAATAACAGCCAGTTTTTTATTGTCGGCATTTTCATTACCTTCAATCTGCAAATAAATTGTTTCTTTCTGCGCATTTTCAATCCAAACTTCCCGCGGTTGACCGTCTTTGCCGCAAGACGCCAGAAACAAAACCAACAAAACGACGCAAAGTTTTTTCATAATCTTTTCACCTCTTCGCAATTCAGGGCGGAACCTACGCTCAGTTCTGCACGTTTTTATATTTCCGCTGCAAATAGACCAGCAGCAACAGTCCGGGCACCGCCATCAGCGTCGTAATCACAAAAAAACTGCTCCAGCCGACAAACTTCACCAACACGCCGGAAGTCGAAGCCAGCAAATCGCGCGCCAGCGACATAAACGAAGACAGCAGCGCATACTGGGTTGCGGTATAAGCCACGTTGCACAGCGAGGAAATATAGGCCACAAAGGCCGTGGTGCTCATGCCGCCGGCCAGATTATCCAGCGAAACCGTCACCATCAACATATACAGATCATTGCCGGCATGAGCCTGAACCACGTACATCAGCGTCGTCAGTCCCTGCAAAATACTGCCGATATAAAGGCATTTCAGCAATCCCAGCCGGTTGACCATCACCCCGCCGGCAATACCGCCCAAAATAGTCGCACCCATTCCGTAAAACTTGGTAACAAAAGCAATTTCGGCTTTGGTAAACCCCATAGCATCATAAAACGGCATCGTCATCGGCACCATATAGGCATCGCACAGTTTGTAAACCATTATAAACAGCAAAATCCAAATCCAGCCGCTGCGCTTGACGAAATCGGCCACCGGACTCTTGACCGCCGTCTGCCAGAAGTTCTTCAGCCGCGACGGCCATGATCCCTTAAACGGAGCACCGCATTTTTTGCAGTTCTTCGGCTCCCTCGAACACAAAACCGTCACCATGCCGACCACTGCGCCCAGCGCCATAACCGCATAAACCTCATGCCAGCTCAAAACCGTCGCCAGCAGCAGTGCCACGGCGCCGGAAAAAATTGATCCCAGACGATAACCCAGAATAAATATGGCGGTTCCGGCAGCCTGCTCTTCCGTATCAAAACTCTCCACGCGGTAGGCATCCAAAACAATATCCTGTGTTGCCGAAGCGATTACAGTCAGAAAAGCCAGAAACATCAGCAGATAAACTGCCTGCGACGGATCAACCAGCGACATCCCCAAAATGGCGGCCAGCAGCAAAAGCTGCGAAAAAACCGCCCAGCCGCGGCGGCGGCCCAAACGCTCAAAAAACGGCAGACGAATGCGGTCAACCACCGGCGACCACAGCCATTTGAAGCTGTACGGCGTTTTCACCAGCGAAAACAACGCGATCATCTCCAGACTGATACCGCTGTCCGTCAGCCACAGCGCCAGTGTTCCGCTGACCAGCAAAAAGGGAAAACCGCTGGCAAAACCCAGCCCGGTCATTGTCAGCATCCGCCGGTCGTAATATACCCGTGCCGCTTGCAGCCAATTTTTTAACATGCCAATTTCCTGTTTCTAAAAATCTTGTGATTAATTCTAAATAAAATGTATTAAATAAACGATAATTTTTGCATTCTGTATGGCGAAGCGGTTTTACCACACAAAACCACAATATATAGTAAACAACAATAACATAAACACACCATATTGTAGGAATAGTTTATAATGGAAAATCAAAAAATCACCAAGAGAAACGGTGCTGAAGCGGCCTTTAACCCGGCCAAAATCACGGCTACCGTCGAGCGTGCTCTCGCCGGATTCGAACTTGATAAAAACAAACTTTTGGAAACGATTCCGAACTTTTTTAAAAACGGTATGCCGGCTTCCGAAATCAACAAGGCTCTTATCCTAAACGCGTTGAATCTGACCTCGGTTCTGGAACCCGACTGGAAGAACGCCGCCGGCCGCCTGCGCCTTTTCGACTTGTATAAAGATGTTAAAAACGACCGCCGCACCAATCAGGCCGTTCCCTACGACTATGAAAAGTTCTTGGATTTTGCCGTCGCCAACGGCATATATGACCCCGTCATCACCGAAAAATATAACCCGGAAGAAATAAAACAGGCCGCATCCTTCATCAACCCGGCTTTTGATTTGGTCTATGATTATGCCGGCATCAATCTGCTCATCAAACGCTACCTTTGCGAATTTGGCGACCGCATTGTCGAGCTGCCGCAGGAAATGTTCCTGACTATTGCTCTGCTGATTGAGCAAAACGAAGATCGCAGCATTCGCATGAGTCAGGTCAAAGACACTTATGAAAAACTTGCCGACCGCAAAATCTCGCTCGGCACACCGCTGCTGATGAACCTGCGCCGACCCAACGGCAACCTGAGTTCCTGTTTCATTACTGTTATGGACGACAACCGCGATTCGATTTTTTACGTTATCGACCAGATTTCCGCCATATCCAAATTCGGCGGCGGGGTTGGCGTCAACATCTCGCGCGTTCGCTGCAAAGGCGCCCGTATCAAAGGCATCAAAAATTCTTCCGGCGGCGTCATTCCCTGGATTCGCATTATCAACGACACCGCCGTGGCCGTCAACCAGCAGGGCAAACGCAAAGGCGCCGTTACCGTATCTCTGGATATGTGGCATCTGGACATTGAAAACTTTCTTGAACTCCGTACCGAAAACGGCGACCAGCGCATGAAAGCTTATGACATTTTCCCTCAGGTCGTCATCCCCGATTTGTTTATGAAAAAAGTCGAAAACAACGAAAAATGGCTGTTGGTTGACCCGCACGAAGTCCGGGAAAAATACGGCCGGGAAATTGCCGACCTTTGGGGAGAAGAGTTTGAAAACCTTTATAATCAGCTTTATTTTGACGCGGGTTTCGGCAAACTTGAAATGTTTAAGTTTGTTGATGCCAAAGAGCTGTTAAAACGGCTGATGAAATCTCAGGTTGAAACCGGAATGCCTTACATTGCCTTCAAAGACACCCTGAACCGCTATAATCCCAACAAGCATGATGGCGTTATTGTCGGCACCAACCTCTGCACCGAATCTCACAGCAATGTCCGCCCGACCAAATTCAGCCCCAAACGCATTGAAGACGGTAAAATAATTTCTGAAGCACATGACGGACTTGTACACGTCTGCAATCTAGTTTCCGTCAATCTTGCCAACATTGACGATGACCGGGAACTGGAAAGCGTTTGCCGCACCTCGGTTCGCATTCTGGACAACGCCATTGACTTCACCACCGTGCCGGTTCCCGAAGGCAGCCTGCATAATCAACGTTACCGCACCATCGGCATTGGCGCTATGGGACTGGCCGACATGCTTGCCAAAAACAACGTTCCCTATATCAACTCTGCCGACTTCGTAGACGATTTGTTTGAAAAAATGGCTATTTACAATATTCAGGCCAGCATTGACGCCGCGCAAAAAAAAGGAACTTTCGGCGCCTATGAAGGTTCGGATTGGAGCAAAGGCCTGATTTTCGGCAAACGCCAGATATGGTTCAACGCCAATTCCAAATATAAAGACCGCTGGAACAAAATTTTTGCCGACCTTGCCAAATACGGCATCCGCAACTCGCAGATATCCGCTATTGCGCCGAATACCAGTTCCTCTCTCATTCAGGGCTGCACCGCTTCGGTTCTGCCGATTTACAGCAAGTTCTTCGTCGAGACCCACGGCAAAGGCAGCATTCCGAACTGCCCGCCTTATATCCGTGACAAGTTTTGGTTTTATCAGGAAAACCGCAATATCGACCAACGCAAGATTATTGAAGTGATGTCCCGTATTAACAAATGGATAGACACCGGCATTTCCGTCGAACTGATGTATAATCTCAACCGCGACATCCGTGCCAAAGACATCTATGACACCATAATGGACGCCTGGAAAAAAGACATCAAAACCCTTTATTATACCCGCACCATTCAAAAAGACGGCTCTTCCGCCGCCAAGGAAGAATGTGTCAGCTGCGCCGGTTAAAAATCAACAGCAAAGGAAAATCAATGAACCGCAAAAAACTGTTTAATATTGAAGGAAACGATGACGTTCTGCAAAGAAAAATGATTGCCGGCAACGTCACCAACTTATTCAACCTCAACAACGTCAAATATCAGTGGGCCAACAAGCTTTACCGGCTGATGATGGAAAACTTCTGGATTCCCGAAAAAGTTTCTCTGTTTGACGACAAACGCGCTTACGATGAATTGACCCCTGCCGAACAAAACGCCTATGACGGCATTCTGTCTTTTCTGGTTTTTCTGGACAGCATCCAGACCAACAACCTGCCCAACATTTCCGACTATATTACCGCGCCGGAAGTCAATCTTATTCTGGCTATCCAAACTTATCAGGAAGCCGTGCATTCCCAAAGCTATGCCTATATCATCGAAAGCATTATTCCGGCCGAAAAGCGCGAAACAATCTATGACCGCTGGCGTGATGACAAAGTTCTGCTTGAACGCAACAAATATATTGCCGACATTTATCAAAAATTTGTCGATGACCGCAATGACGTTAATTTTGCCCGTGTTTTGGTGGCCAATTTCCTGTTGGAAGGTTTATATTTTTATAACGGTTTCAACTTCTTCTACAATCTGGCCGCAAGATCGTTAATGATCGGCACCGCCGACGAGATAAAATACATCAACCGCGATGAATTGACGCACTGCGTGATTTTCGCCAACATCATCAAAGAAATCCGCAAAGAACGGCCGCAGTTCTTCAATGACGACGAAATCTGCGAAATGTTCCGCAAGGCAACCGAACAGGAAATCGCCTGGAGCAATCATATTATCGGCGATCAGGTTCTGGGCATTACCCCGCAAACCATTGAACAATATACCAAGTTTATGGCCAACAAACGCCTGAAGGAAATCGGACTGGAACCGATTTACGAAGGCTTTGACGAAACCCCGTATAAAAACCTGGAAAAAATTTCTGACACCAACGGTGAAGGCAATGTAAAAGGAAACTTCTTCGAAGCCAATGTTTCCTCATACAACCAGTCAACCGCCGTCGAAGGCTGGGACGAAATTTAAAGACTGCAAGCAGATAAAAAAACACTCCCGAAAATCATCGGGAGTGTTTTTTTATCATTTGAAATGCATAATCATATCAATCGTGAGAAAAATAATAAGAAATAAGAAAACCGGCGAGCGGAATGTACATAAAAGGACATGACCGAGCCGGTTATCCGCAATTTCTGTATTAGTTTTCCGCAGAATGATATAATTTTGCCTGTTTGGCCGCATCGTCTTCGGTACGCGCTACGTTAACCAGAATGGTCTGGCTGACCTCCGGATGCAGATTGAGTTTAACTTCATAAACACCCAGATCTTTAATAGCGTTTTCCAGATATACCTGTTTGCGTTCAACGGCAAAACCGCTGGCTTTAACCGCGGCGGCAATATCACGGATGGTTACGGAACCGTACAACTGGCCGGTTTCGGCAGCCTGACGGATCAGAACCGCGCTGTAGCCTTTCAGGGATTCGGCAATCTTTGTCGCTTCGTCCAGCAGAGCCTTGTTGTGGGCTTCCAGTTCAGCCTTCTGTTTCTCATAATAAGCAACATTGGCTTCGGTTGCGCGCAGAGCTTTGCGGGTTGGCAGCAGGTAGTTGCGGGCATAACCGTTCTTTACGGTTACTTTGTCGCCCATTTTACCGAGTTTTTCTACATGTTCTAAAAGAATTACTTCCATTTTTCCACTCCCTATTAATCAGCAACAAAAGGAAGAAGAGCAATGTAGCGGGCACGTTTGATCGCTTTTGCCAATTCTCTTTGTTTTTTTGCAGAAACAGCTGTAATGCGGCTGGGGATGATTTTACCTTTCTCGGAAATATAACGGGAAAGAAGCTTAACATCCTTATAATCGATGGTCAGACCGTCTTCGCCTGAAAACGGGCACGCTTTTTTTCTTCTAAAGAATACTTGTTTAGCCATGTTTTCTGCTCCTATTCTTCAACGGCTTCGGAATTGCTGGAAGAACCGGCAGGTTCTTTGCTCAATTCGTCAACTTTGATGGTCATGTAACGAATGATGTCTTCGTTAAATCTCATTTGTCTTTCATATTCGGCAACAGCGGCAGCCGGTGCGGAAATATTCAAAACGACATAGTAGCCTTTGCGGTTTTTCTTAACACGGTAAGCAAGGTTTTTCAAACCCCAGTTGTCAGCTCTGACAACTTCGCCGCCGTTGTTGGCGATGACGTTGGTCAAATCGGAAACAATATTGTTTACCTGAGACTGACCGAGGTCCTGACGTGCAATCAGCACGCTCTCGTAAAATGACATTATATAAATCTCCTTATGGATTCTCAACAAATGGCCCGCCTGCGGGCCGGTTAATGTATAGCCTCCGGTCTCTGCCGGAAGCAAGGGACGGTCGCCACTATATACCAAAACTTTATTTTTGCAAGTATTTTTTAGGTTTTGACGCGGTTTGACGTCGATTCTTTATATAATTTTAATCTTTTTAGGATAAGCTTGACCGTAAGTTACAACCACGATGGCTGAAAAAATGAACAAAAACAAGCTGATATTATCCTTTCTGCTGCTGTTCTCGCTTTGCGCCTGCGACACGCTCCGCAAAGAAGACTTTCCCGTACCGCTGCGCCCGCAGCGCACGGTTTACGGCAATGACCAAAACGCCATTGTCCTGCAAAACCTCACCAGCCGGGTTATCGCCACCTGCAAAAGAACCGAAGACGTTTCGGCCGAGGCCTGCGCCAAGGTTTTTGAATCCAAAGGATATGTCAGAATAACCGACATTCCCTACAAAACCGCCAACTACGATTTTTTGAAAACAGACACCTATCCGACCAGACGCTGGCGCGGCGGGGAAGACACCCCGAGGTGGTAGCCGATGCTCGCCAGAATAAACACCATAACCTTCAACGGATTGGAAATTTCAGACGTAGACCTGCAGGTGCAAATATCCTCAGGTCTTCCTGCTTTTACGATAGTGGGGCTTCCCGACAAGGCCGTGGCCGAAAGCCGGGAACGCGTCCGCGCCGCGCTGAACTCTCTGGGACTGAGCCTCCCGGCCAAACGCATCACCGTCAATCTTGCGCCGGCAGATCTGCTTAAAGAAGGTTCCCACTTTGACCTTCCGGTTGCCCTCGGCCTGCTGGTCGGCATGGGAATACTACCGCAAGAAGAGCTAAGCGGCTATATGGTTCTGGGCGAACTGGGCCTTGACGGCGCCGTCGTTCCGGTCAACGGCGTTTTGCCGGTAGCCATCCGCGCCAATGCCCGCAACAT
>ERZ779866.3469-NODE-3469-length-12761-cov-2.330631_pt1 | contig 12761 bp, 12 predicted proteins | sample MGYA00511248_ERZ779866 | MGnify/ENA primary metagenome ERZ779866 (study PRJEB29588, sample SAMEA2155758) | human gut metagenome | biome: human gut; feature: human-associated habitat; material: faeces | place: Denmark | collected 2008/2010 ... | reverse complement strand
ATCATCTTCATATGCCATCTTATTTTTTAGAGACATTTACTGAATATCCCTAATAATAGGCATCCGCTTTTTAACGACGGATGCCTATTTCTTTTGAAACTCTTTTATGATATTCTATCTCTCTTGGTCTTTATTTCTTTTGGGAGGTCTGTTTCCAGATGCGTATCATATAGAAAGCACAGTGAGTAAAAGCGAAGACAAATGAGATAATGAGTAAGGTCTTATCTTCGTCCCAACCCACGGTCTGCTGATGCCATAATCCAGTGATAACAGATAAGACAGATAAGGCAATACCTATCATGTTGAGTATGGTAAGTCCGCGTCGGCGCGGTATGTGTTGCTCCAGTTTGCTGTGTTTTACTCCATAGCAGGCATATACGTCCAGACCGATTAGCATCCATAATACCAATCGAATCCAAGTATCCGCCGGAAGGAAAAGCATCATGCACAGGCAAGTCAGGATTCCGAGAATCGGTACGACCGGCACAAAAGGTGTTTTGAAGGCGCGGTGCACTTCGGGCATGCTTTTACGGACAATCAGCACGGCTGCACAAACCAGAGTGAAAGCGAATAGTGTTCCGATGCTGGTCATTTCACCTGCTACGCGTGCCGGAACAAATGCTGCCAATAATCCTACAATGACCATGAACAATAGATTGCTGCGTGCCGGTGTGCGGAACTTCTCATTGATATGTGAGAAGAAAGGGGGTAATAATCCGTCACGGCTCATGCTGAGGAAAACACGGCTTTGTCCCAATAAAGTTACCATAATGACGGAACAATAACCAAAAAGGATGGCAAGTACGATGGCGCGATTCAGCCACGGATAATCGGGGTGAATGATGCCGGCGGCATCGGCATGTCCCATGTGGTCGATGGCTACGGCTACGGGTGCGATACCTTGTTGACCTGCGAAATCGGTGTAGTGGGCAACTCCTGTCATTACATGAGCAAAGACCATATAAAGTATGGTACAGATGAACAATGACATGAGTATCCCTATGGGCATATCCCGTTTGGGATTCTTGGTTTCTTGGGCTGCCGTGCTCACGGCATCAAAGCCCAAAAAGGCAAAAAACACGATGGCTGCTCCGCGCAATACGCCCGACCAACCGAATTCTCCTAATGTCCCTGTGTTGGCAGGAATGTAAGGAGTATAGTTTTCTGTATTGATGTATTTCCAGCCTAGTACTACGAAGGTGAGGATAACCGCTACTTTCAGAAATACGATAAAGCCGTTGAAAATGGAACTGCCTTCTGTGCCTCTAATCAGGAAGATGCTCATCAGTACTACGATAAGGAAAGCCGGAATGTTAACCACTCCTCCGTCCCACGGGCAGGCTGTAAGTGCATGCGGAAGGTTGATTCCTACTCCTTCGAGAAAGACGATGAGGTATCTGCTCCAGCTGATGCATTAGCTGTACTCTGGGTATATAATGCTCCACCCATACCAATTCCAGAACCAAGTCCCAGCCGATTATCCACGCTATCAGCTCTCCCATGGTGGCGTATGAATAGGTATATGCACTACCTGCCACGGGTATCATCGAGGCAAACTCGGCATAGCATAGTCCGGCAAAACAGCATCCGATGGCTGCAATGGCAAAAGAAAGTGTTATGGCAGGACCGGTATATCCTGCTGCTACTGTTCCTGTGATGGAGAATAATCCTGCTCCGATAATTACGCCTACTCCCAATGCTACCAGACTCCATGCGCCCAACACTCTTTTAAGTGTCTTTGCGCCCGATTCGTTTGCTTCAGCCTGAAGCATGGAAAAAGGTTTCTTAATAAATAATCCCATATCTTTTTATAACCTAATTAGTGATAATTGGGTGCAAAGGTACGGATTACCGTCATGAAATACAAACCTGTAGTAAAGTCTATAACGATTATTCGAGATATTTCGTTATTTTGCCGCTTATCTGAAGCAGAGATATTTCGCATATTTTGGTATCATATTCTGCCGAAAGGATACGTTCTTCTGCATCGAGCAGACTTTTTTGTGCTTCACGCATTTCAATACCTGACAAGTCACCGAGCAGGTAACGTTCTTTGGCTATTTCGTGATTTTCGCGGGCGGCTACCAGGTTTTGACGCTCCAGATTCAACAGACGCAGGTTGTTGCGGTAGGCTTGCCACAGGTTACTCAGGTCGGCTTTCAGTCCCAGCTCTAGCTGTTCACGTTCCAATTGGGAGTTACGAATGGCGAGGCTTGCATTGCGCTTTTCCCGACGGCGGTTGCCGTCCCACAGGTTGATGCCTATCGTGATACCTCCGTTCAGTCCCCAGTTGCTTCTTCGGCTGGTGGCGTTGGTTTCATATTTATTTAATGTGTAGCCATATCCGGCTTTCAATTTCACGTAGGGATAGTTGCGCGACAATACTTTTCGGTAGTCCAATTGAGCGATAGTCGTATTTTGGTCTGCCCGGAGTAGTCCGGCATTAGTCGACAGGGTGGCAGACCACAGTTCGTCATAATTCAGTGCATCATTGACTGTAATGATAGAATCATTGAGGCGCAAAGGGCGGTTGACTTCTTGCACGGCCATCAGCTCATTCAGATTGATGCGAGAAGTTACTACCAGTTCTTGTTGTTTCATGTATTGTGCGCTATCAGCATTAAAGTCTACTTTTGCCTGTTGGTAGTCCAGTCGGGAGAAGTTACCGATATGATAGCGTTCTTCCACAATGCGCAGACGCTCTTTGGACAGTGATACGGCATACAGGAAATTTTTCAAGCGTATCTCTTGTTGGACGTAGTTATAATATTCGGCGGTCAGTCCGGCTATGAAATCTTCTAATGTGATGCGGGTATTTGTTTCGCCCAACCGTTCCAGCTCCTTTAATTGTTTATAGGTTGTGCTGATATTAAATCCGTCAAAGAGCGTCCAGTTTACGTCCAGTCCGGCTTGCAGGGGTTGGTCGTAGATGTTGCGTTCGCCGGTAGTGGTTCCGGTGCTGCGGTTTTTACTGTCTGTGTTGTCCAATGAACCGCTGTATCCTGCCGACAGATCGAGAGTAGGCAGATAACCGGCATTGGCAAGTGTGGCATTGTTGTGGCTCACTTGCTCTTCATTGCGGGTGATGCGGATGGAATAGTTATTGGCAAGTCCTTCTTCCAGGCATTTCTTTAGTGTATAAGGATATTGTGCATATATCTCGGTTATTCCTGCCAGGCAGACACACATTACTATAATAATTCGTTTCATACGGTTTCTGTTTTGACTTTTCGGTTAGTAGAAATATAGGTATAAATAGCCGGTACGATGTACATGGTGAGTAAAGTAGAAACAAGCATACCACCTACAACGGCCGTACCCATGGCAATACGCTGGTTAGCTCCCTCACCGGTTGCAAAGGCCAGAGGAATCAACCCCAATATGGTTGAGACACTGGTCATCAGGATGGGGCGGAGACGCTGCAAGGCCGCATTTCGGATGGCTGCCATTTTGTCTTCACCCGATTCTTGTTTCAGATTGGCAAATTCTACAATCAGGATACCGTTTTTTGCCACCAGACCAATCAGCATGATGATACCAATCTGACTGAAGATGTTCATTGTAATGCCACCGGCAAACATAAAGATGAGTGCTCCCGCAATGGCCAATGGCACTGTCAGCATAATGATGAATGGGTCTTTGAAACTCTCGAACTGTGCCGCCAAAATGAGGTAAATAAGTACTAGTGCCAGTATAAAGGCAAACATCAGGCTGGACGAACTTTCGCGATAATCTTTAGAGTCACCCGAAAGTGCGGTACGGAAAGTATCATCTAAGGTTTCGGAGGCAATTTTATCCATCTCTTCCAATCCTTGTCCGATTGTTTTTCCGTCGGCAAGTCCGGCAGAAACAGTAGCCGAGATAAAGCGGTTGTAGTGGTAAAGTTTTGGGGGGGCCACAGACTCTACGAATTCCACCAAGTTATCCAACTGAATCATTTCTCCTTTATCATTTCGGATATAGATGGATTTGATATTGGAAGGTTTGTTTCGTTGCTGACGGTTGATTTGTCCTAAGATTTCATATTGTTTTCCATTCATATAGAAGTACCCCATGCGCTGTCCGCTGAGGCCGTATTGCAGTGTCTCTGCGATGTCGCGTACGCTGGCACCCATTGTGCCCGCTTTGTCACGGTTAATGTTGACTCGCATTTCGGGGCTGCTGAATTTCAAATCGACGTCAGCCATTTGGAATGTCGGGTTATCGTATACCTTGCTTAAGAACTCAGGCAACACTTTTTCCAATTTCTCAATGCTGACGGACTGCAATACATATTGTACAGGCATGCTTCCCCTGCGTCCGCCGAAAGAAGATTGTTGCTGGACAAAGGCACGAGCCTTTGTTTTGTTGCGGATAGCCTTTGAGATACGTTCGGCTACTTCCATTTGGGTGTAGTTACGGTCTTTTATATCTTTCAGTGTGATACGGATATTACCGCTACCGCTCGACACACGTGCCGTAACCGATTCGGCATCAGGCACAAGGGAGTCGACCAAATGATTGATATCTTCGGTATAATCGCGGATATATTCATAACTGGCTCCTTCGGCAGCACGGGTATTGATGCTGATTTGCGAACGGTCTTCCATCGGTGCCATTTCTGCCGGGATATAGCTCCATAATATGCCGATGGCAACTACCATTAACAGCGTGATAGGGATAGCCGATATACGTTTCTTTAAGAAAGCATCCAATGAACGGGCATAGATGCGGTTCATTCCCTCAAAGAACGGTTCTGTTTTGCGGTAGAACCAACTCTGCTTTTCACGTTTAACCAGTAGTTTGGTGGCAAGCATCGGGGTAAATGTCAATGCCGCAAATGAGGAGATGATGACAGAACCGGCTACAACAAAGCTGAACTCGCGGAACAGTCGTCCGCTGGTTCCTTCCATAAATACGATGGGGAGGAAAACGGCAACCAGCGTGATGGTAGTTGATATTACAGCAAAGAATATTTCTTTGGCTCCTTCGATTCCTGCTTCAAACGGTTTCATTCCCCGTTCTATTCGGATATAGATATTCTCGGTCATTACAATAGCGTTATCCACCACCAATCCGACAGAGAGTACGACGGCCAGCATGGTGAGCACGTTGATGGAGAATCCGGCAATATACATGACGAAGAAAGCTCCGATAAGCGATACCGGTATCACGATACAGGGAATCAGCGTTACACGCCAGTCGCGTAAGAACAGGAAGATAATAATGATAACCAGTATAAAAGCCTCATATACCGTTGTCTTTACCTCGTCAATGGAAGCGCGTATGAATTTGGTATTGTCAAAGCCATAGCTGTATTTCACATCTTCTGGAAGGTCTTTTTGCATCTGCTGCATGCGCTGATATACGGCATCAGCTATTTCGATGTGATTAGCACCCGGTTGGGGAATCACAACGACACCTACCATCGGAACCCCATTCATTTTCATGTAGCTTTTGATATCGGCAGGACCAAGTTCGGCGTAACCTATATCACTGAAACGGATGACATTGCCGTTTACCTCCTTTAATATAATATTATTGAATTCTTTAGCTGTATGCATCTGTCCCATGGTGCGCAATGTCAGTTCAACGGTATTTCCTTCGATACTGCCGGATGGTAATTCGATGTTCTCTTTGGTAACTGCATTTTTTACGTCTACCGGAGTAATGCCGTATCCTGCCATCTTAGTCGGGTCAAGCCATAAGCGCATGGAGTAACGTTTTTCACCCCAGATGGAAACGCTACTTACATCTGATATGGTCTGCAATTGTTCTTTTACCGTTAAGTCGGCTATTTCACTAAGCTCCAGCAGTGAACGGCTGTCGCTTTGGATAGCTACCATCAGGATGGGGACGGCATCGGCATCGGCTTTCGATACGGTGGGAGGGTCACAGTCGCGCGGCAAATAGCGTTGTGCACGGGAAACTTTGTCGCGCACATCGTTGGCTGCCGTTTCAAGATCGACGGACAATTCAAACTCTACCGTGATGCGGCATTGGCCTTGTTGACTGACGCTGGATAGGGAACGTATACCGGGAATACCATTGATATTCTGTTCCAGGGGTTCGGTGATTTGGTTCTCGATAACATCTGCATTCGCACCGGAATAGCTGCAAGTAACTGAGATGATAGGATTATCCACAGACGGGTATTCACGAACTCCCAATGTGTTGTAGCCAATCAGTCCGAAAAGTAATATGATAATCGTAAGTACGGTAGCAAGCACCGGTCTACGAATACTAAGTTCGGATATATTCATTGAAGCATTTTTTTTGTGGTTAGTTAAGAGCCTGGATTTCAACCGGCATACCTTTTCGTAATTGCAGTGTACCCGAAGTCAGGATAGTGTCACCGATAGTCAAACCCTGAACAATCTGGATTTCGGATTCGGTGCGGATGCCGACAACTACATCGGTCGGTTCTGCCACTCCGTTGCGATACACAAAGACTTTGTTCTTTCCCATTTCGGGTACAATTGCTTCTGACGGGATAGCTATTGCATCTGCTATTTCTTTTTGTTTCAACTGAATATCAGCATAGCGTCCCGGCAATAACTCTCCGTTCCGGTTAGGATAGATGGCGCGAATGTTCAGTGAGTGAGTTTCCATATCCAGACTGGATTCTGTGGCATATACTTGTGCAGGATAAGCGTTGAGCCGTCCTTCTACTCTGAAGTCCAGATTCATTCCTTTTTTTATTTCGCGTGCGTAACGTTCGGGCACGGCAAATTCAACTTTCAGCGGGCTTACTTTAGTCAGTTTGGCGACTACGGTAGTGGGAGAGGCATAAGCTCCGACACTAACCTGTCTCAGTCCGATAATTCCATCGAAAGGAGCGCGTAGTTCTGTCATGTCAATACTAGCCTTTATATTTTCAATATCGGCATTCAGGGTAGCCAGTTCTGTTTTTACCTGTTCATATGCCTCTTTACTGACAGCATCGCGTTGCAACAAGGCGTTTTGACGGAAAACACGGTCTTCTGCCAGTGGTATTTGAGCTTCCAATCGTTTTAGTTGGGCTTGCAATTGCCGGTCGTTTACTTTGGCTAATAGCTCTCCGCGCTTGACGGAACTGCCTTCTGTGAAGAAAATATCGGTAATCTTTCCGGAGGTTTCAAAAGAGAGGTTCACTTCTTCGTCAGGCACTAAGCGTCCTGTTACCAATATTTCATCAGTCAGCAAGTGAGGTGTAATGACTTGGGCATTCACCTTCAGTGTCTTTGATTTATTCTCTCTGGGCAGTGCATCGGCTGCCGTTAACTCTTCATTTTCGTGTGGGGTGAATTGATAGATGCCTAAACCGGACAGTCCGATTCCGATTGTTAATATAATGCCCCATTTAATTCGTTTATTCATGTGCTTTTCTGATATCTGATTTCCGATGAATGCAATCATCGTTGTAAAGTTAGAAAAGAAGCGCGGTGTTAAGTTTAAACGCCGCGCTTCTTTTTAATATTTTTTTTCGTTTGCCAGTTTCCACATGGCAAGGAAAGAAGCTTTTGTGATATCTACTGTTTTATTCCAGTTAATTTTTGCCGCTTCGTCACCCGGTAGATGATAGTCGGGATGACCATTGGTGTGATACCATATAATAGGTATCCCTTCTTTGGCGAAACTTCCATTGTCACTTCCACCTACAGGATTGTCCCATGCACGATAATCGGGTTCTAGTTGCAGGCGGTAGTCTTCAATGTCTTTTTTCAGCCAGTCACCGAACGCGGGATGGGCAGCGGTGTAGAAGTAGACTACCCCTTTGGGCTGCTCTTCATTATTATTGCGTCCTATCATGTCATAGTTCAGATAACCTTTTATTTTCTTCAACTCGGGATAGGTCATTGTGAAGTAGCGTGAGCCTAACAACCCTTTTTCTTCACCGTCCCAGAAAGCAAAAATAACAGTGCGTTCCGGTTGCTCTCCTGTTGCCAGAAAAGCACGTGCTACTTGTAGCACAGCTGCTACTCCGGAGGCATTATCGTCTGCTCCGTTATAGATTTGGTCACCCTCCAAAGTAGGGTCATAACCGAGATGGTCGTAATGCGCGCCGATCACTACAATCTCATTTGGATTCTTCCCTTCTATCTTGGCCAGGATATTGCGCAGGTCCAACTTCTGATGGACTGTCTTTTTCAGGGCGGCGATAGAGTCGGGGTGAACTTGCCAGCGCTTATTCTTAATTTGGCGTTCTGCATGACACACCTCAAAAGGCTGAACATAATCGTCAAATAAAGGTTGCAGGCCCATTTGTTTCAGGCATGAAATGATATAGTTACCGGCGATGCGGCCGCCTTTCCATCCGGCTTCACGACCTTCCAACTCATCGCAGGCAAGGAATTCGATATGCGCTTCGGCGGTTGCACGGTTGATGGTTTCTACTCCTTTCTGTTCCGGTGCTGTTTTCTTGGGAGAAGCAGCATTCAGGTTTGCGGCACCAATTGTGAGAAGTGCGGCTAAGATAAGATGTCTTTTCATAAAGTCATGATTGTTAATAGGCTGCGCGATATTTACCTTCTTCTTTATCTTCCAGCATATTAAGATAAGAAATATAGCGCGACTCGCTGATTAAATGTTTCTCTACTGCTTCACGAACCGCACAGCCCGGTTCATGACGATGGGTACAGTTACCGTATTTGCAGTTGGCAGAATATTCGAATATTTCTTTAAAGTAATGTCCCACCTCTTCTTCTTCCATATCGAAAGTCCCAAAACCTTTGATACCCGGAGTATCAATAATATATCCGTCTTTTCCTATAGGAAACATTTCAGAAAAAGTGGTGGTGTGCATCCCTTTATTATGGTAATCGGATATCTCTCCTGTCTTTAGATTCTTTTCCGGAAGAATGGCATTGATTAAAGTCGATTTACCTACTCCCGAATTACCGGAAAGGAGTGTGACTTTGCCTTTCAAGTCCTTTTTAATCTCATCTATACCGATATGGTTCAGCGCGGAAACTTTAAAACAGGGATAACCGATGTGTGTGTACAGGTTGATTACAGCATCCAGATAACGCAGATTATCTTCGTCATACTTGTCTATCTTGTTGAACACTAATTTGACAGGAATACGATATGCTTCTGCGGTAGCCAGAAAGCGGTCAATGAAAATAGTCGAAGTCTCAGGATAATTAATAGTGATAATCAACATACACTGGTCAAGGTTAGCGGCCAGTATATGTGATTGTTTGGAAAGATTAGAGGCACGTCGGATAATGTAATTCTTACGGTCTTCTATTTCGCTGATAAAAGCAGTACCTTCATTATTCATAATGATTTTTACGTAGTCTCCCACAGCAATGGGGTTGGTACTACGAATTCCTTTCAGTCGGAAGTTTCCTTTGATTTTACAGTCAATGAGCTGTCCGTCTTCCGTCTTTACCTGATACCAGCTGCCTGTATTTTTTATTACTAATCCGCGCACTTTGTTCTTTTATACGGTCATAATTTCTTTATCTTTCTCGGCAAGCAGTTCTTCAATCTTCGCAATGTACTTGTCGTGTACCTTCTGAAGTTTGGCTTCTGCATTTTTTTGTTCGTCTTCGGGCATACCTTCTTTTACGGCTTTCTTCAAAGCGTCAATGGCATCGCGGCGTGCATTGCGGATACTTACTTTGGCTGTTTCGCCTTCTCCTTTGCATTGTTTGGCCAATTGTTTACGGCGCTCTTCGGTCAGAGGGGGAATGCCTAAACGGATGATTTCGCCATTATTTTCGGGAGTGATACCGAGTTCGGAATCCATAATTGCTTTTTCGATGATGCGGAACATACTCTTGTCCCATGGCTTGATGGCGATGCTGCGTGCATCGGGAGTAGTTACTGCGGCTACGTTGCTGATGGGCACCATGCTCCCGTAAGAATCAACACGAATACCATCAAGCAGTCTGGTGCTGGCTTTTCCGGCACGGATATGGGCTAAGGCTTCTTCCAGATACATAACGGCCATATCCATTTTCTCTTGTGCATCGTTAATGCAAGTCTTTGCGTCTGTCATACTGTTTTTTTATTTTAAGTTATATATTATCAATACGTTGTTTTTTAGTGAAACAAAAGTAATTTATTTTTTGATTATCTGCAATATATGGCAGAGGATTTATTTATAAAGTTTCCCAAACTCTGTTTTCTTTCCCCCTGATGAATAAAAAGATTGTATGTATTTTGGGACTCCGATACAGTGCGTTTCAACTATTTTGGAGTATATTTGCTGACATAATTATGGATAGAGTATGATTTCATTGTATTTGGCCCGGCATGGGCAGACGGAAGAAAACATGGCGCGTATATTTCAAGGACATTTGCCCGGACGGTTGACTGTAGAAGGGATTTCCCAAGCGGAAGTTTTACGGGATTCGTTGAAAAGGATTCCATTGGATGCTGTCGTTTCCAGTGACTTGAAACGCTGTATGGATACAGCCGAAATAGTGATGGAGGGTAGGGAACTGCCATGGGAAACAACGAGCTTGCTTCGTGAAATAGATTGGGGGAGCTGGACGGGGCTTCGCATCAAGGAGGTAGATCTTCATCACATTCCGGCAGATGTGGAAACGGAGGAGATGCTCTATCAGCGTGCCGGCTGTTTCCTTGATTATATAAAGGCGAATTATGAAGGAAAGACACTTTTGGCTGTTGGCCATGGGTTAATAAACCGTGCTGTTCAGGCACGGATTCAGGGAGTAACTTTACAGCATTTACGTAGTGTGCCCAAGATGGATAATGCCGAGTTGAGACTGTTTATGCTGTAATTGTTTAATTGATAAGTGTGCTATTGGCCTTTTATACTTCTCCAACAAATCTTTCTGAACGGAGGTGTTACCGTTCTGTGCTTATAAAGAACGAGAGTGTATCAAAATGAAACACTTCATTGCTTTTGACACACTCTCTAAATGTAATATTAATTATGTACTAAAGTACCGATACTTTCTCCTGTCATTACTTTCTTCAGGTTGCCGAGTGTATCCATATCGAATACGATAATCGGCAGGGTATTTTCCTTGCACATGCAGGTTGCGGTGAGGTCCATCACCTTCAGACCGCGGCGCAAGACTTCGTCATAGGTAATATCGTCAAACTTGGTTGCCGTGGGGTCTTTTTCTGGGTCGGCAGTATAGATACCATCCACGCGGGTACCTTTCAGCATGACATCTGCCTCTATTTCGATACCGCGTAGTGAAGAGCCGGTATCAGTGGTAAAGAACGGATTTCCGGTACCGGCTGACATGATGACCACTTCACCGTTTTCCATTGCTTCAATGGCTTTCCATTTGCTGTAGAATTCGCCGATAGGTTCCATGCGTATGGCGGTGAGTACGCGTGCTTTTACTCCGGCTGCGCCCAAGGCGGAACTCAGTCCGAGACTATTGATAACGGTTGCGAGCATTCCCATTTGGTCGCCTTTCACACGGTCGAAACCTTTTGAAGCACCGCTCAGCCCGCGGAAGATGTTACCGCCACCGATAACGATGCCGATTTGCACACCCAATTCATGAATCTCTTTGATTTGTTGTGCATACTCATTCAGACGTTTTTCGTCTATGCCATATTGTTTTTCACCCATCAAGCTCTCGCCACTCAGCTTTAATAGTATTCTTTTAAATCTTGCCATAGTGATTTATTATTTATTGTTTGGGCAAAGATAAAAAAATAATTTGATACTTGGCACTGTAATAAGAGCTGTGAATCAATTATCTTTGTATCGGATTATAAATGTGATGACTATGCAAGATATAATAAACGGACGTTGCGGTTGGTGTGGAACGGATGAGCTGTATGTGAACTACCATGATAAGGAGTGGGGCAGACTGGTGACCGATGATGATACTTTGTTTGAATTTCTAGTGCTGGAAAGTGCTCAAGCAGGGTTGAGTTGGATAACTATCCTTAGAAAACGTGAAGGGTATCGAAAGGCCTTTTGTAATTTTGATGCCGGACGGGTGGCGCAAATGACCGATGAGGATGTGGAACGGCTGATGCGATTTGACGGTATTGTGAGAAATCGCTTGAAAATCAAATCGACCATTACCAATGCAAGGCTTTTTCTTGCCATACAGAAAGAGTTTGGCAGCTTTTACAATTATACACTGTCATTCTTTCCTGAACCACTTGGTCCTAGAATTGCAACAAATTCATTTTCACGAAGATTTAAACTAACATTGTCTAATGCTTGTTGTACTAAATCACCTGTTTTATATTGTTTATGTATGTTTTTTACTTGTAACATTTATAATCTCCTAATCTCTATAAATATTTTAATTATAACATCATTCCCTTTATTTATTGTATTTATCACTATTAATTCTTTTCGATTTTTTAATCTATATTATTAAATATCTTTTTTATCATCATTTGTTATGTCTCCATTTCCATTTACAGGAATTGTTTCGCCTAAATAAGTAGGCTCAGGTTTAAATATGCATTTTATAAAATCCTTATTTCTTGCTAGTATTTCTCTCATTTCTCTATATGTTTTTCCTACATATTGCCTTGGGTCTGCTCCTACTCCATATGCTTCAATTCCTAACTGATTTGCAATATATAAAGCTCTATATAAATGGTATTTTTGAGTTACTATTACTACTTTTCTTGCTTTAAAAATATCTCTTGCTCTATATATGCTTTCATAAGTAGAAAATCCTGCATGGTCCATAAAGATATTTTCTGATGGTACTCCTCTTTGAATTGCATAATTTTTCATTACATTTACTTCATCATATTCCTTTCTTCCGTGGTCTCCACTCATTATTATTTTATCAGATATATTATTTTGATATAATTTTATGCCTTCTAATAAT
>ERZ779866.3468-NODE-3468-length-12761-cov-2.540611_pt1 | contig 12761 bp, 10 predicted proteins | sample MGYA00511248_ERZ779866 | MGnify/ENA primary metagenome ERZ779866 (study PRJEB29588, sample SAMEA2155758) | human gut metagenome | biome: human gut; feature: human-associated habitat; material: faeces | place: Denmark | collected 2008/2010 ... | reverse complement strand
GCGTTCCCATAGGCGGGGACAGCGCGCCGATGGCGTTGTTGAAGATATAGATCATTGCAAACTGGATCTCGTTGATCCCGTACTCGGCAGCAATGGGAGCCAGTAACGGAACCAGAATGATCATGGAAGCGTTTCCTTCAATGAACATGCCCACAAGGAGAAGGAACACGTTCACAACGATCAGGAATACGAATTTACTGTGGATATTGGCTAACATCCATGCGGTCAGCGTCTGCGGGATCCGCTCCTTGGTAAGGATCCAGGAGAATACAGATGCCGCGGATACGATGAGCATGATGGATGCTGTGGAGCACACGGTCTCCTTTAAGCCCTGCACCATATCCTTCACATGCATTTCACGGTAAATGATGCCTAAAAGGGCAGCGTAAAGGATCGCCACAGCTCCGGCCTCCGTTGCGGTGAAGATACCGATACGGATACCTCCGATGATGATTATCGGAAGCAATAAGGGCAGGACTGCCGGCTTAAAGGCCTTCCAGAACCGGGGCCAGGTGAGCTTTTCTGTGGTCAAGTTTCCGTATCCGCGTTTTTTTGAAATAAATCCCACTAAGATCATCATGGTGATGCAGAGGAGGCCGCCTACGCCAAAGCCGGAAACGAACAGCTTACCGATGGATACGTTGGCAATACATCCGTAAAGGATCATGGCGATTCCCGGGGGGATCAGCGGAGTGATCATAGAAGAAGCTGCCGTAACCACGCTGGAAAACTCCAGAGAGAAGCCCTTCTTTGTCATCTCCGGCACCATCATTTTGGACTCCATGGCCGCGTCGGCGATATTGGAGCCGGACAGACCGCCCATGACGGTGGAAAGGAGAACGTTTACCTGGGCAAGACCGCCGGGAAGACGGCCAGTGACAACCTCACAGAAGTCCATGATCCGCTTTGTAACGCCCGTATAGTTCATGAAGATACCCGCACAGATAAAGAACGGGATGGCCATAAGGGAGATCTTCTCCGTACCGATGATGGCCTGCTGGGCAAATACCACGGCATTGATATCGGGATTCAATACGAAATACACCATGGAGCCGCCAAGAACGGCAATATACACCGGAACCTTAAGGAATAACAGGACCAGCATTACGATGGCTGATAACATAAGAACATCACTCATTGCTGCTTGCCGCCTCCTTTGCTTCCGATTTTACACCTTTAATGATGCTGTAAAAATAGCTGAAGATCATATCAATGTAAGAAAAAATCGCAATTCCGTATACGGCTGTATAAGGAATCTTTAACATGCTGGTGGAACGGCCGCTCTTTATGAATACCTGGATGAAGCCGATACTCTGGAAGAACAGATAGCCTACAACTGCCACCACCACGATGGAAATGAACCATTCCATGATCTTCTGCACCTTCGCAGGCATCAGATCCACGATCATTTCGATGGCCACATGGTTTCCGGTCCTGAAAGCGGCGCCGGCCGCTGCAAATACGATCCATACTAAACAGGAAGTCTGCACCTCCTCGAGCCATGTGAAGGGAGCGTCGAAAATATAACGCCAGATCACGCCCAGGAAGGTAAGGACGATCAGGATCGCCAGGATCGCAGATGCAACTGCGATATCCAGGTTCATCAGGACAGAAGCAATTTTATTTTGTTTCTTTTCCATACCTTTGCTCCTAATATTGGCTTCTGCGGCCAGACCGCAACGGTCCGCCGCAGAAGATCATTTCACGTCAGTCTTATTCGTTTGCGCCCATGGCTGCTCTTACAGTGTCATAGAGACCATCTGTCCAGCCAAAGTCCATCTCATAGAAGGGCTGTGCCTTTTCCTTGAAGCCTGCAAGAACCTCTTCGGACGGCTCCACAACGGTAACGCCCTCGTCCTTCATCTTCTGGAGGTAATCGGCCTCAGCTGCCTGCTGTACTTCGTTGTTGTACTCACCGGCCTCAGAAGCGGTCTCTAAGAGCCAGGTCTGCTGCTCTTCTGTTAAGCTGTTGAACCAGTCAGCAGAAACCACCCATGTGGTGAAGTTCTTTACATGTCCGTCAAGGATCAGGTACTTGGCAACCTCATGGAGCTTTCTTCCATAAAGAGTTGCCAACGGGTTCTCAGCGCCGTCGATGGTCTTGGTCTGAAGAGCCTGGTAAACATCGCCTAAAGCCATACCTGTGGAGGTTGCGCCTAAAACGTCGAAGCCCTTGGACTGGATCTCATTGGAAGGAACGCGGATCTTTAAGCCCTTTAAGTCCTCAACTGTGTTCACCGGAACGTTTGTTAATGTATGTCTCTCGCCGTAGATCCAGTTGGAAGCGATGATCTTAAGACCTTTCTCCTCCAGCTTGCCGCACTGCTCTTTATACCAGTCGGATTCGATCAGAGTCCAGCACTGATCCCAGTTATCAAACAGGAACGGTCCGAATACGATACCGAAATCCGGTACGCCGTAGTCTGCATAGAAAGCGCCGTCTGCCAGTGTGCAGACATTCTCTCCTAAGAGCATGGAGTCGATCAGGGAGGACTTGTCTCCTAACTGGGAGTCCGGATAAACCTCAATGGCCATCTTTCCGCCGGATTTCTCTTTGATAATCTCCTGTGCCTTTGTCCAGCCCTCGCCAACGGGCTCAGTGATGGAGTTCTCGAATGCGACCTGGAGAACTACCTCTGCGTCTGCACTGCCGGAATCAGCTGCTGCTGCGGTCGTCTCCTTGTCCTCAGCTGCTGCTGTTGTTTCCTTGTCAGCTCCGGCTGCTGCCCCAGTCGTCTCGTCTGCTCCGCCGCCGCAGGCTGTAAGAGTTGCTGCTGCCATTGCTCCTGCCAGTGTCAGGGCCATAACCTTTCTCAGTTTCATAATGTTTTCCCTCCGTTTTTAGCTTTTTGCAGCGGTCCGGCTGTTCTTTGCGCCCTCTGCGCCGGCCGCCTGGGCCGCTGCATATTTTGGGTTTATGTGTAAAGCCCTCCAGGGCCTTCACGTTCCTTTTCTTTGCGGGATCCGTCCCGCCCGGCTGTATTTATTTCCCGATAGCAGAGAAATCAAATACGACCTTTAACATATCTCCCGGATTGTTGGCAAAATCCTCAAAGGCCTTTGCAGCCTCATCAAAGGGATATACGTTGGTGATGATCTTCTCCAGAGGAGCCTTTCCAGCGTTCACAATGTCGATCAGCTCCAGGAAATCCTTCTTTAATGCGTTTCTGGAGCCGTAAACGTTCAGCTCCTTTTTCTGGATCAGCGTGAAGTTGAAGTCCAGGTTCTTCTTTCCAACTCCAATGAGCACCATACGGCCGCCAAAGCAGCAGGCGTCAATGCAGTTCTGGAAGGTGGACGGAAGGCCCACCGCCTCGATGGTAACGTCAAAGCCGTTGCCGTCTGTGATCTCGTTCACTCTCTTCTCGAAGTTTTCCGGAGAATCATTTAAAAGTGTTGGTCCGTCTACGCCAAAGTCCTTTGCCATCTCCAGCTTTCCGGCAGATACGTCGGAAATGTAAACAGACGCGCCCTTGGCCTTGGCTGCGATGGCCGCCAGAACGCCGATGGTTCCGGCTCCCACTACCAGGACCTTATCTCCCTCTTTTACGTTGGCCCGGCTCACGCCGTGGTAGCTGATGCAGAAGGGCTCGATGGCTGCCAGCGTCTTCGGATCGATGCCCTTGCCGTCATAGATTCTCTCCACCGGCATGGTTATGTACTCGGAGAACGCTCCCTCTCTCTGCACGCCCATGGTCTGGTTGTCCGTACATGCGTTGACCAGGCCGCGCTCGCAGGAGTAGCAGTGCCCGCAGTTGAAATACGGGTTGCAGGTCACGATCATGCCCGGCTTGAGGCCCAGATCGTTGTCGTCGATCTCCACGATTTCGGCAGAGAACTCATGTCCCGGAACTCTCGGATAGGAAACGTATGCATTTCCTCCGCGATAGGATCCCAGATCGCTTCCGCAGATGCCGCCGTAAAGCAGCTTGAGAAGCGCCTCCCCCGGCTTTCTCACCGGCTTTTCGATGTCCCGGATTTCTACCCGGCCAGGCTCAACAATACAAATCGCCTTCATGTTCCATTACCTCCGTTTTTCATTTTGTCACTCTCATGACATTCACGTTGTGTCCTGTGTTGTATACATCTAAGGATACATGTTCATTACAAAAAAGTCAATATGTTTCCATGATTCTTTTTGTTATTTCGTGCATTTTCACATTTTCTCAGCACCTTTTTTGCACATATTGACCAATGTTTTCGAGAGCCGTGTTAAAAAGATGTATACAATACTTGCAACTCCCGGAACTATGTGCTACTATCGTAGTATTAACAGCTTGTATATCAGAAAGGGAATCGACCTCATGCCTAAGACGAACCTCAAAACACTGGCCTACAATGCCATACGGAAAAAGATCATCACCTGCGAGTATGCCCCCGGCATGTTCTTGAGTGAAGAGCTTCTGACGGACGAGCTGGGCTTAAGCCGCACGCCGGTCCGCGATGCCTTAAGCCGCCTGGAGCAGGAGGGGCTGGTGGAGATCAAACCGAAGCGCGGCGTCACCGTTTCCCCTCTGTCCATCAACGATGTAAACATGATTTTTGAAGTCCGCACGATTTATGAAACCTACATTCTGCGAAACTACGGACCGCTGATCCCGGAAAAGCAGCTGGCCCGCTTCTACGATATTTTTCTTCACCAGAACGCGGACAGCGAATATTTTCAGAACAACGACTATTTCTACGAGCTGGACTCGGAGTTTCATCTGATGATCGTCCACTCCTGCCCCAACGTCTATCTGCACAAAAACTACGCGCTGATGCAGACACAGAACGAGCGTTTCCGCCACATGACCGGAAACCAGTCCAACCACCGCCTGGAGGCCACCTTCAGGGAGCACCTGGACATCACGCTGGCCTGCCTGCAGAAGGACTGGACGACGGCGGCGGATAAAATGGCGTACCATCTGGAACAGTCGAAAAAATCCACGTTCCAGCTGATTTTTGGCGACGCGGCGGGGACGCCGTTTCGGATTCTGGGGTGAGCGGAAAGAGGGGAATAGATTAACAAGATTTAAAGCCATGAATATAATAATACTAACGAACGAAAATCCCAGAGATTTTCAGCAGAAGCGGTGCCGGCATCAATTCTGTACTTGATAAAAAAGGGGCTGTAAAAAACATAGCCCCTTTTTCATTTTCCTCAAAGCACCGAGATCGGACAATACCAGGAATTTCGATTATAAGGAAGTAATTCATCGCTCATGCATAAAATGATCCCCGGCTGCACCTCCATTCCGAACTGTTTCAGAACGTCAAAGTTCTTGTCCGGTTTCGACGGTTCCTTGCCCTTTTTAATTTCCATCGGATATATTTTATTGTTTTCAATCACAAGCAGATCGATTTCCTTCTTGTCTATATCCCGATAATAAAACAGATCAACCGGTCGGCCTGCATTGTAATATCCTTTCACAATTTCACTGACAACATATGTCTCGAGAAAGGCTCCATCCATTGCCCCGCTTTCAAGGGTGGCCGCGTTCGGCCATCTGCAGAGATAAGCGGCGAGCCCTGTATCCATGAAATATACCTTCGGCGTCTTTACAAGCCGCTTCGTAATATTGGAATAATAGGGACGCAGAATGAAGATGATCCCGGAACGCTCTAAAATAGAAACCCAGGCCTTTGCCGTCGGAGCGGATACACCGACCGTGCCCGCTATATCGTCAAATTTTAACGCCTGCCCCGTCCTTGCCGCCATATACACAAGGAAATCGTAGAACTCGTTCAGCTTGCCGACCTGCGCCAGTCCCTTAATATCCCGCTCAATATAAGTATTCACATAATCCATATAAAAGCGGTCACGGTCGAGGTCCGTCGTGCGCAGCTTCGGCATACTGCCGCGGAAAATATCTTCATAAATCTGATGGATATCCTTGTGCCTGCTAAACTGCAGCCGTCGGCGAATTTCGGCAAGATCCGGATGAAACACCCCGCCCGGGCGCTCCTCAATTTCTGCAGCGGACAGCCCGGCCATGTCAAAAACGGCGATGCGCCCGGCCAGAGACTCTGACACATCCTGCATCATTTTAAATTTCTGAGAGCCCGTCAGCCAGAACATTCCGCTGTTATCTTCTCCATTCAACGCCCTTCGATCAACGATTTTTTTCATCTCCAACAGGATTGAGGGGACTCGCTGAAATTCATCGATTAACAGCGGATATCCGTATGTTTCAAAAAATAATGCAGGATCCGTAGCTGCAAGCCTGCGTGCATTGCCATCGTCCAGCGTTACATAGCGGCGATCCGGCCCTTTTATATGGTTCAGCATCGTAGATTTTCCAACCTGGCGCTGACCGCAGACCATGACAACCGGATAATAATTGGAGGCGTTTAAAATTTGTTCCTCAAGATGGCGTTGGATATACATAAGGTCCTCCTTTTCGATAATTCTAAAGTCTGACTTTATAATACTCGCAGATAGATATAAAGTCAAGTCCGCCCATCCAGCAGCATACATGAAAAGAGGGAAACAAAGCTCCTTTCGCTTCGTTTCCCTCTTGCACTTCTATTATTTATCTTACCTCACCAGCAGCTTACTGATCTGGAACTGATCCTCCGGAATATCCTTGCGCATATTCAGCGCCTCCTGGATATCGAAATCCACGAAATCCCCGTCGCGGTAGGCCACCAGGCGGTTGCTCTTTCCGCTGCAGAGAAGCTCCACGGCCTTGGCGCCCATGATGGACGCGTACACGCGGTCCTTGCAGGTGGGGGCGCCGCCCCGCTGCATGTAGCCTAAAATCGTGGCGCGGGTCTCGATGCCCGTGGCCGCCTCGATTCTCTTTGCCATGGATGTGGAGTGGCCGATTCCCTCGGCGTTGATGATGATGTGGTGTTTTTTGCCGCGCTTTCTGTTTTCAATGATGCGGTTGATGAGATACTGCTCATTGCCATCATACCGCTCTGGAAGCAGGATATCCTCGGCTCCGTTGGCGATCCCGCACCACAAGGCAATGTATCCCGCACGGCGGCCCATTACCTCGATGATGCTGCACCGCTCATGGGAGGTGGACGTATCCCTTACCTTATCAATAGCCTCCATGGCTGTGTTGACAGCTGTATCAAAACCGATGGTATAATCGGTACATGCGATGTCAAGGTCAATGGTTCCCGGAAGTCCGATGGTATTGATCCCCAGGGCAGAAAGTTTTCCCGCTCCCCGGAAGGAACCGTCACCGCCGATGACAACGACTCCGTCGATGCCGTGCTTCCTGCAGATCTCTGCACCCATCTTCTGGCCTTCCTCCGTCTGGAACTCTTCACAACGCGCTGTATAAAGGATCGTGCCTCCCCGGTTGATGGTATCGGCAACGCTGACGCTGTCCATATCCACGATCTCTTCCTGGAGAAGTCCCGCATATCCTCTCATGATGCCCTTTACCTTGAGGCCTTTATTGATGGCCGTCCTTACGACTGCACGGATCGCCGCGTTCATTCCGGGCGCGTCGCCGCCGCTTGTCAGTACGCCGATGGTCTTAACCTCTTTTTTTGCCATATGTTCATTCCTCCAAATTACCTGCATGCTCATTGATGCCTAATCCCTAGTTTAATCTATTTTATCCCGCTTTTCAATGGTTTTTTGCACAACTTTGACATTTTTTTCACCAAGTAAAGTGTACAGTTCCTCCAAAAGCCTTCCCTGGGCGTCGATGGCCCAGCTGGGGGACAGCCGTCTGAGCTTTCTCTCCTTCTTCAGATACATGACCACCCGGTCCTTCCCCTCGGATTCCCGAAGGACCGCCATGACGCTGTCCACGGTCCTTTCATAAAACTCCTGGTCCTCAAACTGGAGCCACAGCTCGTTGGGAATGGCGGAAAACGGGATCACTTCCTCACATACCAGCTTTCCCACCGGATCGTCTCCAATGGAAGCCCGGCCCCGTAAAAAGACCTTAGAATCCTCCGTCAGATATTGCTTATTTTTCTCATAGATCTTCGGAAAGACCAGGGCCTCCACGGTCCCCACCATGTCCTCCAGGGACACAAAGGCCATCAGCTGGCTGGTGCGGGTGGTCTTTACCTTTTTGGCCGTGATCATGCCTCCCACCACCACAATGGAATTATCCTCCACCACCGTATGGCCGTCCTCATCCACGATGAAATCTGAGGTCCGGGCCGTCACGTTCTTCTGCCACAGCTCCTGGTATGCCTCCATGGGATGGCCGCTGACGTAGATCCCCAGGGTCTCCTTTTCAAAGGCCAGAAGTGTCTCCTTATCAAATTCCCCCACATCCGGGAAGGACACCTGGAAATTGCCTTTGTCTTCCTCCGGCGCAATATCGAAGAAGCTCATCTGCCCCTCCATCACTGTCTTTTTCTCCCGTGCCTTGTTTTCCAGGAGCTCCGATGAAACGTACAGCTTCTGCTTCCTGGTGCCTGGAAGGGAATCCAGGGAACCGGATTTTATGAAGCTCTCCAGGGTCCTCTTATTGACCTCCCGGTTGGACATCCTGGATACAAAATCCTCCAGGGTGGAAAACGGCCCGCCCGTCTCCCGCTCGGAGATGATCACGTCCACCACAGCCCGGCCCACGCTCTTAATGGCCGAAAGCCCGTAGCGGATGCTGTTCCCGGAAACGGAAAAGCCGCTCACGCCCTCGTTGATATCCGGAGGCAGGATCCCGATCCCCATGTTCCGGCAGGCCAGGATATATTCTGACACCTTTGTGACATTATCCATGATGGAGGTCATAAGGGCGGCCATGAATTCCCTGGGATAGTAGTATTTTAAATAGGCCGTCTGATAGGCCACCACGGCGTAGGCCGCCGCATGGGACTTATTGAAGGCGTATTTGGCGAAATCCGTCATGTCGTCAAAGATCTGGTTGGCCGTCTTTTCGTCAATGCCGTTGGCCGCACAGCCTTTTACTCCCTCTTCCTCATTGCCGTAAACAAAGTATTCCCGTTCCTTCGCCATAACATCCGCTTTTTTCTTGGACATGGCACGGCGCACCAGGTCGCTCCTTCCCAGGGTATACCCGGCCAGGTCCCGGACGATCTGCATGACCTGCTCCTGGTACACGATACAGCCGTAAGTGGGCTTTAAGATATGCTCCAGCTGGGGGCAGGTATAGGTGATGGCCGCCGGATCATTCTTTCCCTTTAAATATTTGGGGATGAAATCCATGGGGCCCGGGCGATACAGGGAGATCCCGGCGATGATATCCTCAAGGCTCTCCGGCTTCAGCTCCTTCATGAAGCTCTTCATTCCGCCGCTCTCCAGCTGGAACACACCGTCGTCCTTTCCTGTTCCGATGGACTCCATGACCTTTTTATCATTGAAATCAATGTGGTCCAGATCCAGCTTTACACCATGGTCCTTCTGGATCATGGCCACGGCATCCTGGAGCACGGTCAGGGTCCTGAGACCCAGGAAATCCATTTTCAAAAGTCCCAGCTCCTCCAGTGTGGTCATTGTAAACTGGGTGGTGATGGTGCCGTCGGAGCCTCGGGACAGGGGCACGTATTCGTCAATGTTCGTCCGGCTGATGACCACTCCGGCCGCATGCATGGACGTATGCCTGGGAAGCCCCTCCAGCCGTCTGGACATGTCGATGAGCTTATGGACCTGCTCGTCGGTATCGTAAAGGGCCTTGAGCTCCGGATTTTTCTTTAAGGCCAGGTCCAGGGTGATGTTCAACTCCGCCGGGACCATTTTGGAGACCTGGTCGCAGAGGCTGTACGGCAGGTCCATGACCCTTCCCACGTCCCGGATCACGCCCCGGGCCGCCAGGGTACCAAAGGTGACGATCTGGGCCACCTGGTCTTTTCCGTATTTCTCCACCACGTAGTCGATGACCTCCTGGCGGCGTTCATAGCAGAAATCCACGTCGATATCCGGCATGGACACCCGCTCCGGGTTCAGGAACCGCTCGAACAGAAGCTGGTAGCGGATGGGATCGATGTTGGTGATCTTTAAGCAGTAGGAAACGATGCTGCCGGCTGCGGAGCCGCGGCCAGGGCCCACGGCGATCCCATGGGATCTGGCAAAGTTTATGAAATCCCATACAATAAGGAAGTAATCCACATAGCCCATGCTCTTTATGACGCCCAGCTCATATTCCAGCCGCTCCTTTAAGGTCCCGTCGTCCTCCGGATACCGCTCCTTAAAGCCTTCGCTGCACAGATGGTTTAAATAGCCCCAGGAATCGTAGCCCTCCGGCACCTCATAGCGCGGCAGCTTTGTGACGCCGAACTCGATCTCCACGTTGCACCGCTCTGCGATCTTTGCCGTATTGTCAATGGCCTCGGGGATGTAGGAAAACAGCTCCCGCATCTCCTCCTCGGATTTCACATAATACTGGCCGCCCTCATACCGCATCCGGTTTTCATCGGCCACCTTTTTTCCCGTCTGGATACATAACAGGATATCGTGGGCCTCCCAGTCCTCGGCGTTGATATAGTGGCAGTCATTGGTGGCTGCCAGGGGGATATCCAGCTCTCTGGAAAGGCGGATGATCCCCTGGTTCACCTGGCGCTGCATGGGGATCCCGTGATCCTGGAGCTCCAGGAAATAATTTCCCCGGCCAAAGATCTCCTGGTATTTTAAGACGGCCTCCTTCGCCTCCTCGTAAAGCCCCCGTGCCAGGAACCTGGGCACCTCTCCGGCCAGACAGGCGCTTAAGGCAATGATCCCCTTATGGTACGTCTTAAGTACCTCCATATCCACCCGGGGCTTATAATAAAAGCCGTCCACATATCCCTTGGAAACGATCTTCATCAGATTCTGATAGCCTTCGTTATTTTCCGCAAGAAGCACCAGATGGTAATACCGGTCCTCGCCATGGACATTTTCCCGGTCAAACCTGGAGCCAGGGGCCACGTAGACCTCACAGCCTAAAATGGGCTTGATCCCCGCCTCCCTGGCTGCCCGGTAAAAATCAATGACGCCGTACATGGCCCCGTGGTCGGTGATGGCCATGCTGTCCATTCCCAGCTCCTTTGCCCTGACCGCCAGCTCTTTTATTTTACTGGAACCGTCCAGGAGACTGTACTCCGTATGGACGTGTAAGTGTGTAAAAGCCATCTGCTGCCTCCTCCGTTAAAAAGAGGCTGTTTCCTATGGGAAAACAGCCTCCTGGACTTAATTATTGCTCAGATATTTCTCAATATCGTTGATCGCCTTTTCTTCATCTGCTCCGTCAGCCGTAACGACCACCTGTTCACCAACCGGAAGGTCCAGTGTCATCATCCCCATGATGCTTTTGGCATTGACTTTTTTATTGTCGCTCTGAACATAAATCCTGCTTTCATAGCTGCTCGCAAGCTGAACCAGCATTGCAATCGGACGTGCCTCCAGACCGGAAGCCAATTCAATAGTAACGGTCCGTTTTGTCATAACAATCCTCCTCATAACACATGGACAGCAAACCTCACTGTCCAGCTCCCTGCTCCTCCCTCAGGCGTTCTGCCAGTTCGCAGAGCTTTCTCAGCCGGTGGTTGACCCCCGACTTTCCAACAGGCGGTTCCAGGTCTTCACCCAGTTCTTTCAGCGTCGCTTCTGGCTTTTCAAGCCGCGCCCTGGCGATCTGCGCCAGCCCTGGCGGCAGGCTCTCAAACCCGGCCGTATCCCGAATGAAAACAATATCGTTGATCTGCTTCACCGCAGCGGACACCGTTTTGTTGATGTTGGCCGTCTCACAGTTTACCTGGCGGTTGACGTTTCCTCTCATCTCCTTCAGGATCCGGATATTTTCCAGCTCCATAAGTGACAGGTGGGCTTCCATCACATTCAGCATGTCGACGATCTGACTTCCCTCTTTAATATATGCCACATAGTATCGTTTCCGCATGACAATTTTTGCCTCTATGTCAAAAGTCGCCATAATGGACTGGATCTGCCGGGCCTTGGGCTCCGTGGCACAGACGATCTCAAAGTGATAAAAATTTTACGGATCGCTGATGGAGCCGGACGCCAGGAAGGCGCCTCTTAAAAACGCGCGGCGGCAGCATGGATTCTGTACCACCACGTTTCCAACCACCGACAGGTTTTCTCCGATCTCCCCATCTTCGGAAAGCAGCTTTGTGGCCTTCAATACCCGGAGCGCATCCTCGTGCTGTTTTACACAGACGGAATAGACCCGGTTCTTTCCCAGGTGCGCATTCCGGCGTATCGATATGTCAGCTTCTATATTAAATGTTTTTGACATTAATGTAAAGCACTTTCTCGCTACCAGATAATTTTCTGATCGGAATCTAATCGTACATATACCATTTTTATCTTCTTCAAATTCCCCGCACATATGTAAAATCGCAGTCAGTTCTGCCAGATTACAATGCCGTGCTTTCGCGACATGCTCTGCGAGTTCTTCTTTTATTTTCCCCGAAAACGACATGATACTCACCTATTTTGCCTTCGTGATCGCATCTTTTCCGATATCACGGTGCTCAATGCGAACTCCATAGCTGTCTGTTTTTTTCAGCGCCTCATACAATTCATTTGCCAGTGTAACGGAACGATGCTTTCCTCCCGTACATCCAATTCCGATCACAAGCTGTGTCTTTCCCTCGGAAATGTAATTCGGTATGAGAAATTCTACCATATCCGTAAGCTTTGTCAAGAACTGTTTTGCTGTGTCGTTATTCATCACATAGTCTCTGACCGGCTGATCATTTCCACTCATAGGACGTAACTCTTCTATATAATATGGATTTGGCAGAAAACGTACATCAAACACCAGATCTGCATCATTCGGAATTCCATACTTAAAGCCAAATGACAACACCGTAATGTAAAGGTTCTTATATTCCTTGTTCTG
>ERZ779866.3466-NODE-3466-length-12769-cov-11.977033_pt1 | contig 12769 bp, 12 predicted proteins | sample MGYA00511248_ERZ779866 | MGnify/ENA primary metagenome ERZ779866 (study PRJEB29588, sample SAMEA2155758) | human gut metagenome | biome: human gut; feature: human-associated habitat; material: faeces | place: Denmark | collected 2008/2010 ... | reverse complement strand
GGCTTGTCCGCCCATCGCCTCAATCAGTCGGCTTGTTAAGCTGCGGACAACAGAGAACATCGGCATGAGGATTATATCCGTACCGCGTACCACCAGAGCATTGACGATCACGAGCCGTGCCAAGGTTTTGAATACTGCAATCGGCGTTTTTTGCTCGATCAGCGACACGGCGGATTGTATGTACCCTACGCAAAATGCAACCAGCATCAGTGATGATGCAAACCCTTTCAATATCGTATTCAAAATTGAAATATACTCGTATGCGTGCGGGCTAAAATCCGAGAGATCTTCCGTCAGCACCGAGTACATCAAGCCGAATATCTGTGTCAAAAATTGCAGCACAAGTTCATACAAAGCAGTTCACTCCCTTTTATGCTGTTGTCATGCCGAGGAACGTCAGAATCTGCTGTGCGAAGCAAAGGGTAAATCCACCGATAATACACGTAACACCTATAATGCGCTTCGTAGAATCGTGGCTAAATCCTGCCATGACGATTTGCACAAGACCAAATAAGCCTACAAATATACCTACTACTTTCAGCAGCCCGAAAAACATCGTCAGCAAATTGTTAATCGGTGTGTCGATCTCTGCCACACCGGTGCTTGCAAAGCAGGGGATAGCAAGCAGCATTGCGCTTGCCACCGCAAAGTATGCGTACCGTGCGTATTTTCCCACTCGGTTCAAATTAAACTTTCTCATGTGAATCGCTCCTTTAATTTAGTTCGACATTTTGAAGGTCAAAGGTAAACACACCATCCACCTCGTCTTCATCAACGTCTGTTTCGTTGATCTGTATTGTGTTCGTTTCCGGCAAAAGCTCTGACGAAACATACGAATACTGCGGCGCACCGCCGTCGGCCGAAAGCTTAATTCTCGGATGCCGGTTCAGGTCGTATTTTTCGTCGATTACCCCATATTCGCCCCGGATGAATAGGATCGCCTTGCGGTTGTCCAGCATTCGCACCTCATCCGGCATCAAAAGTTCCCGCCCGCTCAGGTTGGTATTGGTAGAGTAGGAACCGTTGCGGCCCCTGCTTTTTCCATAGGTGTCCAGGTAGATGCTCTCCTTTCCCAACAGCTTGGAGATCATCTCATGGGTGCCCGGCTCGTTCCCGCCCAGGTATAGTAGTTCGTCGCAGTTGCCTACGATGCTTTCCCATTGCTTTTCATACAGGGCCTTGAGCTGGGCTATGTTTTGCAGGATGATGGATACGCTGATCTCCCGAGAGCGCATGACGGCAAGGAGCTTGTCAAACTCGTCCGGCAGGGCCACGTTGCTGAACTCGTCCATGAGGAAATGAACGTGAACGGGGAGCCGGCCGCCGTATTGGAAATCCGCCAGGTGGAACAGCTCCTGGAACAGCTGGGTATAGAGCATCCCGATCAGGAAATTGAAGCTGCTGTCATTGTCGGGCAGGATGGCGAACAACACCCCCTTTCGTTCTCCCAGGGCGGGCAGGTTCAGTTCATCGTAGGCGGTTAGGGAAGCCAGCTGGGGAAGATTGAACGCGGAAAGCCGGACGGCCAGGGAGATGTTGATGGAAGCGGCGGTTTTGCCGGGGGCTTGCTTATATACCGCGTACTGCTTTACCGCGATATGCTCCATGCAGTCCATTAGGTGCAATACAGCTTCCTGAAATCCCATGCCCCGCACCTTAATCAGATAATCTAACGCGCTGCGGCCGCCTATCCCTTGGGGCCACCATTTTGGCGCTGGAAGACATGTGAGTACTCTAAGTGCGTGATTTTATGGATTGAAATCTAGGGGAATGTTTTTATTTATTAACCTTTTTGAAAAGACTAGGTAGAAAATTCAGTATTATAAAATTGTAGTATAGAGATTTTTCTAATCAGGATGCGTTACTTTAACCTGTTTTTAAAAACTATCTCAGCGAGTATTTTATTCAGATTTGAATTAGGCCTGCAGCTTGAGTTCCCATTTTAAGCCAAGAGCAATTTATAATATTTTGAAACAAATAGTGAAAAATATTGAGCATATTAATATGCTTTTACAGGTCGATTTTAAATATATGACAACAATAAATGATGATTTGTTAGAAAGCGAGATAACTAGAAAGCGTTTGATTTTATATTGAAATAGAAAAGAGAAGAAATGGCATAAATCTAAAGGTGAATAGGTGTTTTACTATATATAAAAAGTATCAAATAAATTTTTATTTAAGAAGAAAAACAATCGGGTATTGACAGAGCAAAGAAGTTGGTTTATGATATAAACAGTTGATGATATATTCTAAACAAATGCTTATCAAAATTGTGGAGAACTACCTTGATTACAGAAAGAGAAAAAGAAATATTACGCTTTATAAAAGAAAATCCTATGATTAAGCAGCAAGAGTTGGCCGAGAAAGTAGGCATCACGCGGTCTTCGGTTGCGGTGCATATTTCTAACCTTATGAATAAAGGATATATCGAAGGTAAAGGCTACGTAGTGCGGAAAGATGAATATGTATCCATTGTTGGAGGGGCCAATATTGATCTCATTGGGCTTTCACATAAACCTATTATTCAAGGCGATTCTAACCCTGGAAGGGTAGAGATACTGCTAGGTGGCGTTGGAAGAAATCAAGCCCATAATTTGCGGTTGCTGGGAGTTGATGTACGCATGATTACAGCCTTCGGTTCAGACTTTAATGGGGATCGGCTGCGCCATAATTGTATTGGGTTGGGTATCGATATTTCCAACTCTATTGTAGTACCAAATTGTAAAACATCGACTTATTTATCTATTGTCGATAGTGATGGCACTCTTCGTGAGGGTATCAACGAGATGGACATATACGAACATTTGACTTCAGAAGTGTTACTATCTAAAATGCAGGTGATTAATCGTTCTTCGGTATGCTTGGTAGATACAAATATAGAACAAAATACAATCGAAACATTAGCGAGCGAAACGCAGATTCCGCTATTTTGCGAAACAATTTCCGTTGCAAAAGCCCGACGGATTCGTAATATTCTTCCGTATATTCATACTTTACGTAGCGACCTAGCAGACATTGAGTGCCTGCTCAATCGATCGATAAACTGTGAAAGTGAGATCAACGAGGCTATTGATATTTTACTGTCAAAGGGGATTAAACGCGTGTACATTATCATGTCATCCCGTGACATAATCTGTGCATCAGCGGAACGACGGCTTCGTCTATCATATGAAACATCTAAGATTACAAGTAAAAATGGTGCGCGTGATAGCTTTATGGCAGCATTGGTATGGGCTTATACAAAAGACATGGATTTAGAGACGGCGGCACTCGCAGGAATGGCTTCCGCAACGATTTGCTCATCGAGTCACAACATGGTTAACGAACAATTAAACGAATCATATTTAATGGAAATGATGGGGATAATCAAAAGCCGGGCGGTTTGATTAGAACATTATTTCAAAAGGATTCTAATAATTGTGCGTCAATAAAACACAGGAGGAAGACAACTATGAAGAAGCTCATTATTCTGGCAATTGTAATTGCTATGCTGGTTTCCTGCATAGCTTGCCAAGCGACACCAGAACCTGGCACAGAACCAGAAAGCACAGATCCGGTAACGACATCCTCGGAGAATGAAGGGTCAGCAGCTGACAATAAAGTTACCATTGGTTTCTCTGTTATTACTCTAACCTTTCCAGCATATGTGTCTCTTCAGAACGGCATTATTGCCGCATGCGAAAGCCGGGGCTGGGAGTATTACCTAGCAGAAGCAGGAATGGATGTCGAGAAAACTATCAATGACTGCTTGGACTTGATGGAACGCGATATTGATGCCCTAGTTGTTGCCAGTTGGTATGGCGACTCTATGGGAGAAGTGTTTGAAACGGCTGAGAAGAAGGGTATCCCGGTATTTATGATCGACACGGGAGGATTGCCTGATAAGGGTTATGTAACACATGTTGGTTGTGATGATTACAATGCAGGATACCAGGCTGGCAAATGGGCAGCTCAGTATTTGGTTGATAAAGGTATTACGAATATTAATTATATCAGCCTAACTAGTGCTACTACTGTTGGTAGAAATCGTTCCGATGGATTTTTATCAGCTCTAAACGAGGCTGATGGTGTTACTTCTGTAAAATTGCTTCATGAGTATTTGGGCGATTCTCGAGAATTATTTATGTCCACTTTTGAGGATGCGCTCATTACCTATCCGGAAATAAACCTAGTATTTTCCAGTAGTGCACAGGGGAGCCTTGGCGCCTACGATGCCTGTACTGCAGCTGCTAGAGATGAGGTTTACATCATTGGCTTTGATAATGAAACGGATGAACAGGTTCTTATTGAGCAGGGAACGCAGTATATCGCTTCCGTTGATCAGCTACGTGCCGAACAAGCGGAGCAAACTATTCAATGCGTTGAAGATTATTTGTTCAATGGTAAAACCTTTGAAATAAAGACTGAGTCGAAAATTGCGATGAACACTGCAGATGGTTATGTCACTATGGAGTGATTCCGCAAGGGATATGTAGTGAAAAAATGCCGCGCCATTAATATTTTAACATTGTGTATTAGATAATGGCGCGGCGCGACCAGAGCGGAGGCATTTTGTGAGTTATACAGAAAATAATTATATCCTTGAGTTAAGGGATATCTCTAAAGCGTTCCCAGGCGTTAAGGCGCTTTCTAACGTGAATCTTAGTATCCTTCCGGGAGAGGTACATGCATTAATCGGCGAAAACGGTGCAGGGAAATCTACTTTAATGAAAATTTTGTCCGGCGTTTATAAAAAAGATTCTGGGACAATTGTTTTTGATGGTGTAGAGCGGAATATTACCACCCCTAAAGAGGCACAAAATCTTGGTATTGCTATTATTCATCAGGAACTGAACTTATTTAGCAATTTAACAGTTGCAGAGAATATTTTCATTGGAAATTTTCCACGTAAAGGGAATATAATACAATGGAGAATAATGTATAAAGAAGCCCAACATCTGATGAATAAGTATGGAATTTTGCTGGACGCTCATTCCAAAGTAGGGGACTTGAGTATGGCGCAACAGCAGATGGTGGAAATAGCCAAGGCTATTAGCAGACAATCTAGAATTGTCATAATGGATGAACCGACATCGTCATTAACCATACAAGAAAGAGATATCTTATTTAACATTATTCGCACTCTTAAAAATGCAGGCGTTGCAGTAATATATATTTCACACAAACTCGAAGAAATTTTTGCAATATCTTCGAGATTGACGGTATTGCGAGATGGGCAGGGCATCGGTACTTATAATACTCAAGATTTAACCAAAGAAGAACTAATTGCCAAAATGATTGGCAGAAAGCTTACAAAACAGTTCCCGGCAAGAAATGTCAAAATTGGAGATGCAATTTTTGAGGCTCATGGTCTTAGTGATGGGAAAAAATTACACGATGTCAGCTTTAAGCTCCATGCAGGAGAAGTGCTAGGGTTCGCCGGCATTGTCGGTTCTGGACGTACGGAAACAATGCGGCTTATATTTGGGGCCGATAAAAAAGTGGAAGGAAAAATATTGGTTCATGGAAAGCTGCTTGAGAAGAGCTCTCCCAGGAACAGTATTGATAATCATATTGGCTTCGTTACGGAAAACCGTAAAGAGGAAGGCTTAGTCTTGCCTTTTACTATTAAGTTTAATAATACAATGGTAGCCATGCGAAAAATAAAAAAACATCGCATGATCAATGTAGCTATAGAAAATTTAGTTGCAAGCAAATATGTAAAGGATTTGAATATTGTTACGCCTTCTGTTGATCAAAAGGTTAAGCTTCTTAGCGGGGGGAATCAGCAAAAGGTAGTTTTAGCCAAATGGCTGTTCTCTGACTCAGATATAATTATTATGGATGAGCCCACTAGAGGTATTGATGTGGGAGCAAAACTGGAGATATATGAGATCATTAATGATCTTGCGTCTCAAGGTAAGGGCATTATTGTGGTTTCCTCTGAAATGGAGGAGGTTATGGGCATATGCGACAGAATTCTCGTTATGCGTGAAGGTCGAATTGTAGGAGAGGTTCTGCCGCCATTTTCTCAAGAAAAAATCGCCAGCTTGGCGGTAGGAGGCTAATGTTATGAATATATCGAAAACTGAAGCTAGAAAGACCCTTGTGTCAGTATGGAACAACATGGGCGTTTGGCTAATTAACATCATTTTATTTATTATTCTTTCTATAGCTACAGCGAACTTTCTTACCTCCACTAATATAGTTAACGTTGTTCGGCAGATTTGTGTTAATGGCATTATTGCACTCGGGGCTACGTTTGTTGTACTTGGCGGGGAAATTGACTTAAGCCAGGGCCCGATGGTTGCACTTTTGGGCTGTATTTGTGCAAAGTTAATGATGGAATCACAAATAGGATATATTCCAGCTATTGCCATTACCATTCTAATCGGTATGTCAATAGGAACATTATGCGGTCTGATTATTAGCTATATGCACGTTCCGTCCTTTATTACGACATTAGGCCTTCAGTATGCTTTGGCGGGAATAGTATTGCTTATTACCAATAGTCAGCCAATTTCAGGCCTTCCGGGACAGTTTACTTTTTTAGGACGAGGCTATGTCGGCGCTGTTCCTGTCCCCACCATTATCCTTGCTATAGTTTATATTATTGGCGCATACATTATCAAGTTTACGGAGTTTGGAAGGAGCGTTTTAGCCGTAGGCGAAAATGCAAAAGCAGCAGAGATGTCAGGTATCAGCGTATCGAAGATTAAGACCCTTATTTTTACGATTGCTGGATTGGGAACAGCACTTGGCGCAGTTGTGCTGGCAGCCAGGCTGGGTTCTGGACAACCATCCGCCGGAACTGGTGCATCCCTCCAGGCTCTCGCAGCCGTCTATGTAGGCGGAACGAGTGGCGGTAAAGTCACCAATACATTGGCGGGTGTTTTTTTGATTGGCCTTATTAATAACGGGCTAAACCTCATGGCAGTGGACTCTGCTTGGCAGGATGTATCTCTTGGTGTAATTATTGTCTTCGCGGTAGCGCTAGATGTTTTCAAGGCTACGCGTGCGGCAAACTCAATAAAAAACTAGGATTATTTAAGGAGAACAAGTTACATGAATAAGAATCTTAGACTAACAGATGAAGTAGCATATGCATTAGAAACTGGCGCACCGGTAGTAGCGCTAGAATCTACAATTATCTCTCACGGTATGCCTTATCCACAAAATGTTGAAACTGCAATTTCCGTAGAGGAAATTGTACGGAAACATGGTGCAGTACCCGCTACTATTGCTATTTTGGATGGGCATATTCATATTGGATTAACGCACGAACAAATTGAGAGACTAGGGAAATTAGGTACCAGCGTGACCAAAGCTAGCCGTAGAGATATTCCGGGCATTATTGCGAGCAAGGGAAACGGTGCAACTACTGTTGCAGCAACTATGATATGTGCAGCTCTTGCAAAAATTAAAGTATTCTGCACGGGAGGTATAGGTGGTGTACATCGGATGGCACAACAGACAATGGACATTTCTGCCGATTTAGAGGAGTTAGCACATACTCCAGTGACCGTTGTCTGTGCAGGTGCTAAGTCCATTTTAGACCTTGGATTGACGTTAGAATATTTAGAAACACGTGGTGTGCCTGTAATTGGTTATCAGACGGATGAATTACCTGCATTTTTTACACGAACTAGCGGACTGAAATTAGTGCAGCGGCTTGATAAACCGGAAGAAATAGCAAAATTGATGCTTGCGAAAGAAGAACTGGGATACGATACTGGTGTAGTGGTAGCCAACCCTATTCCTGAGGAATATTCCATGGATAAAGAATATATTGATAGGATTATTGAATCGTCGTTGAAGAGTGCTATTGATAAAGGCATTTCCGGAAAGGAAATTACACCCTTCTTGCTTGCGGCTATCAATGAAGCCACCGGTGGCAAGAGCTTGGAGTCTAATATTCAGCTTGTATACAATAACGCTAAAGTATCTGCTCAAATTGCAAAAGAATTTTCTAAACTAGGCAGGGAGGCATAATAACCATGAGTAATATTAAGACTGAAAATATGAATTCTAATATTAAACCACCAATGTTTGAAGAGAACGGAAAATCTGTTCTTACAGGATTCAAAGTTGGCGAAAAGCGTACTCGTTATGCAATTATTGCAGTGCATGATCCCTTGGGATTCCGTACAGAAGTGGCCGATTATATTGCACGTTTTATGACCAATCCTACGGATGTTACCCGCAATACTATGTTTACTATTGTAAACGCTTTTTACAAGGATACTGAAATTCTAATTGCTTCCACAGGAAGCGGAGCACCAGAAACTGAGATCGTGCTTATGGATATGATGTATTATGCAGGGGTGGATACATTTTTGCGTATTGGCACCTCAGGTACGCAATGTCCAGATGTGAATGTTGGCGATGTGATTATTACTTCTGGTGCTGTTCGTGATGAAGGGCTAACAAAAGAATATATTTCTCCTACATTCCCAGCGGTTGCTAACTATGAGTTGCTTGTAGCGATGATTGAATCTGCAGAGAAGCTAAATCTTGATTACCATGTTGGGATTACACGTTCTACGGATTCAATTTATTGTGGACAGGGGAGGGAAGTGAATGGCTATATCCCTGCTAATCAAGAAAGAACTGTAGAATATTGGCGCAATGCAGGTGTGCTTAATGTAGAACGTGAAACCTCGGCGATTTTGACCCTCCCTCTGCTGTTTGGTGCTCGTGGTGGAGCAGTCAATGTAGCCTGCAACAGTTCGATTACGCAGAAGGTGGGCGTTACACAGGGTGTCGATGATGCTATTCGTGTCGGTTTGGATGGCCTAGCCTTGCTTGCGAAGTGGGATAAAATTAAAGAAAAGACAGGAAAAAAATGGTGGTATCCTGGCTTAGAAAAATAAGTGGTGATATTTGATGGGAAAAGGATGCAAAGGCAATACTTGCCAGGTTGTTGTTGTTGGGGATGTCTTAGTTGACAATCTCTGCTGGGTAAACAAAATTCCTGCATCAGGTGAAGATGAGATGATTTTACAATCTACTCGCCAATCCGGTGGCTCTGCAGCAAACACGTGTGTAGTGTTAAGCATGCTGGGTGTACAATGTGGGTTCTGTGGACGCATTGGAGATGATGAGGCAGGACATAAAATTATTTCCGGCCTAAAGGCGATTGGAGCGGATTTGCGCTGCTTACAACAAACGAGCGGTAGAACCGGTTATACTGTGACGATGGTAGAACCTTGCGGGGAAAGAACAATGCTATCTTTCAGAGATACCGCTGCAGAATCTTTGAAGCTAACAGATGAAATTATAGACGCTGTTAGAGAAGCTAAAATCCTATATTTGTCCGGATACATGCTCTCTTCGCCTATGCAGGTAGAATTTGTATTTCAATTGGCGAGCATTGCTCGAGAAAATAGTGTTATTGTGATGCTGGATACATCGCCAATTATAGGAAAGGTAGATCAAAATGTTGTTAAGCAGGCGCTTGCCATGACGGATGTGTTAATGCCAAATTATAAGGAATTGTTAGATATTACAAAATCTAATTCGGAAGAGGAGGCTATTCACCGTTTAATGGAATGGGTGCCGGTCGTAGTATTAAAGAAGGGTAGCGCGGGATCTAGAATCGTAATTCGAGATGATTTTGATTTTTATGGCTTATATCCAGAATCCGCAGGACTTGATCGAAAGGCTTCTGCTGTTCCAACAATCCCATTGGATACAACCGGTGCAGGAGATTCATATAATGCTGGTTTCATTGCATCATTCTTAACGGAGAGCGATCCGGCTACTTGGTTAGCTGATGGAAACAGTATAGCATCTAAGGTAATTACAAAACAAATGAGCCGCAGCTTTACGATGTGATGAAATAAAAATCAGAGTAACTCTATATAGAATCTGAGGGAAACTATTATGAACCAAGTGCAGAAAATAGCCGTTGTCGGCATTGGTAAAATCAGTGATATCTATATTAAAAATATTAAGGAGCGTTATCATAATCTTGAAATCGTCAGTCTATTTGACATCGTTCAAGAGAGAGCAGAATCTGTAGCTAAGGCATATTCTATTCCTAAAGTTTGCACTTCCCTAGACGAAGTTTTGGGTGACGAAACTGTGGATATCGTGTTGAATCTAACCCGCCCTAATGACCATTTTAGTGTATCGCATCAGGCACTGCAGGCTGGGAAGCATGTTTATACGGAAAAGCCATTAACTTCAACCTTCCAGGATGGGATGATGCTTGTCGAAGAAGCCGAAGCGAAAGGGCTTTACTTAGGCGCTGCACCGGATACTTTTCTTGGCGCTGGATTACAGACCTGCAAGAAGCTTATCGCCGATGGCATTATTGGGGAACCGATAGGTGCGGAAGCTCAGATGGTTTGCCATGGTTGGGAATGTTGGCATCCGGATCCGGATTTCTATTATAAGAAGGGCGGTGGTCCGCTACTTGATATGGGACCTTATTATATTACTGCTTTGACTTATCTGATGGGCCATGCTAAAACTGTTACGAGTATGGCAAAGAAAACTTTTGACAAACGACAGATACTTACAGGCTATAGGATGGGCGAAGAACTGGATGTAGAAGTTCCCACATGGATTAACTCGATTATACAGTTTGAAAACGGAGCACAAGCAGGACTTTTGACGACCTTTGACGGATATTTCGATAAAGAATCTAGAGTTGAACTTTATGGAACGAAGGGAACAATTATTGTGCCAGATCCCAATTGGTTTAAAGGACCTGTAATGCTATTTGATAAGGAGAAAAATACCTTTGAGAATATACCACTTATTTCCAAAGATGAGGAGAACTTGCGTGGGTTAGGTCTTTCCGAAATGGCTACAGCAATTGTTGAGAAAAGACCTTGTAAGACCAATGCAAGACAGGCACTCCATACTCTGGATATTCTCGAAAGTATTGAGAAAAGCTATACCAGTGGCGCTGCAGTTAATCTTCGCACCTGAAGCACCAAACAATAACCTTAGAGGAGCTTTTATGAGTAGAAAAATCAATATCGGATTTATTGGCTGTGGTGAGATATCGCAAATCATGCATATTCCGTATGTACATGAAAGTGGAGTAATGAATGTATATTCATTATGCAACACCTCTCCTACTCCATTGAAATTTATGGCAGAACGGTATCATATTCCCTCAGAACGTTGTTATACCAATTACAAAGAGTTACTCCAGGATCCCCAACTGGATGCGGTCGCTATCTGCACCCATGATCATTATGCACAGGTCTTGGCAGCAGCAGCAGCTCATAAGCATATCTTTGTAGAGAAACCCCTTGCATTCAATACTAGGCAGGCTGAGGAAATGGTTGAAGCAGCCGACAGGAATGGCGTAGTACTACAAGTAGGCTATATGAAGCCTTATGATCCAGGTTTTGAGTATTTTCTCAGTAAATTTAAAGATATTAAGGAAATTTCACATGTGCGCATGCACAATTTTTCTGGCGACTATACGTTTATTCCGCATATCTATGACCTGTGTACTATTCACGAAATAGATGAAGCTACCAGGAAGATTCGTGAAAAAGACCAAAATGATGCGATAGAAGAGGAAATCAGAACAGATAGCCCTATGTTAAAACGGGCATATATGAATATGTTGCTTGGCACATCACACGACTCAATTTTGCTACGTTTAATGTTTAACGATAACAGTATACATGTTCGCTATGCAGATATTGCACCGGATGGACAGATTTTGGCAATTTTAGAATCTAAAGGAAAGCGCTTTAGTTGGGAAAGTCATTTCATTACTGATAGAATGAAATGGGACGAGAATATGTATGTATATTCTCCGGAATGCGAATTATCCCTGCATTTTCCGTCGCCATATCTGCGAAATGCGGTAACAAAAGTAAAGATCAACGAAAATGAAGAGAAAACAGGCGCAAACCGCGACATTGAAGTTACTGCTTCCTATGATGAGTCCTATCGAAGAGAATGGCAAGCATTTTATCGTTGCATCATAGACAATGAGAAGCCTCTAGCAGATGGTTATGGCGGACTCTGTGACATTCGGCTTGCTAGCGAGATTATTCGCATGGCAAAACAAAATTTGGACTAAGAAAGGGATAAATATGCTTACAAAGGAAATGCAGGAAAGGCTTATGCGTATATGCATGGAGGAAGCCGAGAAGGCAATTGCACGCGGAGACGATCCATTTGGGGGTGTAATTGCAGATAAAGAGGGCAATATCATTGTTAGAGATGGAAATAGAGAAAATACAGAGATGAATCGCAGCGCACATGCAGAAATGGTATTGATTCGTGAAGCCTGCAAAAAATTGGGAAAAACAGATCTGAGCGGATATATCAGTGTGTGCAATGGAGAAAGTTGCCCGATGTGTTGCTGTGCACTTGTTCTTTCAGGTATTGATGAGTTCTATTATGGCCTCTCCATGCGAGACGGATGCAATCCTTACCTGACCATGCAGGACGTTACATCAAAGGCCATTCAGAACTGCAGTGTCACGGGTAATATTCTTGCAGATGAATGCTATGAGCAGATCATGCGCGGCTGGGCCCTACGTGGGAAGAATGAAAGTGGACTTTAAGGCCAATATATGACTATATGTATAATCAATTTTTATGAAGAAACCGCTTTATGAAGGTTGATAATCATATAGCTTGAAAAGAAGAATATGCTGAGAAATTTGCCATTGAGGTAGTTCTTGGCAATACGAAAGGTCTTCAGAGATAGTTTGGTATAAGTGCATCATGGTGAGAGAGACAGTCCCAGAGACAGTCCCAAGTTTTGTGTAAACCTCCTGGGTGGTGTAGAATAGAAGCACCG
>ERZ779866.3464-NODE-3464-length-12774-cov-4.747779_pt1 | contig 12774 bp, 9 predicted proteins | sample MGYA00511248_ERZ779866 | MGnify/ENA primary metagenome ERZ779866 (study PRJEB29588, sample SAMEA2155758) | human gut metagenome | biome: human gut; feature: human-associated habitat; material: faeces | place: Denmark | collected 2008/2010 ... | reverse complement strand
AAGGCGTCCATGCTTCGACAAAGGGCCATGCTTCTTCGCCCCCGTGCATACTCGATGCGTTTGAGCAGGCCCTTCCTGCCGGATGCCAGCCCCAGTTCGTTGGGCAGATCGGTCACGATCACACAGGCCTTCAGGTCCGGATACCGCCGCCTGACTCGTTCCACAGCCTGCAAATAGGGCAGATACATCGTATATAGCAGTACCATGCGGTTGGAAGGGTCCTGCGCGCACCAGGCGGCCAGTTGCCGGGCCGCTCTGCGCGCGCGGCCACGCTGCTTGATGCCGGGCAGGTTGAAGCATCCCAGCTCGTACATCGTATGCCCGTCATGCCATCCGGAGGAGACCACCGGGCGCCGGTATTGCAGGGGGAACACCCCCACCGGCAACGAATTGACGATGTCCAGCCGCTCGCCGGTTTGCAGGTTAGCCCGTATGCCCTCCGCAAAGGCGCGCTGATAGCTGTTGATCTGGTTTTGCAGCTTGTCCTTGACGTCACGGGCGACCTGTTTCTTGGTGTCCTCCGGGTACATCAGCGACAGCATCATCACGTTCATGAACAAAGCTCCTCATACAGGGATAGATAGGCCCGGAATGTGTTTTGCGCATCAAATCGTTCCGCGCGCTGTAGGCAGGCCTCCGTCATCGCGGACTTGCTGCCGCACAGGCACGCGATTGCCTCGCACAGCCCTTCCACGTCGCCCTTGTCAATCACACGACCGCAGCTTTCGTCCACAGCCTCCGGGCATCCGCCCGTGCGGAATACGGCCACCGGCGTACCGCAGGCCAGAGCTTCCAGATTGACCATGGGCATATTATCCTCCAATGTGGGGTTCGCCAGGCAATCAGCGGCGGTATACCAGGCAGCCAACTCGGCGGCATCCCGCGTGCGCGTCAGCCCCAGCATGCCCCCGGGCAAAGCGTTGATCTGCGCCTCATCCAGCCCGATCACCACGAACCGGTATTCCTCCCCCATCTTCGCGGCGGCCTGCGTCAGATATCGCAGGCCTTTTCGTTCGTCCCATTCGGAGGCCACGGCCAGGACCACGCGCGCATCGCCCAGGCCGTAGCGGGCGCGCACGTCGCCAGGGGTGGGCCGGAACGTCTCCCGATTCACTCCGTTGGGAATCACCCGCACGGGGTATCTTCCCAAAAATGAATCGCGCAGCGGCCCTGCCATCCATTCGCAGGGCGCGGCAAAGGTCAGCCGCTCCAACTGGGTAAAAACCCGCTTCTTCATGCGGTAGTTGCGCCGGGAGCCATCAAGCCCGATGCATACGGGATAGGCGCGCTGCTGGGGGCAATCGTGACATCCGCTGCGCCAGCGCTCGCAGCCGCAATAATCAAAATACGCACAATGGCCGGTAAAGGGCCAGCAGTCGTGCAGGGTCCACAGGACGGGCCTGTTCATCCGGCGCAGGGCCTGAAAGAGCAGTGGCAGGTTCAGATAGCATCCGTGCAGGTTGTGCAGATGGACGATGTCCGGGGCGAATCGCTCCATCTCCCGCACGAGGCCCATCGTGCCAAGTACGCTGCCGTAGCCCTCCGCGTCCGCGAGCTTTCGCATGGCGCCGTGCAGCTTGCGCTCCCAGGGCCATCCTATGCGGCAGGCATAGGGGCTGGCTTCGGGCGGAATGCCGGGCACGCCGTAGCCGATTTGACACGCCCCGCCGTCCGCCTCCACCAGCCGGGCAATTTCCAAGGCAATGCGCCCCGTGCTTTTGACACCGCAATAGGTGTTAAGTTGAAAGACCCGCACCTTATTCCCCTCCCGCAAGCGACATGAGCAGCTTTTCCAGCTTGTCCATATGATCGCGCTTGGTGAAATGCGCGTCGTAATAGGCGCGCCCGCGCGCGCCCATGGCTTCCCGATCCGCGCAGGCCAAAAAGCGCCGCACCACCTTCGCAAAGGCCTCCGGGTCGTCGGGCGGAGCACAGAAGCCACATTCCGCCTGCGCGATCACATAGGCTGTTTCTCCGGCGATGCTGCCCAGAACGGGTTTTCCGGCGGCCATGTAGCTCTGCACCTTGCCGGGCAGGGTATCGTTGACGCTGATATCGTCCCGCATGCTCACCAGCATGGCGTCCGCCATGGCATAGAAAGCGGGCATGTCGTCAAGGGGTCTGCGCCCATAAAACGTGACTGCATTCTCCAGCGAAAGGGAGGCGGCCAGCTCGCGACAGGCGGCTTCATTGGAGCCGTCGCCCACGATGTGCCAGCGGATGGGCAGGTCCCGAAGCAGCGCCGCCGTGCGGATGAGCACCTCGACGGCCTGCACCTTGCCGATGTTGCCAGCAAAGACCAGATTGACCCGGTCCGACGCGGGTTTGGGCGGAAGGGGCGCGCGAAACACATCGTCGGCAAACTGGGGCATATACTGCGCATCGTCCACCTCGATGCCGTGCACATCGCGCAGATAGCCCTGAAAGCGCTTGGACGAATAAATCAGCATATCGGCCCTACGGTACACCCAGCGGCTGACGCGCTTCATAAAGCGATAGAGGAGCGCCTCCTCGCCCACATTCATGGCGGCCAGGCAGGCGGGCCAGATGTCCAGGACATAAATCATCAGCTTTTTGGACGTGAAGCAGCGCAGCACCGCGGCGGGCAGGCTCATGAGCACCGGCGAGGTGGAAAAGGCATAGATCACATCATAATCTCGCTTTAGCAGCAATGCCTTGACCGTCGCGGAGGTCATGTAGCTGACGTAATTTACCGCCAGCCCCAGCTTACCCGGCCTGCGCCCGATTTCAAAGCAGCGGCGGATTTCCACACCGTTGCGCGTCTGGCGGCGGTTGCGAAAACGGCGATATTCCGCGGGAATCACGCCGCTTGGGTAATTGGGCAGGCCCACAAGCGCCGTCACCCGATGCCCCCGCGCAGCCAGCGCCTCGCAAATTTCCGTGACGCGAAAGTTTTCCGGCCAGTAATGCTGGCAAACGACCAGGATGTTCATTTGGCGGCCCGCGCCGCCCGCTCCAGCAGCGATTCCGCCTGCTTCCTGGCGCGCTCAAGCACCAGCCTGGGCACAAGGGTGGTGTAGACGCCGTTTCGGTACAGGACCTTGCCGTTGACCATGGTGAGCGCCACGTCGCTGCCTTGCGCGGAATAGACGAGGTTGCTTTCCAGATCGTTGCAGGGGCACATATGCGCGCCGGACAGATCCAGCAGAATCAGGTCCGCCAGATAGCCGGGCTTGAGCAGGCCGAGGTCCTCGTAACCCATGGCTTTCGCGCCGGCGCTGGTCGCCGCCGCGATGGTCTGCGCGGGAGAGACCACCGTGGGGTCCAGCGTGCTGCCCTTTTGCAGCATGGGCATCAGCTTGATTTCTTCCCACAGGTTCAGGTTGTTGTTGCTGGCGACGCCGTCGGTGCCCAGCGTAATGCGGCAGCCCGCCTTGAGCATCTTGGCGATGGGCGCGATGCCGCTGGCCAGCTTGAGGTTGCTCATGGGGTTATGCAGGACCGTCGCACCCCGGCGCGCAAAGAGCTCGATATCCTCATCCGTCATCCATACGCAGTGCGCGGCCAGCACGGGATAGGCGGTCAGGCCGAGCTTTTCCAGGTACTGCGGGGGCGTCAGCCCGCGCCGCTGGAGGCTTCCGTCATAGTCCAGCTTGGTTTCGCTCACATGGATGTGGATGGGCACATGGTAGGTTTCAGCGGCCTCGCGGATCTTCAGCAGCACCTTTTCCGTGGTGGTGCCCTCGCTGTGCGGCGCCAGGCTGACGCGGATGCGGTCGTCCGCGGCATGGTTCCACTTCTCAATCAGGGCGATATTGGGCGCAAGGTCCGCGCAGCTTTCGTCAAAATCCACCACGCCATGTCCCAGCAGGGCGCGCATGCCGCTGTCCCGTACAGCCTCGGCTTCCATGTCCATGTGCATGTACATGTCGTTGAAGGAGGTGGTGCCGAAGCGGAGCATCTCCATGATGCCCAGGTCGCTGCCCGCACGGACGGCCTCGTCGGTGAGATGCTTCTCCACGGGGAAAATGGCCTCATTGAGCCAGCGGTCCAGCGTAAGGTCGCTGCCGATGCTGCGAAGCAAGGTCATGGGGGTATGGGTGTGCATGTTGCAAAGTCCCGGCATGGCCAGCATGCCGCGGCCGTCGATCACCTCATCCGCTTCAAAGGCCGGGGCGCCGTCCTGCGGGCCCGCGTAGGCGATGCGGCTGCCGTCCACCAGCACCTCCGCGTCGGGGATAAAGGGAATGTGCGCCTCGTTGGTCACGCCGGGCATGAGCAGAACATTGGTGATTCGAATTCTCATGGAACCATCTTCCTCCTTTGTCAGTGGCCTCATTATAGCATAGCGCGCTGCATTTGAAAAGGGAACGGCGTGCCGCCGTTCCCCTGTGCGGTCAGAGGATGTACCGCTTAAGGTCCATGGTCACCTCGTCCTTGCCCAAGTGCTCGATGACGTAATCCCCGTTGATGTTGAGATAGACGTTGGGCATTTCATCGCCTCCGGCATTGAAGCTGATGTCCTCCAGCAGCTTTTCAAACACCGCAAACAGGCGGCGGGCGCCGATGTCCTCCTTGGTTTCGTTCATGACGTAGGCCGCGTGGGCAATGGCCTCGATGGCGCTGTCCTCGAAGGACAGGAACACCTTATCCACCGCCAGCAGCGCCTCGTACTGGCGGGTGAGCGCGTTTTCGGGCTGGGTCAGAATGGCCTTGAAGTCCTCCTGGGTAAGGCTCTTGAGCGTCACATGCACGGGGAAGCGGCCCTGGAGTTCGGGAATCAGGTCCGTCACCTTGGCGACATGGAACGCGCCCGCCGCGATAAAGAGCATGAAATCCGTGCGCACCGCGCCGTACTTGGTGTTGACGGTGCTGCCCTCCACGATGGGCAGGATGTCGCGCTGCACGCCCTCACGGCTGACGTCGGGCCCGTGGCCGCCGGAGGAGCGGCCCGCCACCTTGTCGATTTCGTCGATGAACACGATGCCCTGTTGCTCGGCGCGGCGGATGGCCTCCTCGCGCACCTCGTCCTCATCGATGAGCTTGTCGGACTCCTCCTCCAGAAGAATCCGGCGCGCTTCCTTGACCTTGACGCGGCGTATCTTTGTTTTCTTGGGCATCATGCCGCCCATCATATCGCCGATGTTGATGGAGTTGCCGCCCACCTCCAGCTGCGGCAGCGTATCCTCGACCTCGATTTCGATTTCGCGGTCCTCCAGCTGGCCGCTGCGCAGCTGCGTCAGCACGTCCTCGCGCCGGAGGGCGAGCTTGTCCTGCTCCTCCTTGGGAAGCTCCGGCTCCTTCTTTCCGCCCAGCAAAAACTCAAATGGATTGCTCGCGCTCTTTTTGGGCGGATTGACCAGGAGCGAAGCCAGGCGGTCCTCCGCCAGGACGGAGGCGCGGGCCTCCACGCGTTTGGAAAACTCGCTTCGGACCATGCGAATGGCGTTCTCCATCAGGTCGCGGATGATGCTTTCCACATCGCGGCCTACGTAGCCCACCTCGGTGAACTTGGTGGCCTCCACCTTGACAAAAGGCGCGTTGACCAGCTTGGCAAGCCTGCGGGCGATCTCGGTTTTGCCCACGCCTGTGGGACCGATCATCAGGATGTTCTTGGGGCTGATTTCATTGCGGATGTCCTCGTCCAGCTGGGCGCGGCGGTAGCGGTTGCGAAGCGCGATGGCCACGGCCCGCTTGGCCTCGTCCTGGCCGATGATGTAGCGGTTGAGCTCCCGCATGATCTCCCTGGGTGTCAATTCCTTCATGCGTTGCCTCCTAGAGCGTCTCAACGGTGATATGGTCGTTGGTAAACACGCAGATGGACGCGGCCACCTCCAGCGCCTTGACGGCGATTTCCTCGGCCGAAAGGCTGGTGTTGTGAACAAGGGCGCGCGCGGCCGCCAGCGCGAAGTTGCCCCCGGAGCCGATGGCGCATACGCCGTCATCCGGGTCGATGACCTCGCCGTTGCCGCTCAACACCAGCAGCGTGTTTTTGTCCGCCACGATCAGCATGCTTTCCAGCTTGCGGATGGCGCTGTCGCCGCGCCATTCCTGCGCCAGGTTCACCGCGGCGCGCTCCAGGTTGCCGCCGCATTGGGTCAGCTTTTCCTCAAAGCGCTCGCACAGCGTAAAAGCATCGGCCACCGCGCCCGCAAATCCGGCGATCACCTTTCCCTCATAGAGGCGGCGCACCTTTTTGGCGCTGGACTTAAAAACGGTGTTTTCCCCCATCGTCACCTGTCCGTCGCCGGCGATGGCCACCTGATCACCCCGCTTGACGGCGCAGATGGTGGTTCCTTTCATGGTCATGTAGGCTCATTCCTCCTCGGTCATAAACAGGTTCAGCACCCACTGGGCCAGCGTGCGCCCCGCCTGGGTATCGATGTGGGTGGCGACGGCATACTCCGGAAGCCCGTCTTCATTCACTGTGAGGTCGTTCATCAGAATGTGGTTGAGGCCGCGGAACGCCTTGAAGCTCATAAAGGTCATGTTGTCGCCGATGGCGTCGGCGTAGGCGATCCGGCCGTCGTCCTCGGATACGATGGGGTCGCGCCTGCCCTGGCCGATGTAGGTGGGTACCTTGAGCTCCTTGATCAGATCTACGGCGTTATAGTGCAGGTCCTCCCAGAAATAGTAGCCGTTTTTGCCGAACAGCGTCAGCGCGCGGGCCTCCTCCTCGCTGACGGAGGACACCTTCCTGATCATCTTTTCAATGGTTCCCTGCGTTTCCTCGCCCAGCGCGTCATAGGCTTCCGGCTGCGTGGCGCAGTACCACTCAATCAGCGTCTTGGGCGTGCTGCCCAGGATGATCATGGCCGTAAAAGCGCCCTCGGACTGGGAGACGATGCGGGGCGCGATCATTCCGCCAAAACCCAGGCCCACCAGCACAATGCGCTCCTGATCCACCAGCGGATTGTCCTTGAGCAACTGACAGGCAGCCAGCGCGTCCTCCACGGCCTCGTCGTAGACGGTTTCCGCCTGCGCGTCCGGATAGGCGTAAGCGCGGCTGTCATATCGCAGGGAGGCGACGCCCATCTTGCCCAGGGCATCCGCCAGATCCGCAAAGAAAGTGGTCTGGCCCATGGTGAGGTCGTGATCAAAGGCGCCAAAGTCATGCACGAATACGCACACGGGGACCGGCGTCTCCTCGCTGGCCTCCTTGGGCATCGTCAGCACGCCCTCCAGCACGTAGGGCGCCTGCCCGACCGTCACATCCGTTTCCTCATAATCCGGCTCTGCGGTCGCTCTGCCGCCCACCAGCATATCGCTGCCGTCGCTAAGCTCCTCTTTTTCCGCCGGCACAAATTCGAGGGCCATGATTTCCCAGTCGTCCTCTTTGTCCTTATGGGTGAAGTACATGTCCAGGTCCTGCTTTTCCATGATCAGGTGCAGCACGTGCGTTTTCAGCTTGTTTTCCGGCTCCTCAAAGCTGCGGTAGCTGCCCAGCTCCAAAAACGCGCCGGTCATCCATTCCAGGTCGGTCAGCATGGCCTCGTAGGTTTCCATGGGCATGTAACGTCGGATCTGAAGGTCATAGTATCCCCACAGGCGGCTCATGGACTTGCCCTCGATATAATCCAACGCATATTGACGAACCGTCTCCTCCGTCCATACCGGCACGTCGTCTTCCATCTGCTTGGCAGCCAGCGACATGCCCGGCAGGCATGAGAGAAGCAGCGTCAGCATCAGGATCAGGGCGATTGTGCGTTTCATCTTCGTTCTCCTCCTCATCGGTGGTCCCACATAGCATATCACACAGGGAAGCGTTAGGAAAGGCTTTCCTGCTCCATTCGTCCCAAAATCAGGTCCAATTCCAGCAAAGCGCGTTCGGAGATCTTCTCATAGCGCTGTTGCTTGTTGCGGATGCGCTTTTCGCCGGGGCGCATCTCCAGCGGGTCGATCAGCCCGAAGGCGCAGTTCATGGGCTGAAAGCGCTTGTTGGGCGTGGACACATAGCGCGCCATCGCCCCGATGGCGGTACGTCCGCTGAAGTGCGGCGGCGTGAGCCCCCGCTCGCGAAAGGCGGCGCTTAGGCCGCACATAAGGCCGCTGGCGGCGCTTTCCACATATCCCTCCACGCCGGTGATCTGCCCGGCAAAGGCCAGGCGCGGCTGGCTGATAACCCGATAGGTATCGTCCAGAAAGCCCGGGCTGTTGAGAAAGGTATTGCGGTGCATCACGCCCAGGCGGGCAAACTCCGCGTTTTCCAGCCCAGGAATCATGCGAAATACGCGCCGCTGTTCGGGATAGGTCAGCCGGGTTTGGAAGCCCACCAGGTTATACAGCGTGCCGGAGAAGTTATCCCGGCGAAGCTGCACCACAGCGAACGGCTCGCGGCCCGTGCGCGGGTCGCGCAGGCCCACGGGCTTGAGCGGTCCGAAGGCCACGGCCATGTCCCCGCGCTTGGCCATGCTTTCGATGGGCATGCAGCCCTCAAAAACGGCGCTTTCCTCAAAGCCGCGCACGGGCACGGTCTCCGCATTTTGCAGCTCATGGATAAAAGCCAAATATTCCTCGCGGCTCATGGGACAGTTGAGGTAGTCCGCACCGCGATCGTAGCGGGACATGCAGAACACCTTGTCCATGTCCAGGCTGTCGGCGGTGACGATGGGGGCGGCTGCGTCGTAGAAATGGAGCGTATCCAGCCCCTGCAGGCGAGTAATGGCCTCGGAAAGCGCGTCGCTGGTCAGGGGGCCGGAGGCGATGATGACCGTACCCGTCGGAGGAATGCCGGTGACCTCCTCCTCATGAACGGTGATGAGAGGATGCTCCCGGACCGCCTTGTCCACCGCCGCGGAAAAGCCGACACGGTCCACTGCCAGCGCGCCGCCAGCAGGCACGGCGTTTTCGTCCGCCGCACGCATGATGAGAGAATCCAGCATGCGCATTTCAGCCTTGAGCAACCCCACGGCGTTGGAAAGGCGGTCGCTGCGCAGGCTGTTGCTGCACACCAGCTCCGCCATGGTATCCAAATGCTGCGCCGGTGTTTTCCGGCGTGGCTTCATCTCATAGAGGTCCACAGGCACGCCGTGCCTGGCGATCTGCCAGGCGGCTTCGCACCCGGCGAGTCCCCCGCCGATGACCTGTATGCTCATCAGTCCTCATCCTCCTCCGGCTTGGAGACGGACGTCTTGTAGCGGCAGGTTTCATTGGCGCACAGGTGCACCACTTCGCCCCGCTTGCCGGGCTTTTCCACCATGTAGCTGCCGCACTTGGGACAGCGGTCCACGATGGGCTTTTCCCAGCTGACAAAATCGCAATCCGGGTATTTTTCGCAGCCGTAGAACTTGCGGTTCTTCTTGCTGGTCTTTTCCATCAGGCGCGCGCCGCACTTGGGACAGGGTGCGTCGATGTAATGGACGATGGGCTTGGCGTTGCGGCAGGCAGGGAAGTTGGGACACGCCAGGAATTTTCCGAAGCGCCCCATCTTGTAGACCATCATAGCCCCGCACTTTTCGCAGGGCACGTTGCTGACCTCGTCCTTGACCTCGACCTTCTCGATCTGCTCCTCGGCCACGCCGAGCATCTTTTCAAAGGGGGGATAAAAATCGCGCAGAATCTGCCGCCATTCGGTCCTGCCTTCCTCCACGGTATCCAGCTTATCCTCCAGGGAGGCGGTGAACTGGGTATCCACGACCGGACCGAAATATTCCGTCATCATGCTGGTCACCATGCGGCCAAGCTCCGTGGGATACAGCCGCTTTTTCTCCCGGCTGACATAGCCGCGGGAGATGATCGTGGTGATGGTGGGGGCGTAGGTGCTGGGGCGGCCGATGCCCTTTTCCTCCAGGGTTTTGACCAGGCTGGCCTCGGTGTAGCGGGCGGGCGGCTGGGTGAAATGCTGGACCGCGTCCACCTCCGTAAAGGCCATATCGCTGCCCTCCTTCAAAACCGGCAGCACGCTTTCGGGCGTCTCCTGCTCGTCATCCGTGCCCTCGACATAGACGGCGCGGTAACCGCTGAAAACCATGTGCTCGCCATAATAGCGCATATCCACGCCATCGCCCATGATATCCGCCGTCATGGTCTGGAACACGGCGGGTTTCATCTGGCTGGCCAGGAAGCGCGTGTAGATGAGGCGGTAGAGGTTGTGCTGTTCCCGGCTCAAAAAGGGCTTCACGCTGTCGGGCGTGTGCTCCATGTACGTGGGACGGATGGCCTCATGGGCGTCCTGCGCGTTTTTGCGGCCCTTGTACTGGTTGGGCGCTTCGGGGCAGTAGTCCTCGCCGTACTGAGTCCGGATGAAGCCGCGCGCCGCCTCTACGGCTTCGGTTGACACGCGCACGCTGTCGGTGCGGATGTAGGTGACCAGGCCCACGGTGCCCGCCTTGCCCAAGTCGATGCCCTCATAGAGCTGCTGCACCACCTGCATGGTTTTGGCGGTGGAGAAGTTGAGCTTGCGGCTGGCCTCCTGCTGCAGGCTGGAGGTGGTAAAGGGCGGCTGCGGCCGCCGGAGCTTTTCGCCCGTTTTCACGGACTGGACCTTGAAGGCGGTCTTTAGGATACGCTCCTTGGCTGCCAGCGCGTCCTTTTCGTTTCCGATCTGCGCCTTCTCCCCGTCCAGAGACATCAGCCGGGCCTCGCAGGTCATCTTTTTTCCCTTGTCATTGAGCGCCTGAAAGCGCGCGTTCACATCCCAGTATTCTTCCGGAATGAACGCCTCGATCTCCTGCTCGCGCTCCACCACCAGGCGCGTGGCCACGCTCTGCACCCGGCCTGCGGACAGGCCCTTTTTCACTTTGGCCCACAGAAGCGGGCTGATCTTGTAGCCCACCAGCCGGTCCAGCGCGCGGCGCGCCTGCTGCGCATCCACACGCGCCATATCGATGGGGCGTGGGTGCTCCAGCGCGTCCTTGACCGCCTTTTTGGTGATCTCATGAAACTCGATGCGGCAGGGCTTGGTGGGGTCCAAATTGAGCGTATGGGCCAGATGCCAGGAAATGGCCTCGCCCTCGCGGTCAGGGTCGGTTGCGAGATAGACGCGGGAGGCATTTTTGGCTTCCTTTTTGATGCGGGCCAGAATGTTGCCCCGGCCGCGGATGGTGATGTATTTCATTTCAAAATCATGGTCCGCGTCCACACCCAGCTGCGATTTGGGCAAATCGCGCACATGGCCCTGCGAAGCCTCCACATGATAGCCCTTGCCCAGAAATTTCTCAATCGTCTTGGCCTTCGCGGGCGATTCCACGATCACCAGTTTTTGTGCAGTCGTCGCCATCTAACTCCTCCTCTGATTGACCGCCTGTAGCGTGCGGCGGAAACGGTTTCCGGACTCCCGGCAAATCAGGCCCATAACCTCCAGCGTTCCCAGCTCGGCCAGCAGCTGCGAGGCATTCAGCTCAAGCCGTTCGCCCAGCTCCTGCGCGCCGAGCGGTTCCACGGCGAGCAGGTTCAATATGCGCTGCTGGAAATCCGTCAGGCGTTCCGTCTTATCCGGTTCGGGCGCAGCGGGGCTGGGGCCAAGCCCCAGATCCTCCAGGATATCGTCCGCACAGGTAACGATGCGTCCGCCCTCACGAAGGATGTGGTTGGGGCCTTCCGCGCCCGCCGTACCTACGCAGCCTGGCACCGCGAACACCTCGCGTCCCTGCGAAAGCGCGGCGTCCACGGTGATGATGCCGCCGCTTTTGATGCGTCCTTCCACAAACACCACGCCCAGGCTAAGGCCCGAAATGATGCGGTTTCGATGCGGAAAATGATACGGCAACGGTTGCGCATCCAACGGATATTCGCTGAGAACCAGGCCGATTCCTCCTGCGATTTTTCGCAGAAGAGGCCTGTGTTCGGGCGGATAGGGCACGTTGATGCCGCTGCCCAGCACGCCGACGGTATAGCCTCCCGCCTCCAGCGCGCTCTCATGCACCGCCAGATCGATGCCCCGCGCCAGGCCGCTGACCACGCACACGCCCGCGTCGCAAAGGCCGCGGGTGAGCATGCGCGCCATCTCCCTGCCGTAGGCGCTGGGGCGGCGCGTGCCGACCAGCGCGACCATGGGTCTTTCCAGACAGTCAAGGGAACCTGCATAATACAGCAAATAGGGCGCGTCGTCAAGTTTGGCCAGCCCGCCGGGGTAGCGTTCGTCGTCCCGAAAGAGCAGGCGGACGTTCTTTTGCTCCAGGCGGGCGACGAGGCCGTCCATGGCGGCGCGGGAATGCAGCTGGGTCAGCGTCCTGCGCGCCTGCTCCGGAAAATCCGGTCCGCCCTGGCTGCCAAAGGCGTCCCATACGCCTTGCGGGCCGCCGTAGGCTTCGGCCAGCATTGCCGCATGCGGGGGCGTGACCTTGCCTGATGATAGCCAAAGCAGGCACCGTTGTTCTTCGGTCAGATGCATGTCTCATCCTCCATAGAACCCGTCCGCGGTTCTGAACTGAAGGGCCAGCGCGACATCCTGCGCCTCGATGGCCTCATGGCCCGCCAGGTCCGCCACGGTACGCGCCACCTTGCGGATGCGCCCATAGCCGCGCATGGAGAGGCGGAAGCGGTTTACCGCCTGACGGAGCAGCTTCGCAGCCGCCGCGTCCAGCCTGCAGAAGCGCTCCACGCCCGCCTGGTCCAGCTGCGCGTTGCAATGGAAGGGCAAGCCGGCGTAGCGGGCGGTTTGCCGCCTGCGCGCTTCGAGCACGCGGGCGCGGACAGTGGCGCTGCTCTCCTCCTCGCCGGAGCGCTCGATCTCCTCGACGGATACGGCGTCCATCTCCACCCGCAGGTCGATGCGGCGGTAAAGCCGGGCGCGGGCGGCGCCGGTTACGGAGATTTCTCCGGCTTCGGCGGTTTCGGCGGCTTTGATGTGGAAGATATATTCTCGTCGTTCTT
>ERZ779866.3463-NODE-3463-length-12778-cov-3.876916_pt1 | contig 12778 bp, 9 predicted proteins | sample MGYA00511248_ERZ779866 | MGnify/ENA primary metagenome ERZ779866 (study PRJEB29588, sample SAMEA2155758) | human gut metagenome | biome: human gut; feature: human-associated habitat; material: faeces | place: Denmark | collected 2008/2010 ... | reverse complement strand
TGCTTGTATCAGGAGGAGTGCAAGCTCCTTCTGATAAACTGCGGAGCAGTTATTCGGTTATGAGCAAGTAGCGAAGCGGATTGCGAATATCCGCTTGAATGGATTTTGACTCACAACTGTGAAAGTATTGAACAGTTGAAATAAATTTATAATAAGGAGAATGATAGATTATGGTACATTTCGTAGGAGCAGGTCCGGGAGCACCGGATCTTATCACAGTAAGAGGAAAACAGTATCTGGAGGAAGCTGATGTGGTGATCTATGCAGGATCACTGGTAAATCCAAAGCTTCTGGAATACACAAAGGACATCTGCACCATCTACAACAGTGCAAAAATGACACTGGAGGAAGTGATCCATGTAATCGAGAAGGCGGAGGCAGAGGGAAAGACAACTGTCCGACTTCATACCGGAGATCCATGTATTTACGGTGCGATTCGTGAGCAGATGGATATTCTGGATGAGAAAAATATTGCTTATGATTACTGTCCGGGTGTCAGTGCATTCTGCGGTGCTGCAAGTGCCCTGAATCTGGAATATACTCTGCCGGATATTTCCCAGAGTGTGATCATTACACGAATGGAAGGCAGAACTCCGGTTCCGTCCAAGGAAAGCATTCAGTCATTTGCGGCTCATCAGGCAACTATGGTTGTATTCTTAAGTACAGGAATGCTGGAAGAGCTGAGCAGACGTCTTATTGAAGGCGGTTATACAGCAGATACACCAGCAGCCATTGTATATAAGGCAACCTGGCCGGAACAGAAGACCTTCGTCTGCACAGTGGGAACACTGGCAAAAACGGCTGCAGAAAATAATGTTACAAAAACAGCTCTGATGATCATCGGAGATACAGTTGCAGCAGCACATTATGACCGTTCCAAGCTGTATGATCCGGAGTTTACCACAGAATTCCGTGAGGCTGTGAAATCAAAAACACATCACTCATAGAATCTGGTAATCTTAAGGAATTTCTATCGTTTATGAGATTACTGTAAACAGGAGAAAGAGAAGGAATATAACAGTGAAGGTTGCACTTATATGCTTCAGCCTTACCGGTCAGCAGACCGGGGAGAGATTATGCCGGGGTCTGGAAGCTGCCGGTATGACAGCAGAACTGGATAAAAAAAGTAAATATCTTCCGGATTCTATTCAGATCAGTACCTCTGCATGGGCAGGAGAGAAATTTCCTGATTCAGATGCACTGATCTTTATCGGTGCCACCGGAATTGCCGTCCGCAGCATTGCGCCTTATGTAGCGTCAAAGAAGTCAGACCCTGCGGTGCTGGTCGTAGATGAGTGTGGAAAGTTTGTCATTTCCCTTCTGTCAGGACATCTGGGCGGTGCCAATGAACTGGCGCTGAAAACAGCAGAAATTCTGGAAGCAATACCAGTGGTCACAACAGCCACAGACCTGCATCACCGTTTTGCAGTAGATGTTTTTGCAAAGAAAAACAATTGCAATATTTTTAACATGAAAGCAGCAAAGGAAGTCTCTGCTGCACTTCTGGCAGGAAAGAAAGTTGGATTTTACAGTGAGTTTCCGACGGACGGCGAACTGCCGGAGGGGCTGGTCCGGTGTGACGAATATGGGAATCCTGTCAACAGTACGGATGACAGATCAGAAGAGGAAATACAGAAAAGCTCTGATTTTAATGGAACAGGGACAGACTGTACGAATATAGACTGCGGAGTTGCGGTTACTGTACATACTTCCTGTAATCCTTTTATTTCTACCACACAGGTAGTTCCGAAATGTCTGACTCTGGGTATGGGCTGCAGGAAAGACAAGGATGCCCGTGGAATCGCAGAGGCAGCGCAGAAGGTGCTGGACAGATCCGGATTTCATAAAGAAGCATTTGAGCAGATCGCAAGTATCGATCTGAAGAAAGAAGAAAAGGGAATCCTGTCATTGTCACAGGACTGGCAGATTCCTTTTGTGACTTATACAGAAGAAGAATTAAAACAGGTGCCTGGAGAATTTACTCCCTCACCTTTTGTAAAAAAGATCACAGGTGTGGACAATGTCTGTGAGAGAAGTGCAGTCCTTGCCAGTGGAAATGGCAGGCTGCTGCAGAGAAAAACAGGAGAAAATGGTGTGACCACAGCAGTGGCTGCCAGGGAATGGAGGATACATTTTGAGTAAAATATATGTAATCGGAATCGGACCGGGAGCTTATGACCAGATGACAGGAAAAGCGATCCGCGCCATGAATGAAAGTGATGCGATCATCGGATATACCGTATATGTAGACCTGGTGAAGGAATATTTTCCGGGAAAAGAATTTATGACTACACCAATGAAAAAGGAAGTGGACCGCTGTGTCCTTGCCTTTGAAGAGGCAAAAAAAGGCAAGACTGTTTCCATGATCTGCAGCGGTGATGCAGGAGTTTACGGTATGGCAGGTCTGATGTATGAGGTTGGTGTCAATTATCCGGAAACAGAGTTGGAGATCATTCCGGGTGTGACAGCTGCAACAGGCGGAGCTGCTGTTCTGGGTGCACCTCTGATCCATGACTTCTGTCTGATCAGCTTAAGTGACCTTCTCACACCATGGGAAAAGATAGAGGCAAGACTTCTGGCAGCAGCCCAGGCAGATTTTGTTGTATGTCTTTACAATCCGTCCAGTAAAAAACGTCATGATTATCTACAGAAAGCCTGTGATCTGATGATGAAATACAAATCACCGGATACCATCTGCGGAACAGTTTCCAATATTGCAAGAGAAGGCGAAGAAGCTCATGTAATGACATTAAAGGAACTGAGAGATACACAGGTGGATATGTTTACCACAGTATTTATCGGTAATTCTCAGACAAAGGAAATCAACAATAAGATGGTAACACCGAGGGGATATAGGAATGTATAAAGTTCTTGTTTTTGCGGGAACAACAGAAGGATACGAGATCTGCCGGTTTCTGGCAGATCATAAGATAGAGACAAAGGGATTTGTTGCCACAGAATATGGCAGCAAATCTCTTACAGAAAATGAATTTCTCACTGTTCAGACCGGAAGACTGGATGCAGCGGACATGGAAGAGGTCTTTTTACAAGAGAAACCGGAAATGGTGCTGGATGCTACCCATCCTTATGCTGCTGAGGTGACTGGAAATATCAGGACAGCCTGTGAAAATACGCAGACAGCATATTACAGGGTGCTGAGAGAGGCCGGGGAACATGAGGACAGGGCAGTATATGTGGACAGTGTTCAGGCTGCTGTAGATTATCTGGATCAGACCCGGGGAAATGTACTGCTGACAACAGGAAGCAAGGAGCTGGCCGGCTTCACAGGCATGAAGGATTATCAGAACCGTCTTTATGCAAGAGTCCTTTCTCTGCCCAATGTGATGAAAGCCTGTGCAGAGCTGGGATTTGAGGGAAAACATCTGATAGGAATGCAGGGGCCTTTTTCCAGAGAGCTGAATGCTGCAATGCTCAGACAGTATGACTGCAGATATCTGGTCACAAAGGATACAGGAAAAGCAGGTGGATTTCAGGATAAGATTGATGCTGCCCTGGAATGTGATGCAGTTCCTGTGATCATCGGGCGTCCTCTGAAGGAGGAAGGAATGTCTGTGAGAGAATGTAAGAGATTTCTTACAGAACATTTCAGCTTAGCCCACAGACCGCATATTACATTGCTGGGAATTGGAATGGGAAGTCAAAAGCTTCTTACTGTCCAGGGGAAGAACAGCCTGGATCAGGCGGATCTTCTGATCGGTGCCAGGAGGATGGTGGATTCTGTGAAACGTCCGGGACAGGATGTGTTTGTGGAATACAGAAGCCAGGAGATCAGGGATTACATTGATACACATCCGGAGTATGACAATATTGTGATTGTCCTTTCCGGAGATGTGGGCTTCTACAGTGGAGCCAGAAAACTTCTGGAAGTACTGTGTCAGGACAGTGCGGATCTGAGAGTACAGAGAAAGAACGGATCAGAGAAGAGTGAGGAAGAACGGGATAGTTCAGCACAAAATAATACAGAGATAGAGATTCAGTGTGGGATTTCCTCAGTTGTATATTTTATGTCCCAAATAGGATTGTCCTGGGATGATGCCAAAATCGTCAGTGCACATGGAAGAGGATGTAATCTTATCTCACATATCTGTTATGCGGAGAAAGTATTTTCCATACTTGGAACCTCAGACGGTGTAGCAGTTCTGGCAGAAAAACTGGTAAAATACGGGATGGGTGATGTGCTCCTTTATGTGGGAGAAAATCTGTCTTATGAAAATGAGAAGATTTTTGTAAAACCAGCCAGTGAACTGACAGAATATAAGGGTGATCCTTTGTCCGTCATCTGTGCAGTAAATGAAAATGCAGGAACACGTCTGGAGACGCATGGGATCAGAGATGAAGAATTTATCAGAGGCAAAGCGCCTATGACAAAGGAAGAAGTGCGTACGGTATCCCTTTCCAAATTGCGGCTGACTGCTGATTCCGTCTGCTATGATGTGGGCGCAGGAACAGGCTCACTGTCAGTAGAGATGGCACTTCGTGCTCATCAGGGACAGGTCTGGGCAATTGAGAAAAAGGAAGACGCAGTTGAACTGATCCACCGGAATAAGGTGAAATTTGCAGCGGATAATCTGGAGATTGTGGAAGGACTTGCACCGGAGGCTCTGAAAGATCTTCCGACACCAACCCATGCTTTTATCGGAGGCTCGTCAGGAAATCTGAAAGAGATTGTGAAGCTGTTACTTGAAAAGAACTCTCATGTCCGGATCGTGATCAACTGTATCACTCTTGAAACTGTGTCTGAAGCATTGGAAACAGCGAAAGAGTTTGGATTTGAAGAAAATGAAATCGTGCAGCTAAGTGCGGCACGTTCAAAGGCAATCGGACGTTATCATATGATGATGGGCGAGAATCCCATTTATATTATTACACTTCAGAATCCCGGGAAATAACAAATGATGCAGATATCAGGGATTACAAATTAACAGTTAAGGAAATACAGATTAACAGTTAATAGATTGGAATGCCCTGAAATTGTTGAAAAAATATAGGATAGAAACAGAGGAGAACAGGGATGGATATTCCAAGAATACTTCTTGCGGCAGGAGCCAGCGGCAGTGGCAAAACACTGATCACCTGCGGACTTCTGCAGGCACTGGTCAATCGAAAAATGAAAGTGGCATCTTTTAAATGTGGACCGGATTATATAGATCCCATGTTTCATTCCAGAGTCATCGGGACGAAATCCCGTAATCTGGACACCTTTTTTACAGATGCCGAGACTACCCGATACCTGCTTGGAAAAAATGCAGCAGACTGCGATATTGCAGTGATGGAAGGTGTTATGGGCTATTATGACGGCGTGGGTGGAATATCCACGAAAGCAAGCGCCTATGACCTGGCAGATACTACAGATACTCCGGTCATCCTTGTGGTAAACAGCAGAGGGATGAGTATTTCCTTGGCAGCTTATATTAAAGGTTTTATGGAGTACAAAGAGAACAGTCATATCAAAGGCGTGATTTTTAACCAGATGTCCCCCATGCTTTATCCCAGAATGAAGAAGCTGGTGGAAGAACAGCTTGAGGTGGAGGTTCTTGGATATGTGCCAAAGGTAGAGGACTGTGTGATCGAGAGCCGTCATCTGGGTCTTGTGCTTCCTGAGGAGATTTCTGATCTGAAGGAACGTTTGCAGAAGCTTGCCGGAATATTGGAAGATACACTGGAGATTGACAGGATCCTTGCACTTGCCAAAAGGGCAGAGGATCTGCAGGTGCCGGAATCTCTGATACAGAAAGACAGGACATATGGATATTGTCTGCCACAGAAGCTGCGTATCGGAGTGGCAAAGGATGAAGCCTTTTGTTTCTTTTATGAAGATAATTTTCGTCTCCTTCAGGAAATGGGGGCAGAGCTGGTTGATTTCTCGCCAGTTCATGATGAACATCTTCCTGCAGATTTGGATGGGATTCTTCTCTATGGCGGTTATCCGGAATTAAATGGAGAAGCACTGGAACGCAATGCATCCATGAAAGAGGAGATTGCACAGGCAGTTAAACAGGGCATGCCATGTATGGCAGAATGCGGAGGCTTTATGTATCTTCATGAGCAGATGGAGGATATGGGCGGAGTGTTCCGGAAAACCTGCGGAGTGATCCCCGGAAAATGTTTCCGCACTCCCAGACTGACCAGATTTGGATATATCACATTAACTGCCGGGAAGCCTGTTTTCGGCAGAAGTGCAGAGGAGATCGGTGAGATTCCGGCTCATGAATTCCACTATTTTGATTCCGAGAACTGTGGAAGTGATTTCCATGCAGCGAAGCCTATGAGCAAAAGAGGATGGGACTGTATGCACAGCAGCAGTAACCTGCTGGCAGGATATCCTCATATCTATTATTATGGAAATCCCCAGATTCCCAGGGCTTTTCTCATGAAATGTCTGGAATATCATAATTCAAAAGAATAATGAGCCGGATTTAGAGGTGGTAAAATAGTAGTAAATTACCGAATTCCGGGCGTTTCAGAAATATTGAAACATCCGGAAGGCATCAAGGAGTTTTATAATTATGTTATATTACAGTATGCCTGCCCTTGCAGCAGGCTTCATACTTGATCTTATGATAGGAGATCCCAGATGGCTATATCATCCGGTATGTCTGATCGGAAATCTGATCGCATTTCTGGAAAAAATACTCCGAAAGATTTTTCCGAAAACAGATAAGGGCGAACTGGCTGCAGGTACAGTGGAAGTGATCCTTGTCTGTCTGTTAAGCGGTGGAATCCCATTTCTGATCCTGCACATTCTCTATGGAATCTCAGTATGGGCGGGATTCGCACTGGAAACCTTCTGGTGCTATCAGCTTCTGGCAACGAAATCTCTGAAAACAGAGAGCATGAAAGTCTATGACAGACTGAAAAACGGGACTCTGGATGAGGCCCGTTATGCAGTATCTATGATCGTAGGCCGTGATACCCAGTCATTGACAGAGGAGGGTGTTACAAAGGCGGCAGTAGAGACTGTGGCAGAGAATGCTTCAGACGGTGTCATAGCACCGATGCTTTATATGGCAATCGGCGGAGTGTGGCTGATGTTCCTTTACAAAGGAATCAATACCATGGATTCTATGCTGGGATATAAGAATGATAAATATCTGTATTTTGGTCGCTGCGCTGCAAAGCTGGATGATGTGGCCAATTATATTCCAGCCAGACTTTCAGGATGGCTGATGGTGGCAGCCTCTGCATTTGTAAAAATGGATGTGAAAAATGCAGCAAAGATTTACCGCAGAGACAGAAGAAATCATGCCAGCCCCAACTCTGCACAGACAGAGGCAGCAATGGCAGGTGCACTGGACGTACAGCTTGCAGGCAATGCTTACTATTTCGGAAAGCTTTATGAGAAACCAACCATCGGAGATGCAATTCGCCCTGTAGAGGTGGAGGATATCAGACGATCCAACCGTCTGCTTTATGCAACAGCAATCCTGGGGGCTGTGATATTTCTTTTGATCGGAAGCGCAGTGCGATATTGTTTCTTTTTATAATTCCGGTAACGTGGATTGCTGAATAGTTATTAATATAAAACATGTATAGTAAGACAGGAGACAACTGATGACAAAACATATACATGGCGGTGATGTTTATAAATATGATCACTGTCTGGATTTCTCTGCAAATTGTAATCCGCTGGGAACACCGCAGAGTGTAAAGCAGGCGATCATAGACAGTGTAGAGGACCTGAGTGATTATCCCCGTGTAGGATGCGGACCTCTGAAAGAGGCAATCGCAGATTATGAACATAAAAAAAAAGAATATCTGATCTGCGGGAATGGAGCCGCAGACCTTATTTTTTCCCTCAGCAGGGCATTGAATCCAAAGAAGGCCATTCTTCCTGCTCCTACCTTTGCGGAGTATGAACAGGCACTGGTCAGTGTTGGCTGTGAGATCAGCAGATATTATCTGAAAGAGGAAAATGATTTCTGTATACAGAAAGATTATCCGGATGTTCTGAAAAGAGAAAAGCCGGATATTATTTTCCTGTGTAATCCCAATAATCCTACAGGAATCACCATACCTAAGGACCTTCTGGAAGAAATCCTGGAAACCTGTGCCATGCAGGGAATATTTATGGTAGTAGATGAGTGCTTCCTGGATTTTGTAAAAGATCCGGAGAAACATACGCTGAAGGGAAAACTGGAAAAATATCCGGGACTTTTTATTCTTAAGGCATTTACCAAAAGATATGCGATCCCCGGTGTGCGGCTGGGCTATGGATTCTGTTCGGACAGGGAAGTACTTGACCGGATGGAGGCAGTCACCCAGCCCTGGAATGTGTCTACCATGGCACAGCAGGCAGGAATGGCAGCACTGAAGGAATCAGAATATGTGGAAGCAGGACGGCAGATCATTTTCCGGGAATCTGCATGGATGAAGGAAAAGATGAGACAGGTTGGGCTGACGGTATATCCTTCTGAAGCAAATTATATATTCTTTTACGGACCTGAGGATCTCTTTGAAAGATGTGTTGCAAAGGGAATCCTGATCCGGGACTGCAGTAACTATCCGGGGCTGAAAAAAGGATATTACCGTGTGGCAGTGAAGCTGCATGAACAGAATAAAAAGCTAATAGAGGTACTGGAAGAAGTGCTTTCATAAGTATTTATACAGGAGAAAAGGGGAAACAAAAAATGGCAAAAGCAATTATGGTGCAGGGGACAATGTCCAATGCAGGAAAAAGCCTTCTGGCAGCAGGGCTTTGCAGGATTTTTAAACAGGATGGATACAGGGTGGCACCCTTTAAATCCCAGAATATGGCACTGAATTCCTTTATTACAGAGGATGGACTGGAGATGGGACGTGCACAGGTTGTGCAGGCAGAGGCAGCAGGCGTGGCGCCGCAGGTAGAGATGAATCCGATCCTGTTAAAGCCGACCAACGATGTAGGATCACAGGTGATCGTAAATGGTGAAGTCTTGAAGAATATGAGTGCAAGAGAATATTTTGCTTATAAAAAGCAGCTCATACCGGACATTATGAAAGCATTTCATAAATTAGAAGAAGAGAATGACATCATTGTGATCGAAGGAGCGGGAAGTCCGGCAGAGATCAACCTGAAGAAAGATGATATTGTAAATATGGGGCTGGCGAAGATGGTAGATGCGCCGGTGCTTCTGGTCGGAGATATTGACCGCGGAGGAGTATTTGCCCAGCTTCTGGGGACGCTTATGCTCCTGGAAGATGATGAGAAAGAACGTGTAAAGGGACTGGTCATCAACAAATTCCGCGGGGATAAGACAATCCTGGATCCCGGTATTGTTATGTTGGAAGAAAGAGGCGGCATTCCGGTAGTCGGAGTTACACCGTATATGCAGGTCGAGATTGAAGATGAAGACAGTCTGACAGAGCGTTTTAACATGACAAAGGGTGGAAAAGGTGCAGAAGAAAGAATCGGTCTGGTGGATATCGCAGTCATCCGGACACCGAGAATTTCGAACTTTACGGATTTCATGCTGTTGGAAAATGCTCCGGGAGTGAATCTGCGTTATGTAAGGAATCCAAGAGAGCTGGAAAATCCTGATATGATCATCCTTCCGGGAACAAAAAATACGATGGGAGATCTGAAATGGTTAAGACAGAGCGGAATGGAAGCGAAGATTCTGAAGGCGCATGCCGGCGGCTGTGTGGTCTGGGGAATCTGCGGCGGCTATCAGATGCTGGGGCAGTCGCTCAGTGATCCGGAAGGCGTGGAAGATGGCGGCAGTATGAAAGGACTCGGTCTTTTGCCGGTAACGACTACATTTACCACAGAAAAGACCAGAACAAGGGTGAATGGAACACTCCTTCATGTGGAGGGGAATCTGAAAGCACTTGAGAATCTGAAGTTTGAGGGATACGAGATTCATATGGGTAAGACGGAACTTCTGGAAGGATATCCGATGAATCAGATTCACGATACGGTGAAGAAAAAGGACAGACAGATTCCGGATATGGAGCCGGAAAACAGAATAGAGAACAGTACAGACGGAATCTCGCATGGAAATGTATACGGAACATACATCCACGGCATTTTTGATAAGGAGAAAATTGTATCGGAGATCGTAAAATCCCTGGCAGAAAAGAAAGGACTTTCAATGGAAGAAGTGGAAGGTGTAGACCTGAAAGCATTCAAAGAAAGCCAGTATGATCTTCTGGCAGATACACTCAGAAAACATCTGGACATGAAGGCAATCTATCAGATCATGGGAATGCAGAAATAATTTTTCGGGATTACTATGTATTCGTAAGGAGCTGTAGATACCAAAGTATGCAAGAGAAGTTGCCGATGGCAAGTTTTGTAGTTAGAAAAGATGAGATGTGGGCTATGACGGACTATGAAGAGAAAGGAAGAAAACGTTGAATATACAGAAAAATAATCACGCGGCACATACAAAAATAGAGATAGAAAATGTCCTTCCGACAGAGATCGAAAAGCGAAGCTTTGAGATCATTACGGAAGAACTGGAGAAGGAAGGTATTATCCTTCCAGAGATTCAGGCACCAATTACAAAGCGTTGCATACACACCAGCGCAGATTTCGATTATGCAAAGAATCTGGTCTACTCCGAGCATGCGGTGGAGAAAGCACTTGAAGCGATCAGAGGCGGTGCTTCCATTGTAACCGATACACAGATGGGACGTTCCGGAATTAACAAAAAGAGACTGGAACAGTATGGCGGTCAGGTATACTGCTTTATGTCGGATGAAGATGTGGCGCAGGCGGCGAAGAAGAATGGAACAACAAGAGCCGTTGCCAGTATGGAAAAAGCGTGTGAACGGAATGAAAAGCTGATCTTTGCCATCGGAAATGCACCGACAGCACTAATTCACCTGTATGAACTGATCAAAGACGGAAGAATCCGTCCGGAGCTCGTGATCGGTGTACCGGTCGGCTTTGTAAATGTGGTACAGTCCAAAGAACTGATCCTGACTCTGGAAGATACCCCGTATATTGTAGCGAGGGGGAGAAAAGGCGGAAGTAATATTGCGGCATGTATCTGTAACGCACTGATCTATATGCTGTAGGGAGGAAGAATTTATGACATTACAGCAGTTAAGGTATATTACCATGGTTGCGGAGAAGGGGACGATAAGTGAGGCGGCAAAAGAGCTGTTCATTTCCCAGCCGAGTCTTACCAATGCGATCCGGGAACTGGAGCAGGAGATGCAGGTGACGATTTTTCACCGGACGAATAAAGGGGTGACGATCACCGCAGAGGGAGATGAATTTCTCGCCTATGCAAGACAGATCCTGGATCAGGTCGGCCTCATGCAGGAGAGGTATCTGAATGTAAATGAACGGAACCCGAGATTTTCCGTATCCTGCCAGCATTATTCTTTTGCGGTCAATGCATTTGTAGACGTGATCCGTAAATTTGATGCGAGAAAATATGATTTCACACTGCGGGAGACACAGACTTATGAGATCATCGAAGATGTGGCGAAGCTGAAAAGTGAGATAGGTATTCTGTATACTTCTTCACAGAATGAGACGATCATCATGAAACTGATCCGTCAGAATGATCTGAAATTCGAAGAGTTATTCGTAGCAAAGCCACATGTATTTATCAGTTCAAAGCATCCGTTGGCAGATAAGGAAGCACTGACACTGGAAGATCTGGAAGAGTATCCGTATTTGTCATTTGAGCAGGGGGATTATAATTCCTTTTATTTTTCCGAAGAGATATTAAGCACACTGGACCGGAATAAGAACATCAAAGTCAGAGACCGGGCAACGCTTTTCAATCTGGCGGTCGGCCTGGACGGGTATACGGTAAGCTCCGGCGTGATCAGTAAAGAACTGAACGGTGAGAATATCATCGGGAAGCCGCTTCTGGTGGATGAATATATGCGGATCGGAACGATCGTGCGGAAAGATGTGGCACTGAGCCGGTATGGAAAGGTGTATATGGAAGCGTTGAAAAAATACACAGGCGGGATGTAAGAATAATCCAGAATAATAATGAAAAGCAGTGGAAAAAGGTTTCGTTTGTAAAAGAAGTTGCAGAAGAAGTCTGGGAGGCTTAATATCAAATTGAATATATAAAAAAGATATGAAAGATATATTAAATATACGTTTCACATTTTTGATATTCTCTCGTATAATAGTCTGCTGAGGGGGATTGGTTTGAAAACGTAAAAACGTGTGAAAGCAATTCCCCGTTTTTTCTAAGGAGATGAAAACATGGGAGTAATGAAAAGTTTATTTTCCGGGAAACAGATGTCGGAGGCATTCATCTGTAGTGCATTTCTGGCTTTATCGGGAGGATTTCAGGATGCATATACCTATAATACGCGTAATGAAGTATTCTCGAATGCACAGACAGGTAACGTGGTGCTGATGAGCCAGAATTTCATGACGGGAAAATGGGAGGCGGGACTGAAGTATTTATTTCCGCTTTTTGCATTTGCTTTGGGTGTTCTGATCGCAGAACAGATCCAGCATAAGTATAAATATGCAAAACGTCTGCACTGGAGACAGGGAATTCTGGGAGCAGAGATTATAATCCTGTTCATTGTAGGATTTATTCCACAACGCGGAAATATGATCGCGACTGTTCTGGTATCCTTTGCCTGTGCGATGCAGGTGCAGAGTTTCCGGAAGGTGAATGGATTCTCATATGCGAGTACGATGTGTATCGGTAATTTGAGAAGCGGAACGGCAGCACTGTCTTTTTATCTGAGAGAAAGAAGACCAGAGCAGCTGCGCCAGGCAATGTATTATTTGGGAATCATAGTTCTGTTTGCGATAGGAGCCGGAATCGGCGGCGGCGGTGTATCA
>ERZ779866.3462-NODE-3462-length-12788-cov-7.575198_pt1 | contig 12788 bp, 11 predicted proteins | sample MGYA00511248_ERZ779866 | MGnify/ENA primary metagenome ERZ779866 (study PRJEB29588, sample SAMEA2155758) | human gut metagenome | biome: human gut; feature: human-associated habitat; material: faeces | place: Denmark | collected 2008/2010 ... | reverse complement strand
CGGATGGCGGACAGCCCCAGGCCCAGCGCCCGGTAAAAGAGAATCTGCTGAAGCCGGTCCACCTCCTCCGGGCCATAGATCCGGTAGCCCGCTGGAGTGAGCCGGGCCGGGCGCAGCAAGCCCTCCCGGTCATACCAGCGCAGGGTCCGGGGAGTGACACCGGAGAGCTGGGCCAGCCCTTTTACCGTATATTCCATAGAGACATCCCTCCTGACAGGGCCAGTGTAGCCCGTGACGCTGCGGCAAGGTCAAGGGGTTTTGCATAAAATTTTTCGCCGGGGCGGATACCCGCCTCCGGCGAATGACCCCCTAGAAGGGGTAACGCATGTCTAAAATACTCACAATCTGGGCCACGCAGTCCTCCTGACAGGAGCGAATGACAGTGGCCCCCCAGTCCTTGACCTCCTGGGCGCAGTTGGCCGGGGCAAAGGGGATGGCGGAAACTGAGAGCATAGGGATGTCGTTCTGGTTGTCCCCCACACAGTAAAGGTTTTCCCGGCGAATCCCCAGAAGCTGGGCCAGCTTTAGCACCATGCCCCCCTTGCTGGCGGTCTTGGCAGTGCATTCCAGGAGGACGGCATTGGAGAAGATGGCCTCGTACCGGTCCCCCCATCTGTCCCGGACAGCGGCCTGGGCCTGTAGGAGAAGGCTGTGGTCGGCCTGGAGGACCGCCTTGCTCCAGGGGAGGGGGATGTCCAGCAGATCGGCCTCCGTCCAGTCAGTTTTGACCTTCTCCATATGGCGTTTGGTGTGGGCGTTTGGGTGATAGATGTAGATGTCATCTCCGTGGTAGGTCTCCACCCCCAGTCCAGGGAAGTCTCCGCACAGGGTTCGCAGATCCTCCGCCGCTGTGGCGGGCAGAGGCAGGTCCACCACTGTGTGCCCGGCGCCGAAGTCGTAAAGCATGGCCCCATTGGAGAGGACCACCGGCGCGTTGATGGGCAGGGAGGCGGCATAGGGGGCAAACGTGCGCCTGGCCCGGCCGGTGGCCACGGTAAAATGCCCCCCCTCCCGGGTAAAGTGCTCCAATGCCGCCCGATTGGCCGGAGAGAGGACACAACTGGAGCTCACCAGAGTGTCATCGAAGTCGCTGGCCAGGAGGACACCCTCAAATTTGCCCATGGGGACACACCTTCTCTCTCATAACAGCTCCGGCCCCCAAGGAGGCCGGAGATTTTTCTTTGCGTTCATTCTATCCCAGGCCAGGTTAGCTTGTCAACCCCGGGGAGACATCCGCCCAGCCGCTGGAGCACAGCGCCAAACCAGTCCGGCAAGGGACATTCCACCGTCAGGCGCTCCCCAGTGCGGGGGTGGAGGAAGGAGAGCCGCCGGGCGTGGAGGCACTGGCCCGCCAGGCCGGGCACCGGCTTTTTGGCGCCGTACACCGTGTCCCCCAGCAGGGGGTGGCCAATGGAGGCCAGGTGCACCCGAATCTGGTGGGTACGGCCGGTCTCCAGACGGCACTGGAGGTAGGTATAGCCGGGATAACGGCCCAGAACAGCCCAATGGGTCACCGCCTGGCGGCCGTTGGCCCGGTCTATGCCCATCTTTTTTCGGTCCACCGGATGGCGGCCGATGGGGGCGTCCACCGTGCCGGAATCCCCCCGGAGGGTCCCCACGCACACCGCCTCATACTCCCGGTAGAGGGAGTGATCCTGGAGCTGTTCGGCCAGGGCCTGGTGGGCAAAGTCGTTCTTCGCCGCGATGAGCAGGCCGGAGGTGTCCCGGTCGATGCGGTGGACAATGCCGGGACGCTTCTGGCCCCCCACGCCGGACAGGCTCTCCCCGCAGTGATACAGCAGGGCGTTGACCAGGGTCCCGTCCGGGTGCCCCGGCGCCGGATGCACCACCATCCCCGTGGGCTTGTTCACCACGATGACGTCCTCGTCCTCGTATACCACGTCCAGGGGAATATCCTGGGGCCGGGCTTCCGGCTCCTCCGGCTCCGGCAGCGTCACCTCCAGCACCTGTCCCGGCTGGACCCGCAGGTTCTTCGCCACCGGGCGGCCCCGGTCCGTAACGCGTCCCTCCTCCAGAAGCCGGGCGGCGGCGGAGCGGGTCAGCCCCTCCAGCCGCCGGGCCAGCAGGCTGTCCGCCCGCTGCCCCGCCTCCTCAGTTGTCACCGTCAGCCGGGTCGTTTCCATGTTTTTTGTCCTTCTTGTCGTATTTGTCGTATAAAAACAGGTAGTACACGGCCCCCAGAATGGCCCCCACCACCACGCAGCAGTCGGCAAAGTTGAACACCGGATAGGAAAATAGAGTCAGGTCGAACATGTCCACCACATAGCCCCGGAACAACCGGTCGATGAGGTTCCCCACGCCCCCGGCCAGGATCATCAGCCCCGCGATCACGCCCAGGGGATGCCGCACGATGCGCCGCACCAGCAGATACGCCACCGCCGCCATCAGCAGCACCGTCACCACCGCCAGGGCCGCGGTCTGGCCGGAAAAGCTGGACCAGGCCGCGCCATAGTTATGCACCCGGGTCAGCCGCATGACGCCCGGCCAAAACGCCGCCGACTCTCCCAGAGCCAGGTGCTCCACCGTCCAGTATTTGATAAGCTGGTCCGCCCCCAACAGGGCGGCAAACAAAAGAAAATACCACATAAGGCAGGGTTCCCTCCTGTGCAAGATACGCCAATTCTATTATTATACCTCATTTTCCCCACCATTGCAACCGCCGAAAAAGTGTACCAAATTTTAACCGCTTTGTTACCGGATTGTAACCGTTATTCACCATTTTGAGATGATTTTGCTGAGAAACTCCTGTATACTGCAAGTACAGTAAGGGAAAAACCAACATTCACCTCGGGAAAGGAGTCGCCATGAAAAAGACGGTATTGCTGCTGGCAGTGTGCTTGATGCTGGGGCTGTGTGCCTGCGGCCTGCGCGGGCAGAGCGTAGCGAGGAATACCGTCGAGCCTGTGCATTTCTCCGCCCCGGCGGTCCGACAGGACGCAGCCCCGGCGGAGGAGCCCCGGGTGACCCTGCCCCAGGGGGCCAGCCTGCTGACGGAGCAGGAGCTCCGCTGGTTCGGCGGCAGCTGCTTCAACGTGCTGCCTGCCCAGGGGCCCAACCTGTTTCTGTCTGTCTCCTTTGACCGGGCTGCGGACATGGACCTGACTGCCCTGTTCACCGGCGGCGCCGGGAGCCGGGACCTGTCCGACCGGGAGCTGCGCCAGCTGGGTGCCGAGGGCTATGCCCGCCTGACGGCATCGGAGCTGGAGGATCTGCTGCTGCGGTACACGGGCCTGAGCCTGGCGGATATGTCCGACGCGGCCTTTGACGGCCTCACCTATCTGGCGGATTTCGACGCGTACTACGGCCCTGCCGGTGACGCGGGCTACGTCCGCTTCCAGTATGGGTACCACAGCCCCGATGGTACCGTGACACTGCGCTACGCAGGCGGCAGCGTGACCCTGCATCAGGATGCGGGCCGCTGGCTGGTGGTCTCCAACGTCCTGGACTGACAGGCGTTTTCAGATAGCAGGCAGAAGCGTTTGCGTGGTTTTCTCTCGTAGTTCTCTTTTCATCTTCTCTCTTTTCTCCGCTGATTCTCATCTTCTTTCATCTGCCAGAGGGCGGCTCCTGATAAAGGGGCCGCCCTCTGGCAGGTCTGCTTTTCTCCTGTCCCTCCCCTGCCGAAAAATTCATTTTGGAGCCGTATCCGCCGTTTTGGAGTGGATACGGCTCCTGCCTTTGCGTATACTATCCTCATACAAGGCGTCCGGGAGACGCTGTTTTTACAAATCAGTAGTTAAAGCACTTTAACCATAGAAGGGAGATCGCTATGAGCGTTGTAATTTTGGGAGGAAACGAGTGTATGGAGCGGCGGTATAAGGAGCTCTGTCAGACGTACCGGTGCCAGGCCAAGGTATTCACCAAGCCTGCCGGAGGCCTGCGGAACAAGCTGGGCAGCCCCGACCTGATGATTTTTTTCACCGGCACCATGTCCCACAAGATGGTGCAGGGGGCCCTCAGCCAGCTGAAGGGCCAGAACACCATCATCGAACGCTGCCACACCAGCTCCCTGTCTGCTCTGCGGGGAATTCTGGAGAAGCACGCAGGATGAGACCGGCGGAGGAGACGGTGGTGCGCCAGTGCGCGCCCACTCTGGCCGGCATCAAGACCGGCAGTCTGTTTCCCTGCCCCTATGACTCCCGTCAGCAGTTGCTGGCGGACATCCGGCGGATGAACCGGGTGCTGGTGCCCCGGGGGCTGTGCCTGCTGCCCATGCGGCTGGGCCAGGGAAGGGCGCTGCTGTATCTGTACCGGCCCCAGGCCCTGCGCCGGGATCTGGACGACGATCTGTCCTGCCGCCTGCTGCGGCAGGCGGGCTACCCCTGCGGCAGCTGCGGACAGTGTGTGGCGCGGCTGGTGCAGCGGCTGCGCACGGAGGAGGAATTTCCCCACGAGGTGGGGCTGTTCCTCAGCTACCCGCCGGAGGATGTGCAGGGGTTCATCGACCACCGGGCCGAGGACTTCAAGTGCGCCGGGCTGTGGAAGGTATACGGCGACGAGCAGCGGGCTCAGCTTCTGTTCGACCGCTTCCGCCGCTGCACCCAGCGCTACTGCGCCCTGTGGCAGACCGGCTACCGGCTGGAGCAGCTGGCAGTGGCCGTTTGACAAACCATTGGCATATTTTGAGACATATTTTTGAAAGGAAGTATATTTATGAAAAAAACGCTTGTGATCTATTGGAGCGGCACCGGCAACACCGAGGCCATGGCGGGCGCGGGGCTGGGGGGCATGAAGGCCGCCGGGGCCGACGCCTCCCTGCTGACTCCCGACCAGGTGACCGCCGCCTCCCTGTCCGGTGTGTCCTCCGTGGCCATGGGCTGCCCCGCCATGGGCAGCGAGGTGCTGGAGGAGATGGAGTTCCAGCCCATGTTCGACAGCATCAGGAACCAGCTGGGCGGCAAGTCTGTGGGCCTGTTCGGCTCCTACGGCTGGGGCGACGGCGAATGGATGCGCAGCTGGGAGAAGGACTGCGACGATGCGGGCATCAGCCTGGTGTGCGAAAGCATCACCTGCTGCGAGGCTCCCGACGACGATGTGCTGGCCGCCTGCCAGGCCATGGGCCGGAAGCTGGCGGAGTAACACGTCCGTGGACGTCCGGCGTATGCTGCGGCAGAAGCTCCTTTTCTGGGCCGCCGTAGCCGTCCTGACCCTCCTGGCCGCCCTGCTGAGCTGAATATGGGATAAGGTGAAAGGCTTCGGGCGCCCCCGGGGCCTTTCACCTTCTTTGCCCGGGGAAAATTTTTGCGGAACGCTCAAAAGTGAGCTGCTGTATCTGCAAATCAAAACCCCCGGGGTCTCTTGTCATGCAAGAGGCCCCGGGGGTGCTGTTTTATTTTGCTGCTTAGGTTTTTTCTTTTTGGCTTACGCCTCCCGCTCCTTACGTTTCAGGACGAAGGCAGCGGCCAAGGCCGCCACGGGCAGGGCGATGATCCAAACCAGTACGCCGGTATCGCCGGTGGCGGGGGTATTGCTGCCGCCGGTCTGAATGGTCACATCGGTCATGTCATAGAGCCGGGTCTGGGCGTTTACGAAGCGGTAGTAGGCCGCCAGGGCGTAGTAGCCCTGCTCGGTAGCCATGCCGTCCAGGTCGCCGCCAGCGGTGTGCCGGAAGCCGCCGCCGGTGACATAGAAGCTGGAAAGAGCATCCAGCACGGTGAGGCCGTTCTTCACAAAGCGGCTGTCCGCGATGGGATCAATACCCAAAGCGGTGAGGGCCACGATGACCTGGGCGCAGGACTCGCTGTTCACGGTGCCCCAGCTGCCAAAGCCGCCGTCAGTGCGCTGCAGGGCGGAAAGGGCCTCCAGGGCCTTATCCACAGCGGCCTTCACGGTCTCGTTGGTCTTATAGTAGGGGGCCAGGGCCTGGATGGCCATAGCGGTCATATCGATGTCGGCGTTCTCGCCGCTCAGGTTCCAGCCGCCGTCGGGAAGCTGGGCGTCCAGGATCACCTGAATCAGCTTCTCCCGGGTCACATCGCCCATGGTGGGGTAATTGTGGCTATCCAGGGCAATAAGGGTGAAAATGGGGCCGTTGATGCCCTGCTTCTGCACATAGGCCATGTTATCCAAGCCCTTCAGCAGGTTGTGGCCGCCCACATTGGTGACATCCTTGCCGATGGCCGTCAGGGCCAGGATCACCCGGGCGTTGTCGGTGACTTTGGCCCGGTGCAGACGCTCATTGGCGTCAGCCTTGGCCTTCACATACTCCACCACATTGTCATAGTACCCGGCGGGCACGGTGCGGCCGCTGCGGGCCAGGCCGATGACCATCCACTCGCCGCCGGTGGAGCTCACCGTGGGGGTGCCCAGGGTGGCCATGAAGTCGCCGGTGGTCTTATAGATGGTGTCCAGATTTGCCATGAGGTCCGCGTGCTTGAGCCGGTTGAGCTTGATAATCGCGGCGTTCAGAGCAGCCACCTTGTCCGTATCCACCAGGGCCTTGTCCTCGTCGGAAAGGGCATCGTAGGCAGCCTTGGCGGCGGTGATGGCGGCCTCACTGTCCAGGGTGACATCGGCGCCGATGGCGTCAATAAGGTCCTCCACGGTCTCGATGTCGCCCTTCAAAACGGTGATGGTCAGATCGCTGATCTCCATCCGATAGAACTTCGCATACTTATCCAGCCATTCGTATCCGCCGCTTCTGTGGGTAACATCCAGATAGCCGCCGTAAATTCTGTAGGTGCCCGCCGGGGTGGTCTTGGGCACGGTGAAAGTGATGCTCTTGAGCGCCACCTCGGGGCCGACGGGGGTAGTGCCCTCGCCCGCCCAGGAGTCGCCGCCCTTGGACCACTTGGAGAAAATGTACTCCGCACCGGGAATATTGGTGGAGTAGTTCAGCAGGCAGTACTGCAGCTTATAGTCCTGAGCCAGCTGCTCGATGGGCAGCGTGGGGATGGAGATGGTGAGCTTGTCCCCAGCCTTGACCTGCCCGCCGTTCTCGGCCACGGTCTCATACTTGGGCTCCAGTTTGAAGTTGGGGTTGTTCTCCACTTGCAGCGTAATATCTGCCAGCATGCCGAAGCCATAGCGGGTGGAATCGGCGATGCCGCCGGTGTTGCCCTGATCGCCCTCGCTGCCGGGCTTGGAACCGTAGCCGCGGCTATCGGAGCTGCCCTTGGTGAGGGTGATCGTGCCGGATTCCGTCAGATAGGCCGCAATGCGGGGCTGATAAGATACCTGTTTTTCCGCACCATTTTCATCAGTACGGTAAATATCGTGCTGGTTGTCTGTATTTACTACGCTCTGCAGAGGCATATCCGTATAGAACACCGTCGTGGTCGCAGGGTTATAAATACGGAGGATCTTGTGGATATTGGTAGGCCGCCCGATGATCCAGATACCCGCCGTATCGCCGGTGCGCAGGGCCTCGCCGGGGCGGGAGATGTTCTCCTGCACATAGCGGGTGACCTTGCCCTTGAGGGAGTAGACCTGCGTGACGGTCTGTCCCTGATAGTCGGCGGTGACCTCGATGCCGTTGTAGCCGTCCTTGAGGAGGATGGTCACATTGCCCTTGGCGTCGGGGGTGTAGTCGGTCTTGACGGGGGTACCGTCGGCGTTGTACTGGAGATAATTATAGACGCTGACCTTGGCGTTGGTGCCGCTTACCTTAAAGGTGAAAGGCGCGCCCTCCGTGCCGTAGTTGTAGGTCCAGTTGTCGTATTTGCTGGTGTTGCTCAGAGAGGTGAAGTTCGTCAGGTTCTTGTTCAGATCCTGAATAGCCGTCTCCTCGGGACTATTGACATGGACGGGGATCTCCGGAATCTGGCCATAGAAATTGCCCGCCTTATCCGTAAAGGTAACGGTAAAGGTGGTGGTGCCCGCCTTCTTGGGCACCAGGTAATACTTCATGGCCGGAGTATTGCCAAAGCTGCTCAGGCCGCCGTCCTCATAGACGCCCTCCACTTCCTTGATCTCGAAGATGCTGTCGTCCTTGATGTCGAACTTCAGGATGCCGGGCAGCGTATAGGGCAGACCTTTTTCACCTGCGTAAGCCGGATAGAGAGAAGTCGGACGGTTCGTCCAGATCTCCCGGAACACGGCGGGATAATAGGTGTCCTCGTGGCCCAGGTCCAGATTATAGTGGTTGGCACCCATCATGAAGTCGTCGTAATATTCCGTGGGCTTGCCGATGGAGCTGCCGTCCAGAATGGACTGCTCGTTGACGGTGCGGTACGCAGCCTTGTAGGCCGTCATGACTGCGGCGTTTTCCGCAGAGTTAATGTACGAAAACTCCGCACGCTGTGCGTCGGACAGCTCCAGATACTTCACCTGGGCCTCCTGCACGGTGTCGTAATACTGGGCATAGTTTTCTGCGGTCACTTTCCCGGCAAAGGTGTTCACCAGGTCGATCCAGTTCTGAATGCCGTCCTCGTGGCGCTTTTTCAGCTCCTCCATCCGGGCCACGGAATCCTGCAGCTTTTTCACCGTCTCGGCGGACAGCTGTGCCTTTTCCTCGTCGGTAAATCTGTCATAGGCGCGCTGATAGCTCATGACGATCTTGTAGTGCTCGGAATACGTCAGATTATCGGTGCTCGGCAGAGCGCTGATAAAACCGGTCAGCTCCGCCGGAGTAGTCTTGACCACAATCACCGTAACAGTGGTGTGGATCTCGATTTTGTCATCCTTACTGTTGGTGCCAACGAATTCGATTACCGTTTTATCCTTTGCCAAGGGAACAGGTTTTTTGGCAAACGCCTGCATGACAGGTACAAGTGCCTTCCGCTCGGCAATATGAACCTCACCGTCCACTAAAATCTTCGATTTTAATGTTTTCAGGCCCGAATTGCCCATTACGTTCATAAAATACGAAACACCGAAGTGGCCCACCGCAGGGGAAACATACACGGTATAATTCCAGCAGCCCTTGGCATAGCCGGTCTCGCCTGTGGGATTGCCGTTTTCATCTGTCTGGAACAGAGTACCCTCGGGATAGCCGTAGAATATATTTTCCTCGTCGAAATCGGGGATACCACAGAAAATAAATCTCCCCCAGTAGTAGTCGCCGGGCTTGGTGAGGGTCAGCTTGTAATTCTCCGTGCGGCCCTGGGCGGTGACGGCGATGTAGAAATAGGCCGAGCCGCTGCCGGTGAACTGGGTGGCGGTGGTGGAGGCGGTGCCGTCCACGAAGTCCGCCAGGACCTTGCCGCTGCTGCTCTTGAGCTGGGCGGTGGCCCCTGCGGGCAGGTTGGAGAGCGTCACGGTGAAGCCGCCGTCGTTATACTGCTTGAGATGGGTATAGTTTGCCAGCTTGCCGGTGAAGGCGGCGGTTTCCTTGTCAAAGGTCAGGGCCACTTTGGTACCGGCGGAGCCGTCCTGATGAATGGAGGTGAGGGATACATTGTCGCCGGAGAGGAGGGTGCCCGCCGCCTGCAGCGTGATGGTGTAGGTCTCCGGGGCGGCATCGCCGTCATTGCCCACCTTCAGGGTGATGACGGTGCCCACCTGGACGGGAATGGCATCCTTGCGGCCATACTCCGTGCCGCCCACATAGATGCGGACGCGATTCTGCTTGTTGCTGGCGGTGGGGGTGACGGTGAGGGCGGTGACGCCCTCGGGCAGAATCATGGTGTAGTCATGCACGTCGCTGGAGAATGCCGGAATCAGCTCGCCCGCGCTGAGGGCGACGGCCTTGAGGCTCTTGTCGCTGGTGTCGAAGGAGCCGCCGATGTCCGCGCCCAGATTGCAGGTATGCTGTACGGCGATCTCGTCGCCGGATTTCAGCTTGCCGTTGGCCACGGTGTATTTGGCGAAGCCCTCGCTGGTAAACCAGTCGTTGAGCGTGCCCATCCAACCGGAATCCTTCGACGCGTCCTTCTCCTTGATGCCGTTGATCTCGCTGATGTAGCCGGTGTCCGCGCCGGTCTGGGTATAGCCCTTGGCCGTCAGCGCGTCCACGATGCAGCTCATCATGGTGGAGTCAGCCTTGAGGGTGACCCACTCGTCCACCAGCGTCCCCTCCCAGGGTGCGCCGTCGGCCTTGGTCCAGGTGGTGTTTTCCACCGTCACATGGACCTGGCCTGTGTGGTCGTCTGCCGCCAGCACGCTCACGGGAAGCAGTGACAGCGCCATGATAAGCGCCAGCAGCAGAGAAATGATTCTCTTTTTCATTTCTTTTTCCTTTCATTCTTTTTATTTATGTAAATGCCGAAGCAATCACACACTTTTTGTCATTGCGAGGGCGCACCGCGCCCGTGACAATCCGTAATACCCTATATCTCACGCCCCCTGTTTCCCTCCCCCCGGGCCGCGTCCTCTACAGCACGGCCCGGGTCTCGGGAAAAAGAAAGGAACGACAAATAGCGCAAAAATTTTTCTGGAAAGCGGGACGGGAAAGGTCTGCCGTCCTCCCCCGCCCCGGCGGCTTGAAATGGCTATCATGCTTTCCATGGAAAGCATGAGGCACCATGGTGCCTGGCAGCAAAAAATCACCCAGCCGCCAAAAAGCAGCCGGGTGAAGCAATTTTCGCAACAACTTTGGCCCCGGTACTGGCAGTGGCCCGGGAGCAGCGTATTGCGTATCTGACTTAGCCGAATAAACCGGCATCACAGTGACCGTCTCGCGGGGCCTCTCACCCCATTCCGCCGCCGGGATAAACCCGGCTCACGCTGCCCCGTTATTCAGTTCGAGTGCATTATAGCACAGGATATGACATATTGCAATGGAGAAAACCTCCGTCATTCGCCCCGACTTGGCATCTCCCGGTGCATATCTTGCGAAAGCCTAATCTCGCAGCCTTCCGGTGAGGTCCACACCCCGGTGTGGTCTCAGGCATTCATGGGCCCCGTAGGGCATTCTGACCCCCTGTACGAAGGCAGTCCCATGGAGGATGCGGCGCTTAGGAACCTCCGGCTTGAAAATCTGCGGAGAGCCATTGCGGGGCTGGATGTGCAGGGTCAAAACCTGCTCTCTCTCCGTTACGGCGAGGAGCTGACCATGGAGGAGATCGGCCAGATCTACGGCATCTCCAAAATGGCGGCATCAAAGCGACTGAAAAAGCTGTACCAAAAGTTAGAGGATTCTGTCTTATGACAGGGTCCTCTGACTTTTTTGGTTTACAAATCCGCTCTAAGTGTCCTATAAGGTGAGGGACTATCTCAGACACACATTTGCCACGTTGGCTTTACAAAACGGCGTGGACGTGAAAACTGTCAGCAGTATGCTGGGCCACTATGACGCGGGTTTCACCCTGCGCACCTACACCCACGCCATCCGTCAAAAGCAGGACGAAGCCGCACAGACCATGGGCAGCTTCATGGCACAGGTGATGTGAGCTGATCAAACTGCACCACAATAACAAACTAGAGCTCCTGCCCATGGGGCAGGAGCTCTAGTTTACTCATTTCACCGCATCCAGAGTGTCATGGCTACCAACAGGACGCCTAGAAAACCGAAGCTGATGGCGGAGAACAGCACCATGAACCGCCCCGTCTGCCCCTTGACGTGCTTTGTGTATTCCCGGAAAGTGATCAGGCTGGCCAGTGACGCCACCAGCGTCCCCGCGCCGCCGATATTCACGCCCACCAGCAGTCCTCGATAGTCGTCGGTGAACCGGCTCAGCAGAATGGCTGCCGGTACGTTGCTGATGACCTGACTGGTCAGTGCCGCCACCGGCATGGCCCCGTAGGTAAGCAGCTTCCGGAACAGCTCACGCACCGGCTCAATCCGCGCCATGTTGCCCGAAAAGGTGAAAAATGCCGCAAACGTCACCAGCAGTCCCCAGTCCACGCCCAGCAGCGCACGGCGATCCAGCACCAGCAGAGCCATCACGATAACGAGCAGTCCCAGCCAGTAGGGGATTCCCCGCAGCACCATAGCCACCGCCACGCAGAACAGTACGCCGTATACCGCAGTACGACGCTTGTCCGGCAGTGTCTCCTGCCGGGGGACAGTCAGCCCTTCACGGGGCAGAAACAGACAGCACAGCAGGATCAGCGCCGTGGACAGCAGGAACGGCGGCAGCATAATGGACAGGAATTCCCCGTTAGGGATGTTGTAGTGGTTGAACAGATACAGGTTCTGGGGATTACCGAAGGGCGTCAGCATACCGCCCAGGTTGGCGGCGCAGTTCTGCAGAATGAACGTCAGCGCCGTCCATTTCGTCTGGCCGGTGCGCTCCAGCACAAACCAGCTGAGGGGCAGGAACGTCAGCAGTGCTGTGTCGTTGGTCAGCAGCATGGAGCCCACCAGCGTGATACCTACCAGCGCCGTCACCGCGCCGCGGGTGGTGTGGAACACCTGCACCAGCCTCTGCGCCAGCAGAGGAAACAGTCCCACGCGGCGCAGCGCACCCACCACCGCCAGCACGCACAGCAGGCAGGATAGCGTTTTCACATCGTAGTAGCCAAGATAGGCCGCGTCAGGCGGCACGAACACCGCCGTCACCGCCGCGGCCAGCACCGCAATCACCGGCATGGCGTTGGCCTTACACCATCGTAACAGCTTCATAAATACCTCGCACAGCCTCGTAAGAGGTAGGAAGAATCAACGGCAGGTACTGTAGCATATCCTGCCGCAAAATACAAGAACGCGGCGAAACAAAGAAAAGGCCTTTCAGAATAACGGCTTTTCCGTCCGCTCATCTTTTGCCCTTTCCGAGCATTTCCCCGTGTGGGTCACGGTGTGGGTCAGGCGGTTGCCCCACATTTTGATCCGGACATAAAAGTGCGTTTTTCCAACAAAAAAACACCGAAAACGAAAGTTTTCGATGCTTTTTGGAGCTGCTGGGCGGATTCGAACCGCCGACCTCATCCTTACCAAGGATGCGCTC
>ERZ779866.3460-NODE-3460-length-12791-cov-3.247095_pt1 | contig 12791 bp, 11 predicted proteins | sample MGYA00511248_ERZ779866 | MGnify/ENA primary metagenome ERZ779866 (study PRJEB29588, sample SAMEA2155758) | human gut metagenome | biome: human gut; feature: human-associated habitat; material: faeces | place: Denmark | collected 2008/2010 ... | reverse complement strand
CGGATTTAGGTTCCGGTGTCTTAGATGTGCAGGTTCGACTCCTGTTACCCGCACCAGAGAGTACTTTGTACTCTCCTTTTTGCTATTTTGTCTCGAAATCGGAGAGAAGTATGAAGAATACATATAAGAAACTGATTGAAAAGGGCATAGACCTTTCTCCTTTGGGTTTAGAAATGAGAGGTGAGAAGGTCAGATATTTCTGCACGCCCAAATACGCCGATATTATCGGCTATGAAGGGGTAGACGGGGTGCACTGCTGCTTTATAAGGGGATTTAAGGACGCCGTATTTACCGTATCGCCAATGAATGAGCCGGGAAAACATGTGGCCAAAGCGGCTGAATGTTTTGAAGATTTTCTGTCTCTGCTTTTGCGTTGCCGTCACCTTGCCGCCATAGAGCAGGTAAATATGTTTACGAAGGACGAGTTCCAAGAATTTGTCTCATCTTCAGAGGTGACAGAGGAAATGCAGAAAGCCTTTGATGACTTGAAAAACTTCGGTGTGAAGCCCATGGAAAACCCCTATGATTATCTTAAAGCGATGAGGGATGGGTTTGACGGCTCAAAAATCAAATATGAAGATGAATACTATGACTGGGTGCCCGAGGAACCTAAAATGCCAAAGTGGAAGGTCACCTTTGAAGGAGACTTTACAAGCCATAGAAGAAAGGCGAGAAGAGGCAGGGAAATCCCCGTAAACCTTGATTTTGAATGGGACGGCAAAGAGGGCGTGATACCCGCCGTATATTTCTTTGGAAAAGGCGTTGTAATAGACTGCTGTATCGCCGTAAAGAGAGAAGAGACAGATAATTTTGCCCAAAAGGCAGAAGCTTTTGAGGAAACAGGCAGAGCAGAGGAGCTTGAAGGAGAAAATCCCCTCGATATCGATATAGCGCCCACTTTCCTTATCGACGGAAAAGAGATAAAAGAGTACAGAGGCTGCGGCACTGTTTTCTGTCATTTGAACGATGAGGGTATAAACGACGGAAAATATGTGGCGGAGCACTACGGTCTGGACATGGAAAAGGACTGGGTGATAAACCGTTTTGCCTTTCACGTAAAGATAAAAAAGGACGAGAATCACCATATAGAGCTGGGGCTGAGTCAAAGACCGAGAGCGGTGAAAGGTCTTCGTTTTAAGGGTCAGAAGGGTGACAAGGTGGAATTCATATCTCCCGTAACTGGCATAAAGCACACACTTACCGTCACGGATATTGAAACGGAAAAACTGCCCGATTGGACATTCAATGAGCCGAACATGGAGTTTCCCCTGAATTATGCCGTCATAAGCTATACTGTCGAGCCGCCTATTCCCGACGGTGAACTGATGATAAGCGATAACAGCGGGGGAGACAGACCGATAGTAAAGGTGCAGGATCCAATATCTCCCGAGGCGTCTTGCTGTGTGGGTATAATCGGAGGAGCCGACGGCCCTACCGCTATATATTTAGGGCAGAGCACAGTGCATAGCGCATGCTCGTCGCTGTATTTTGAGGAGCCTTTGAGCATCATGTGGAAAATGAAATTTTATAAAAAAGATTCAGAGGATATTGTGCTGAATATCCTCTGATATTTTGCCGTCTGCCCATTTGACAGACGGTTTTTTCTTGCTTTTTTGGTGAATAAGATATATAATTATATCAATAAAACCATAAGGAGGAGCCATGAACATCGATGTACTGAAACCGTATTTGTCGGGTATGACAGCTCACGGAGAGCTGAGAGCCCATACCAACTACACAAATACAATAATGTTTACCAACGGAAATCTGACGATGAATCAGAGGTCGGATATTTCGGGCGTCTTCGCGAGAATCTATAAGGACGGGGTATTCGGAGCCGCATCCTATCCCGGAATAAACGAGGACAGCGTGAAAAGAGCCCTGGAAGGCGCAAAGCTCAACGCCGATGTCCTCGCCCTTTCCTCTCAGCACAGAGGACATATTTTGGGCGAGGTGAAAAACGGAGAGGCGAAGGCTCATATTGCCTTTGTAAAGCATCCCCAGTCCTATCTTCTCGATTTTGTGACGCAGCTCGACGCCCACATCGCCGCCAGATACAAGGGACTTTCGGGCCGCAGCGTAAGGCTTTTGGAGGAGTGCACCAGCGTTTCTCTCGCCGTAACCGACGGTTTCGATGTGGAGAGAGTGCTGCCAAGATGTCATATAGTTGTGCGTTTTACGGTAAAGGACAGCGGCGGTGCCCCTGTGGACCTTTCGGTAACTTTGGGCGGCGGAGGGCTTTTCGATATGTACTTCAAGTCGCCCACCGATTTTGACGGTCAGCTCGACCTGCTTTACAGCCGCCTTATGGACAAGAGAGACGGAGTTTACGCCGAGGCGGGAGAACACGACCTGATACTCGACAGCGAGATGGCGGGTATTCTCGCTCACGAAGCCATAGGACACACTGTGGAGAGCGACCTTGTGAGGGGCGGCTCCATAGCCAAGAACTTCAGAAATATGGCGGTGGGCAGTGAAAAGGTCTCCCTTGTGGACTTTGCACACACCGCTTTGGGAGAGCAGGCGCCTTTGTCCATATTTGTCGACGACGAGGGCACAAAGGCTGAAGATGTGGTCATCATAAAGGACGGCGTGCTTTTGGACTACATGTGCAACCGCTTTGATGCACCGATAGTGGGAACGACGCCCAAGGGCAACGGCAGAGCATTTTCGTATAAAGACGAGCCGATAGTCCGCATGAGAAACACCTGCATACTGCCCGGCAAAGATAAGCTGGAAGACATGATAGCCACGGTTGAAAAGGGATATTACCTTATAACTCCCAGCAACGGACAGGCCGACGGCACCAGCGAGTTCATGTTCGGCGTCACCATGGGCTATGAGATAAAGGACGGCAAGCTGGGCAGAGCCATAAAGGACACAACTCTCTGCGGCGTTGCATTTGACATGCTCAAGACGGTGTCCATGGTGGGAGACAGCGTAAAGTGGAAGGCCAGCGGAAGATGCGGCAAAAACCAGCCGATGGGCAACGCCATGGGCGGCCCCGCTCTCAAATGCCGCGCAGTTTTGGGAGGCAGATAATATGAAAAATCTTGAAACGGTAAAATACGCCCTCAAGGCTCTCGAAAACTCGGGAGCCCAGAAAGCCCAGTGCGAAGGAGTTTTCTCAACAACATGGGATCTAACGGCTTTAAGCGGAAAAATTGAGCTTTTAAGGACGGTAAATGACGAGACAAGCATAGCCATGAAGGGCTATTTCGACGGCAAAATGGGAGCTGCCTCCATAAGCAGCGGCGACAGGCAGACGGTAGATGGGGCGGCCGTACAGTGCCTTGAAAATTCAAAGGGCGGAAAGGCAGACGACACGGTCTCATTTAATGAGAGCGCCGAAAAGGCCTCCTTCGGAAAGGCTTTCAGAGAGCCTCAGCTCAAAAAGCTCATAGAGAGAACAGAGGAATTCCTTAAAAACGCCAAGGAGAGACACCCCAATGTGCATATAAGACAGCTTGTGATGCTATATACACAGGAGGAGAGAGTGTACTGCAACAGCTTCGGCGCGGAACTTTCAGAGAGCGACGATTTTTACAGCATGTCGATCATGTTCTCGGGCTTTGAGGGAGATAAAAATTCCTCCTTTAACACATACAATATGTCCTTTAAGGACCTTGACACCCCGTTCATAGAGCTCGGTCTTGTGGACAAGAGGCTGGGAGAGGCCGCACATATGGTGAACACCGAGAAATCAGGCAAAAAGACGGTGGGAGTAATGCTTGTGGCGCCTCACTGCCTGAGGGATTTTTTGGGACAGCTTATAAACGCCTATGCATCTTCCTCCGCCCTTATAGGCGGAAACAGCAGGTGGCAGAATGCTGTCGGCAGCAAGGTCGCCTGTGACAGCCTGACCCTTAAAAGCTGCCCCGCAGATGAGAATATGGCGTACAACACCATGTTCACAGACGACGGATTTGTGTGCGAGGAGCAGACGATAATAGAAAAAGGAGTTCTCAAAAGTCTGATGCCCGATATGTATACATCTCAAAAGACGGGAATAGACAGGAGAAAGAGCGCAGGCGGATACTTTACTGTCGAGGCAGGAGACACTTCATTTGAGGATATTCTGTCCTCTATTGAGGAAGGAATACTCATCAACAGGTATTCGGGCGGCAACGCAGGCGCATCGGGTGAACTTTCGGGCATAGCCAAAAACAGTTTTTACATTAAAAACGGCAAGATAGCCGGGGCGGCAAGAGAGACCGTGATTTCCGCCAACCTTTCCGATATGCTGATGAACATAAAGGCCATATCAAAAGAGAAGGTAAACGACGGCGGCTCGGAGCTTCCGTATATAGCCTTTGACAATGTAACTATTATATAGCTGGAGACATAAAAATGGAAAAAAAGCAGTATGCAAAATCACTTTTGGAGTTTTTGAATAAGGCTCCCACACCCTTTCAGTCGATAGAGCTTCTCAAAGAGATGCTCGGCAAAAAAGGAGCTGTGGAGCTTTCTGAAAACGGAGTGTGGAATCTTGAAAAGAGCGGACTTTACTACTATGTAAAGGACGGCAGCCAGCTTGTGGCATTCAGAATGGGCACAGAAGATGTTGCCGAGACAGGTTTCAGAATGTCGGGCGCCCACCACGACTACCCAGGTTTCAGAATAAAGCCCGCTATGTCGGAAATAGGCGGCGGCTTTGAGAGAATAACCGTAGAGCCATACGGCGGCATGATAACAAGGGGATGGTTTGACAGACCTCTCTCGGTGGCAGGCAGACTTTGCGTCCGCGACGGAAAGGGCATAAAGGCTGTAAACATCAATATCCATGAGCCCCTGCTCATAATTCCCTCACTGGCCATACATCTCAACAGAGAGGTCAACGAGAACGCGAAACTCAGCATGCAGACCGATGTTCTGCCCTTCTTCTGCCAGAATGACGGCGGCGAAAAGAAATTCGCCGATTATATAGCCAAAAAGGCAGGGGTCAAAAAAGAGGATATACTCAGCTTTGATCTGACGGTCTATGAGTATCAGGACGGCTGCTTTGTAGGCCCCGACGAAGACTTTATCTCGACGGCAAGGCTCGACGACGCATCTATGGTCCACGCTTCCTTTACCGCTCTTCTTGAGGCCGAAACACCCTATACCTGCATAGCGGTAGCCTATGACCATGAGGAGATAGGCTCCACTTCCACAAGGGGCGCAAAGTCCAACTCCCTCATGATGACGGTGGACAGAATATGCGAAAAGCTGGGACTTTCGATAGAGGATAAGTACAGAGCTCTGGCTCAGAGCGTAATGTTCTCGGCGGACATGGCTCACGCCACACACCCTGCCTATGTCTCCAAGGCCGATCCCAACCACAAGCTCTATCTCAACAAGGGCCCCGTCCTCAAGACCGCCCAGTATCAGTCCTATGCCACTTCTTCCAGAGGTTCTGCGATATTTGTGTGGCTGTGTGAGAACAACGGCATACCCTATCAGGTGTTTACAAACCACAGTGACATGAGAGGCGGAGGAACGATAGGCCCGATGATCGCTTCGGCAAACGGAGTGACCACCGTCGACATCGGAAACCCCATGATTTCCATGCACGCCATAAGAGAACTGGCAGGCACCGACGACCAGTACTATATGACAAAGCTTTTCAAGGCTCTGTTTGAGGCCGACCTCAAAGACGCAGTATGCTAAAAACAAAGACACCGGAAAGATATCTTTCCGGTGTCTTTTTACTTTTTTATCTTATTCAAAGTATTTGTTTATTATCTCCTCGGCTTGCTTGCCGCCGCCTACGCAGACAGCAAGATATTTGCCGCCCGTCTTGATGACGGCGCTTTGGAGCTTGGGTATCTCGGCGGGGGCATAGTCCTCAAAGGCCTTTTCCTGATCATCTATGCGTTTTTTGGCGTTTTCGATGGCTTTGCCTGCCTCGTCTTCGCTTTCAAACTCAAAGACGGCTATCTCTTCGGCAGTGGCGCCGCTGCCCATGTAGACTACCTGATTTACAGCTCCTTCAATACCGTAGAGGGAGGCGGCAACCTCGGCGTCGACAGAGGCGAGATCGTCGGTAAACTCGGCGTTTTTGAGAACATCCTCGGCCAGTTCATTTACATCTAAAGATATGTCCTTGCTGCTGCAGCCGGAGAGGCAGAGCAAAAGGGCAAAAAGCATGAGAGGTACAAGTATTTTTTTCATAACGGCTCCTTATTTAATATTATTTTATATTGCGTGACACATGATATAGTCCAAAAGCTTGAGACAATAGGTTTTGTTGGGGTGTATTCCGTCGGCTGCCGCGTCGTCGGGCAGATAGCCTTCGCTGTCGGCAATAGCGGCTTGACAGTCGAGGTAATAGACCTCTTTGGACGCCGCAAGCTGGAGAATCAGCGAGTTGTACTCGTCTATTTTGGCTTTTCTTATAAAATCATGGCTCTGATTGACTTTTCTGGTGACGGGCAATACCGACTGAAGATATATCTTGGCGTCGGGATTTATTTCTTTTATGGTATCGATGAGCTCACCGTACTTCTCGACAAACACGCTGCTGTAATTCCAGCCGGTCTCGTTTATGCCGAACATGAGATAGACTTTGGAAAACTGCGTTTTTCTCAAAGCATCCACCGCCGAAAGGGTTTCGCCGTCTATATCTATAAAGGTCTTTGTAAAGACGCTTTTAACATTGAGACCGTTGTAGGCGTAGGACTTGGCGTTGGAGAGACCCGTGTATAAAAGGAAGGCGTGGGTTATGGAATCTCCTATGAATACTGAATCGTCAAAATAGCTCTTATCCACCGCTTCGAGCTGGGGAACGGGAGATGAAAAATCATATTCGGAAAGGATGGTATCGGGATTTGCCGTGCTCTCTGTTGCAAGGGAGGCGGAAGTCGGAGCGGTTGTAGCGGGAGCCGTCGTCTCGCTGCTTTCCTCGTATGAAGAAGACGGTGTTTCGCTTTGAGAAGCTTCGGAAGATGTATCATTTCGGCTGAAAATTGCCCGGAGATTATGACCGGGCATTATGAACAGGTCAGCCGTAATAAAAATGGCTGCCAAAACCGAAAAAACTATTATGAGAGAATAAAAAAACGCCTTCAGACGATGTCTGTGGTGTGATCTATGTAATGACGGCCTTATGCCGTAATCTGTATAGCTGCGCATGGGAAATCTCCTTATTTGTTTCTGATTTTAAGACAGGAAATATCGACATAAAGTTTTATTTTTCCCCATAATTCATTTTAACAAAATGTAAATTTAAAATCAAGCGGCAAAAATAAAATTTAGAAATTATATGTGATTAAGTTACAGAAAAAAAGATAAAATAGATGTATAATAGAGACAGAAAAAATAAGTTAAAGGAGATTTTAAAAATGTCAGCCATACACATTACAAAAGATAATTTTCAGTCGGAAGTCATAGAGTCCTCAAAGCCCGTTCTGGTTGATTTCTGGGCATCGTGGTGCGGCCCCTGTCAGAAGCTTCTGCCCGTAATCGAAGAGCTTGCAAATGAGGTCACAGATGTAAAGATAGGCAAGGTCAATGTAGACGAGGAGCGCGAGCTGGCAAAGCAGTTCAGAGTTATGAGCATACCCACTCTTATCCTTATAAAAGACGGCAAGATAGCCAAGCATACAGTGGGATACATGACAAAAGAAGAAGTGCTGGATTTTATAAAGTAGACGAATAAATCTTAAAAATGACCCCATAAATGATTGAAAACGGCAGGCCTTGCCCTGCCGTTTTTATTTTACATAGATTATGTATTAAAAATGTATTTACAGTTCATTAAAATATTGAAGAAACATATCACTTCCTGACTTGGTATTTGATTTTCTTATATCATTTGACGGGCGAAAAAAGTCATATTATAATATAAACCGTTTCGGGGCTTTTGTCCCATTGAGCGTAATGCGCCTTTTTCCTGCAAGGGGGCATGGCTTAGAAGATATAATATTAAATGTTTCGAGAAAGGAAAGAAAATGAAAAAAGCTATTTCACTTTGTATGGCTCTTGTCATGCTGCTGACTCTTTTTGCCGGCTGCACAAAGACAGAGACCGAGACAACGGCAGCCCAGACTACGGGCAGCGAGGCCGAAACGGAATCCACAGGCGGAGAAGTCGTAGAGGGCGGCTCTCTTGTCAGAGCAATGCCGACAGATGTTATGAGCCTCAACCTCATATATGAGACAGGCGACGAGGGCATGACAATGCTCAAGCCGGTATACGATCCTCTCTATGTACTCAGCCCCGAGGGCACAAGATACTATCTGGCCGAGAGCCATACAGTATCTGAGGACGGACTCACATATACTGTAAAGCTGAGAGAAAACCTCAAGTGGCACGACGGAGAGCCCATCACAGCTGACGATGTCATCTTCAACTTTGATTTCAGAATGAATCCCGACAACAGCTCTACAAGTGCCGTAAAGGTAAACGGAGAGTTTGTTACATATCAGAAGATTGATGATTATACCTTCTCGGTAACACTTCCCAGCCTTTCCGCTAACTACGAAGAAACTCTCGGCAAGCTGACAATAATTCCCAAGCACATTTACGAGGGTGAGGAAAACATCAAGTCCTCCGAAAAGAACAACCTCGGCATAGGCTCAGGTCCTTTCAAGGTTGAGGAGTGGAGAAAGGGTGAGTCCCTCACACTCACACGCTTTGACGATTATTACAGAGAGCCCGCCACACTTGAAAGCGTTGTATTCAAGATCATTCCCAACGAGAGCTCGCAGGAGATCGCCTTCCAGAACGGCGAGGTAAATCTCTTCAGAATTTCCTCTCAGGACAAGTATGACAAATACGCCAACGACGACAAGTACGAGATATACTCGATACCCGAAGGCCGTATTAACTACATGGGCTTCAATTCCAACAGCGCCAACATGCAGGACATCAACGCCAGAAAGGCTATCGCTCTCGCTCTCAATGTTGACGAGATAATCGAAGGCGCTTACGGCTCCACAACCATTTCCGAGGCTGCCAAGACAGTATTCTGCGAGCAGAACCTCTATTACAGCGATGTGGAAGGCTATGAGCACAACCTGGAAGAGGCTAAAAAGCTGGCTCAGGAGAGCGGACTTGCAGGCAAGACACTGAAGCTCGTCTACAATTCCAGCCGCGTAAACATGGAAGACTGCGCACTCATCATTCAGCAGCAGCTCAAGAACATCGATGTAAATGTCGAGATTCAGGGCTATGAGACACAGGGCTTCTTTGAGGTATTCTTCTACACAACTGCCGGCGACTGGGATCTCGGTCTCAACGGTTACTCCACAAACGGCGACAACCAGGGCGACAGATACATGTTCAGCCAGGACGGTTTCCTCTGTGACAATGTATTTGCTTCTCAGGAGATAGAGGACCTTTGGGAGCAGGGCAACACAACTCTCGATCCCGAAAAGCGTGCCGAGATCTATAAGACACTTCAGGAAAAAATCCGCGATATATATATGATGTACCCCATCTCCAGCCCCAACTTTATTATGGCTGTCGAAAAGGGCTACACAGGACTTGACGAAATAGAGAAAGTTCCCGTGTTTGAGGATTATACACTCATTCACAAGGTGAACTAACAGGCCTTTGCAATTTACCGAAATACGGGAAAGTTATCTTTCCCGTATTTTTGCAATTTGATGTCAGGGGAACTAATATGGGAAAATATATTTTAAAAAGATTTCTGCAGATGATACCTGTCGTGATACTCGTGTCGATCTTTTCCTTTATGATAGTACATTTGGCTCCCGGCGACCCTATAAATATGTATATCAGAGAGGACATGACAGAGGAGGACATCGAAATACTCAAGGAAACTTTGGGGCTTGACGGTTCGGTGTTCGATCAGTACATAGGCTGGGCAAAAAATATTCTCAAGGGGAATATGGGATATTCACTTATAAACAGCAGATCTGTTTCGGAGCAGATAGCCGAAAAGCTGGGAGCTACTATTTTGCTCATGGGCACATCAATGCTGCTGTCCCTTTGTATCTCGATACCTTTGGGGCTCGTGGCGGGTCTCAATAAAAACAAGGTGATAGACAATGTTATAAGTTTCTTCTCATACATAGGCATATCCATCCCATCATTTTGGTACGGCATCATGCTGATAGTGGTGTTCTCATTAAAACTCGGAATACTGCCCACCAACGGCATGAGAAGCACGGGCGAAAGCTCTGTCATAGATCTTCTGTGGCATCTTATTCTGCCGAGCCTCACACTGAGCCTGGGAAATACCGCCGTTTTTACAAGATATATAAGAGCCAACACCATAGGTCAGCTGGAGGAGGAATATGTCCTTACGGCCAAGTCTAAAGGACTTAAAAAGATGGCGATACTCTTCAAGCATGTTCTTAAAAACTGTCTGCTGCCCGTCATAACAATAGCAGGCATGAATATCGTCAGCCTTGTTACAGGCTCCTTTATAATAGAGTCGGTGTTCGGCTGGCCGGGCATGGGTACTCTGGGCATGAGCGCCATAAACTCGAGAGACTATCCGATGATAATGGGCTTTACCATGCTGTCGTGTATAATTCTGATAATAGGAAACTTTGTCGCCGACATTCTCTACGGCGTAGCCGATCCGAGAATAAAGATAGCGGGGGAGAGATAGATGGAAAAAAATATTGTTTTTAATGAGGACTCCTTCAAAAGAGTAAAGCACAAGATAGAGCAGACCGAGGTGGACTATGAAAGGAGCCTTCTGTGGAGGATAGGATACGCTTTAAAGCAGAATAAGCTGGCGATAGTCTGTCTCGCCGTTCTGATTATAATAGCTCTGGCCTCAATTTTCGCCTTTCTTTCGCCATATGACCCCGACGCCATGGATCTGCCCAATAAATTGCAGACTCCCAGCGCAAAGCACCTCTTCGGAACTGATAACCTGGGCAGAGACTACTTTACAAGAGCTCTCTACGGCGGCAGAGTGTCGCTTACCGTGGGTGTTTTTGCCATGATTATATCGGTGTGTGTCGGCACTGTTTTCGGCACGGTAGCAGGCTATGTGGGCGGCGTTGTCGACACCCTCATGATGCGCTTTGTGGACATTTTCATGTCTGTGCCCAGCTTCCTGCTGATAATCATAATAAACACCCTCATAACCCCGAATATAGGCACAATGATCTTTATAATCGGTATGTTTGCCTGGATGGGCGTCGCGCGAATAGTCAGAGCAGAGACAATGTCGATAAAGGAGAGAGACTATATCCTCGCCGCCAAAAGCATGGGCGGAAAAAATGTGTGGATAATAGTCAAGCACATAATTCCCAATGTGGTGCCCCTCGTTATAGTGGCGGCAAGCATAAGCATAGCGAGAGCCATACTTACAGAGTCCTCGCTGAGCTTTTTGGGCTTCGGCGTTCAGCTTCCCATGTCCTCATGGGGCAGCATGCTGCAGGACGCCCAGAAATACATACTTGAGCTGCCTCTTCTGGCATTCTTCCCGGGACTTTTCATATTGCTCACGGTTTTGAGCTTCAATATCCTGGGTGACATACTTAGAAACGCCTTAGAGCCGAGAATTATGAAATAGAGGTGACACCGTGAATATTGATACAAAGCTTCAGGAATATGTCGTAAATATAAGGCGTGAGCTCCACGAATGTCCCGAGCTCAGCCTCAACGAGTTCAAAACAAAGGAAAAGATAGTGAGAGAGCTGGAGAAAATGGGACTTGTTCCGTTTTTCAGCGAAAAGTATCCCACAGCCGTCTACGCCGAAATAAAGGGTGAAAAGAGCGGAAAGACGGTGGCTCTGAGAGCCGACACCGACGCCCTGCCCATAGAGGAAGAGACCGATGTGGCCTTTAAATCTAAAAATACAGGGGTAATGCACGCCTGCGGACATGACGCCCACACAGCCATGCTTTTGGGCTGCGCAAAATATCTCACCGAAAACAGAGACAAGATAAAGGGAAAAGTAAAGCTCATATTTGAGCCCGCCGAGGAGATAGGCGCAGCGGGCAGAGGCATTGTGGCAGAAGGACTTTTGGACGATGCCGATACGGTATTCGCAATACATATAGACCCAAATATCGAGGCAGGCAAGGCAAACATAGCTCCCGGCATAAGAATGGCGGGAGCCGGCGGATTTTCCGCAAAGATAAAGGGTATGGGCGGACATGCCTCCAACCCCTCGGGCGGAATAGACGCCATAGTGGCTTCGGGCGCCGTCATCATGGGTCTCCAGTCGATAGTGAGCCGTGAGATATCTCCCCTCGATTCGGCAGTCGTTTCGATAGGCACCATAAACGGCGGAACAAAGAGCAACATAATCTGCGAGGAAGTCGAGATGAAGGGCTCTTTGAGATACTACAACAACGCCGTGAAGGAGCTTTTGCCAAACTCTGTCAAGAGGATAATATCCGATATCGCTTCGGCTTACAGATGCACCGCCGAGGTATCGGCATCGTGTATGCTGCCGCCCTGCGTCAACGACAGGAGATGCGCCGATATCGCTCTGAAAGCCCTTGAAAAGGTTGCAGGTGAGGGCGCTCTCAATGAGCTTCCCTGCTTTACCGGCTCTGACGATTTCGCCTTCTACCTTGAAAAAGTGCCGGGAGTTTACGCATTCCTCGGTGTAATGCCCGAAGGGGAGACGGTGTATCCCATACACAACAAGCTCTTTAAGCTCAACGAAAAGGGACTCGGCATGGGAGCCATGCTCTACGCCGAATACGCCATGACATATATGGAGGAAAATATATGAGCAGGCTTTTGGAGGTAAAAAACCTCGCCGTTTCCTACGCTTCCTACGCAGGCGAGGCAAAGGCTGTAAGAGGTGTAAACTTCACCGTTGAGGAAGGTGAAGCCCTCGCCATAGTCGGCGAGTCGGGCTGCGGGA
>ERZ779866.3456-NODE-3456-length-12808-cov-3.735200_pt1 | contig 12808 bp, 10 predicted proteins | sample MGYA00511248_ERZ779866 | MGnify/ENA primary metagenome ERZ779866 (study PRJEB29588, sample SAMEA2155758) | human gut metagenome | biome: human gut; feature: human-associated habitat; material: faeces | place: Denmark | collected 2008/2010 ... | reverse complement strand
TAAGATTATTAATGCCAGTAGACTTAATATTAAGTCTAAAAATCTTTTTATATATTTTGCGTACATTGTATTCCCTTTTCCTTCAAACTATTTTAAATTTTACTTCCATAATCCTTTTATAATTTCTATTACTTTGTTTTGTTCTTCTTCTGTCATTTTTGTATCAGAAGGTAAGCACACTCCTCTTTCGAATAAATCTTTTGAAACTGCATTTTCTTCTACTTTTACAAAGTCGCAATTTGCAAATACTGGTTGCATATGCATTGGTTTCCATACTGGTCTTGATTCTATATTTTCTTTTTCTAATGCAACCATTATATCTAATGGTTTTACTTTTGAATTTTCTTTTACAGTTATTGCTGTTAACCAATGATTTGGTACTGTATCTTCTGGTATTGGTTGTAGTTCTATGTCAGATATTTCTTTTAGTCCTTCTTTATATCTGTTATATATTTCTGTTTTTTGTTTTATTCTTAAGTCTAATACTTTTAGTTGTCCTCTTCCTATTCCGGCAACTATGTTGCTCATTCTATAGTTATATCCTATTTCTTTATGTTCATAATGACGTGCTTTTTCTCTTGATTGGGTTACCCAAAATCTTACTTTTGCTATTCTTTCTTCATCTTCTGAAACTAACATTCCTCCACCGCTTGTTGTGATTATTTTGTTTCCATTAAATGAATATATTCCATATTTTCCAAATGTTCCTGTTTGTTTACCTTTATATGTTGCCCCTAAGCTTTCTGCTGCGTCTTCTACTAATGGTACTCCATGTTTATCACAAATTGCTTTTATTTCATCTATTTTAGCTGGTGTTCCATATAAATATACAACTATTACAGCTTTTGGATGTGGATATTTTTCAAATGCTTTTTCTAATGCTTTTGGGTCCATATTCCATGTTTCTTTTTCACTGTCTATAAATACAGGTGTTGCATTTTGGTATGTTATTGGATTTGCTGTTGCTGAAAATGTTAAATCTGAACAAAATACAACATCACCTTCTTTTACATCTAATGCTTTAAACGCCATATGAATAGCTGCTGTCCCTGCTGATAATGCTGCTGCATGATTTGTTCCTACATATTTAGCTAATTCTTCTTCAAATTTGTTTACATTTTCTCCAAGTGGTGCTATCCAGTTTGTATCAAATGCTTCTTTTATATATTTTTGTTCATATCCTTCCTCAGACATATGTGGTGATGATAAAAGTATTTTCTTATCCATCTTTTTTCCTTCTTTCTTGATTTGTCTAAATGTTTATTCCTCTTTATTCTCTTTCTTTTCCTTCTCCAAATTCCTATATGTTGGCACAACATCTGAAATAACATCTTTTATCTCATCTTTTTGCTCGTTGTTAGCTGTTTCCAACAAATGTGTTAATTTATCTAACTTTTGTTGTAGCATATCCATATCTATTTTACTTGGCTTAGCAATATGAATTTTATCGTGTTTTGTTTCACTTAGCCCTTCTTCTGCCATTAATATTTCTTCATATAGTTTTTCACCAGGGCGTAAGCCCGTTACTTTTATTTGAATATCTACATCAGGTTCTAATCCAGATAGTTTTATTAGTTTTACTGCCATATCATATATTTTTACTGGTTCTCCCATATCAAGCACAAAGATTTCTCCACCTTTTGCTCCTGACATTGCTTGTAGCACAAGTGATACCGCTTCTGGTATAGTCATAAAAAATCTTGTTATATCTTTATGTGTTACAGTTACTGGACCACCGTTAGCAATTTGCTTTTTAAATAGTGGTACTACTGAACCATTGCTTCCTAATACATTTCCAAAACGTACTGCTGCATATTCTGTTTGGCTAACTTTGTTTTTAGCTTGTACTATTAATTCACACAGACGTTTTGTAGCTCCCATTATATTTGTTGGATTTACTGCTTTATCTGTTGAGATTAGTATAAATCTTTTTACTCCATACTCGTCTGCACAATTTACTACATTATATGTTCCAAAAACATTATTTTTAATTGCTTCTAATGGACTTGTTTCCATTAATGGAACATGTTTATGTGCTGCTGCATGGAATACTAAATATGGTTTAAATTCTTCAAAAATTTCATTTAATCTGTGTTTTTCTCTTACACTTGCTACTATTGCATCTACTTCTATTTCCGGATAATTAAATTTTAATTCTTGTTCTATATCATATAAATTATTTTCGTATATATCTACTATCACTAATTTTTGTGGTTTAAATTGTATTATTTGTCTACATAGTTCTGAACCAATTGAACCTCCACCACCAGTTACTAGTACTACTTTATCTTCTATTAATTTTCCTATATTTTTATTGTCTAATTTAATTGGATCTCTTCCAAGTAAGTCTTCTATCTGCACATCCCTAAAGTTTTGCATTAAAGGTTTGTCTTTTATTAAGTCTTTTGTTCCTGGCAATATACGCACTTTACATCCTGTTTCTTGGCATATTTCAAGTATTTTCTTTCTATCCTCTGGTGATATATTAGATATTGAGAAAAATATAACTTCTACATTGTTTTCTTTGCAAATTCTTGGTATATCATATCTTGTTCCAAGTATTCTATTTCCTGATATTGCATAGTTTACTTTGTTTTCATTATCATCTATAAGTCCTACAACATGATACGTATTTGACATACTATTTTTTATTGTAGATAATAATATTTTAGCAGCTTCTCCCGCTCCCACTACTAATACATTTCTTCTATTATCTTCAGCATTTTTACGGTGTTTAGAATTACCTTCATTTAATATTAGTCTTATAAATACTCTATAGCCAATAATTGCCGTTACGATAATTAGTGAAGCTATTAGATTTGTTCTTTCATCTACTATAGGCACAATTTTTAGAACATTAAAAAATATCATTATTGTACAAGAAATTAAACATGCTAGTACATATATTAAATAGTCATTTCCATTCTCGTATCTCGTGATATTTTTATATGTTTTGAATATCTGTAATATTCCACCATAAATAAGAATTGCTATCCCTATTGTAATTAACAATTTTTGATTTATTTCTGGTGTTAATACTAATCTATTTCCTATTATAACTTGTGCAACATAATAACTTATCATTATTATTGCTATATCCATTATTCGTAAATAAATATTTCTATGTTTTCTAATAAACTTCATCATAACTCCCCTTTTTTACTCCTTTCTATTATACCATTAATCCATTTTTTGGCAAGTTTTTTTATTTGATTTTTACACTTTTTTTGTTTCAGTAAATTAAAAAAGTAAATTCTATTCAATTAAGAGTAAATAGAATTTAATTGTATTTTAATAGTTATTGTAAGATTAAAGGAAAGTCTGTATAATATAAATATAGGTGTTTCTTGAGAAAGAAGGTTTTTATGAATTTTAATGGTAAACATCTTTCTTTAGAAGATAGAAATATTATTGAACAAAATATTTGCAAAGGATTAAGAAAATTTGAAACTGCTAAAGAGCTTAGTAAAAGTCAATCTACAATAGGAAAAGAAATTAAAAAGTACAGAAAATGTAAATATTCTCTAGCAGATACTCCTCCCTGGAATTGTAAATTTTTTAAAGACTGTATGGTTTGTACTAGTAAATGTATTCATTTTGAAGAAATTCCTTGTAGTAGAAGGGATAGATTTGTTGGTGCATGTAATGGTTGTCCTAATATTAAAAAATGTAGAAAAACTAAATATTTCTACTATGCAAATGTCGCTCAAAAAAATTATGAATATACTTTAAAAGACTCTAGGGAAGGTGTTAATTTAAATACTACTGAACTTTACGAATTAGCACACATAATTTGCCCTTTAATTAAACAAGGTCAGTCTATTTACACAATTTTACAAAATCATAAAGAAATTACTCAATGTGAAAAAACAATTTATACATACATAGAAATGGGGCTATTTAAAGATTGGGGTGTTACTAACCTTGATTTACGCAGAAAGGTTACTAGAAAACTAAAAAAGAAAAAGCTTAAGAAAAGAGCAGAACCAGCAGACTATACAGGCAGAAAGTATGAAGATTATTTAGAATTTATTAAAAATAATCCTTGCTCTCCAACAACTGAAATGGACACTGTATACAATCATCAAGAAGGACCATATATTCAAACTTTTATCTTTGAAAATACTGGGCTTATGATTGGTCTTCTAAAACAACATAAGACTGCAGAAGAAATGTCCAATTCTCTAAATTACTTTCAAAATATTTTATCTGATGAAATGTTTAAAAAATTATTTGGACTATTACTAACTGATAGAGGTTCTGAATTTGCTAAGCCAAATCTTTTTGAGATAAACCATGAAACCGGTAAGATTAGAAGTAATATTTTCTATTGTGATGCTCAGATGGCAAGTCAAAAGCCTCATGTTGAAAACAATCATATTTTTATTCGTGATATTATTCAAAAGAAAAAGAGCATGAAAAATCTTACTCAGCACAAACTCGATTTGATATTTTCTCATATTAATTCTGTACCTAGAAAATCATTAGGCGGTAAAACTCCTTATGAAGCATTTGAATTTTTCTATGGAAAAGAAACATTAGATAAATTGCATATACAAAAAATAGAAAAAGACAAGGTCACGTTACAACCTTATCTTCTTAAATAACGGTAAACATCTCTATATAACATAAACAAGAAACACCTATGGATAACTTAATATGCCTCTGTTGAGAACACAACTCAAGTGAATAGAAATTAATCTTACACGGAAAAAAATTAGTTTAAATTCACTCGCTTAAAATCGCCCTTTTTTCTTGTTTATATTTTCATTTTACACAAAAATTAAAGAAAAAGCAATCCTTTTTACTTAATAAAATCCTTTTAAATGGCTTTTAATCAGTAACTAGAATTTACTTTTTCTAATTATATTTTACTTTTTCAATTCACCTATTTTATATTTTCAGAAACAATTAAATATTTAACTATTAAGTTACTTCTTTGTGGCATAATTTTAGAGTGTACTTTACCATGCAGTACACTCTTTTTATCCTCTATTCTTTCACATATAAATCAATATTACCTTTTCTATATTCCTCCAAAATTCTAGTATTAATCTCTTCTTGTACATTTCTAGCTTTTTTAGGATGAACTAAATATCTTAAATATAACTCTATATGGTCTTTTTCAATTTTCATGTAGATTATTGGATCTAAATTATTATAGTAAATTCTATATTCCAAAATCGCTTCATCTACAGCATCTTCCATTTTTTTAGGAATTTCTCGTAATGTTTCATTATCAAATAAAATCTCGTAAATAACCTCTTTTGTCTTTTTAATATCTGAATCTAATGTAACATCAATTTTAATTTCATCCCATATATACTTAAATACTTTTGTATAGTTTTTAAGTGTTTTGGTAAAAATATATGAATTAGGAACATGTATAATCCTTCCTGTACTTTGTTCTCCATATACTCGATTTCCTATTTCTAGTATTTCGAAACCAAGTGGATGCATAGAAATAACATCTCCTTTTACATCGTCAATTTCTATGCGGTCCTCTATCTCGAATGGTTTGTTCCAGTTGATATATATTCCTGCAAAAAAGTTAAATATAATTTCCCTTATTGCAATTGTTAAACCTGCTGAAACAAAACTTATTATAGTAATAAGTCCTGATATCTTCTCTCCCCATATAAAGAAAACAAGTATAAACGAAATTATTGTAAGTATTATTCTTATTTTTCTGTTTCTAAAATATTTCTTTTTATCCGCTACTGGTAAATTAGAATATATCTTTTTTATGATAGACTTTATAAGTCCAAATGTTATAAACACCAGCATTGTTAGAATAGTTAGTTTTATATATTCACTATCTATTCCTATATGCTGACTAAGATATTCTGAAATTTTTTCTATATATATCATTTTTCTCCTTTCTTCTATTCTTCAATTTTTTCTAATGCTTTACGTTCTGCTTCCTTTTTTGCCAATTTATAATTCACGTAATCTTCCGCAATAATTTTAATAATTGCTGCAACAGGTACTGCTAAGAACATTCCTAACATTCCAAAATATGCTCCACCAATTGTTATTGCAAATAGTACAAGTAATGGGCTTACTTTTAATGATTGACCTACAATTTTAGGATTTATGATATTAGCATCTATCTGTTGTAATATTATAACAACTATTAACATCCATATTGCCTGACCAAGCCCACCAGTAAGTAAAGTTATAAGTGCAGCAATTGCAACAGCAATTATTGCTCCTATATATGGTATCATGTTAAATAGTCCTATAAAGAATCCTAGTAATGGTGCATATTTTACTCCCATTATAGACATTGCAATTGTTACTAAAACGCCTACTACTACAGCATCTAAAAATTGGCTTGCTACAAAGTTAAAAAATATTTCATTTGAATGGTTATAATATTTATCTATGTTTTTATATACATTATCTTTAAGTACTGCTTCTGCAAATCGTTTTACAAAAGATAATATTTTTGATCTTTCAGCCAAGACATATACTGAAACGATAACCGCAACAAAAATATCAGCAACTCCACTTACTGCATCTACAACTTTTGTAATATATCCCATTACTTTATCAAATTGGAAATATTGCTTTAAATCTAAATGTTGTAAATTTTGTATAAAATCATTGATTATTCCACTTTTTAAGAAAGAATCTTCTGGTAAATTATTAAATTTGTCAATTGCAATCATATAATATATATGCGCATTATTTACTAAATCTACTATGCTTTCCCAAACAACTGGCAAAATAACATTAAGTAATATAACAATTATTAAGAATACAATTAAATATACTGTAACTATGCTTAAAGTTCTCGCCTTTTTTCGTACAAATTTACTTTTTGATTTTAAGTAACCTTTTTCTATCTTTTTACATGGCATATATAATAAATATGCTATAAATATTCCTACTATAAATGGACTAAGTACATTCATCAATCCTTTTATTCCATTCATTACACTATCATAGTTATCTAGGCCTTTGTAAACTAAAATTAGTGCAATTCCTAGTAAAAACCAGTATATCCATTTTGACCAGTCTTTTTTTGTGTTATTCATACCTTTCCTCCTTATTTAATTAATAGACCAACTGGACAGTGATCACTACCATATATTTCTTGATAAATTTTCGCATCTTCCAATTTATCTTTCATATCTTTCGAAACTATAAAATAGTCTATTCTCCAACCTATATTTTTTTCCCTTGCTTTTGCCATATATGACCACCAAGAATAAGCTCCTTGTAAATCAGGATATAAATATCTAAAAGTATCTGTAAAACCTGCATCTAATAATTCTGTCATTTTATTTCTTTCCTCATTTGTAAATCCTGCATTTCCTTTATTAGTTTTTGGATTTTTTAAATCTATTTCTTCATGTGCTACATTTAAGTCTCCACACATAATTACTGGTTTCTTTTTATTTAATTCTAATAAATATTTTCTAATTTCATCTTCCCATACCATTCTATAATCTAGTCTTTCTAGCTCTCTTTTGGCATTAGGCGTATAATTAGTTACTAAATAAAAATTTTCGAATTCCAGTGTTATTATTCTTCCTTCTTTATCATGTTCTTCTATTCCAATTCCATATGTTACATTTACTGGTTGTTTTTTAGTAAATATTGCTGTTCCTGAATATCCTTTTCTTTCTGCACTATTCCAATAACTTGTATATCCTTCAAATTCTAGATTAATTTGTTCTGGCTGACATTTTGTTTCTTGTAAACAAAATATATCTGCATTTACTTCTTTAAAAAAATCCGAAAAACCTTTATTTAAACATGCCCTTATTCCGTTAACATTCCATGATATTAATTTCATTTGACTCCTCCTACATACAGGATTATAACATATAATTTTACAAAAAGAAAGTTTTATTGTTAATAATAAGATTTTATTAATATCAACCTATGCCAATAAAAATTTTCATATTTTTTTATTAAAAGTATTGAAATTTTATAAAATGTATGTTATTATATATAAGCATTTGGAAATCGAGGCGTAGCGCAGTTGGTAGCGCGCGTGGTTTGGGACCATGAGGTCGCAGGTTCGATCCCTGTCGCCTCGACCATATTTAAACAGTAAATTCAATTTACTGTTTATTTTTTTGTCCAAAAGAGCTCCCCACTATATATAAATCATAGGGGGAGCTCTTTTCTAAAACAAAAATAGAGTAAAAAGGCTTATTGAAACCTTTTTACTCTGTTCATTTAAGAGGCTATTGCTAGTTGAGCCATTTTTATAGCATCTTGGATTGTTTCAGCACTTCCGACAAATCCACCATCATGACAAAAAATTGCAGTGGTTACTCCAGTGATCTTTTGCAATTCTTTTCCTTTTAAACCACACCATTCTTCAGGAACTGGCTTCATAGGAATGCGTTTTTTCAAATCTGTCGTAACAGTCTGCCAATTGTATCCACCTCTAAGAGAAGGATAAATCACAAACCAGATATCCATTGCCTTTGGATTAGTCGACAGGTACAAATACCTTTGCCATGGAACAAAATGCTGTAAAACCATAATGTGATTAGAAGATTGTTCAATTGCTTCTTTAACAAACTTCTTGGCTTTACACGTTGAAACAGACTTCTTAACAATGTTCCAAAGAATTTCTCTTGCTATGTTACAAGCATTTAAAAAAGCTTCATCATAATCTGTTTCATCATCCCACGTAGGATTATAATTCGAAATCATTTGGCAAATTGACATTGCCGCAACTTCCTGGGAACTAGTGTTGTTAACGCCATTATCTGTTGCATCAATGCCTTGAATTAACATTTTATCAACAGAATTCCATACCTCATACAGATTCGTATTAGGAAAATGTTTTTTTATTGCTTCATATCCAAAATCTCTCCAAATAAGACCTGCTGCTGCATATGGTACTCCAATCTTGCTTCCATTTTTTCTGGCACCATTTCCTCCTTTTTGATGATGATCCCATTTTCCACCACCAATGTCGTAAACAATAACGTTAGAATTTAACTTCTCTGGTACTTCGAGAACCCGGCATACAGTTACATCTCCAAAAACTTTTTCCAGAATGACTGTAGCCATCACATCATCAGCGTGGAATACACCTCCATGAGTGATAAGATTAGCCTTTTGAATACTATTTGTTGTTCTTATCATACTAACCTCCGTATACATGAACAAGTTTATATAGCAGATAACTCCATTATACTACAATTTACATAATTTTGCAATCATTAATTTATATCTTTATAATAGCAAAATGAGAATTAGAAAATTTCTAATTCTCATTAATCATTATTTTAATTGTTTCATAACTTCTTCAGCAAAGTTTTCTTCTTTTTTCTCAATTCCTTCACCTTTTTCAAATCTTGCAAATTGTGCAACTTCTGCATCATGTTCTTTTAATAATTGAGATACTTTTTTGCTAGGATCTTTTACAAATTCTTGATCAACTAAACAAACTTCACTATAGAATTTTCCTATTCTTCCTAATACGATTTTTTCTGCAATTGCTTCTGGTTTTCCTTCATTCATTGTTTGAATTTTTAAAATTTCTTTTTCTTTTTCTACTCTTTCAGCAGGTACTTGATCTCTATCAATAAATTCAGGTCTTGCTGCAGCTATTTGCATACATACATCTTTTGCTAATTCTTTAGTTCCAGATGTCATATTTACTAATACTGCAATTTTTCCATCACCATGAATATATTTTTCAATTAATCCATCTGTTGTTTCAAATCTTGCAAATCTTCTTATTGAGATGTTCTCTCCAATTGTTGCAATTTTTCCAATTAATGCTTCATTAACTGTTTTTCCTTCTTCAAACATTGCTGGTTCTGCTAATAATGCTTCTACTGATTCTGGATTATTTTTTACTATTTGTTTTGCAACATCCATTACAAATGTTCTGAATTCTTCATTTTTGGCAACAAAGTCTGTTTCAGAGTTAACTTCAACTATTGCTCCTACTTTTTCATCTTCTGAAATATATGCTTCTACCATACCTTCAGCAGCAACTCTTCCTGATTTTTTTGCAGCCTTTGTGATTCCTTTTTCACGTAAAAGTTCTGCAGCTTTTTCTAAATCTCCATCTGTTTCTGTTAAAACTTTTTTGCAGTCCATCATTCCTGCTCCTGTTTTTTCTCTTAATTCTTTAACTAATGCAGCTGTAACCATTATTTATTCCTCCTTTTAAATTTTAATAATTGTTTATTCCAATTATTATATACATAATTATTAAAATAGAGTAGAGCAGTAGAGCCCCACTCTTTTATTCTTAATTATTATTCAGCTTTTTCGTCAGCTTCACTTGCAACTTGTTCCATTGATGTAGCTTCTTCTTCAACATTTTGTTCTTCTGTTGTTTCAAAGCTTTCACCTTGTTTTCCTTCAATGATTGCATTTGCCATAACATCTGCTATTAAGCTTACAGATCTTATTGCATCATCATTTCCTGGAATTGGATAGTCTAAGTCTTGTGGATTGCAGTTTGTATCTACAATTCCAACTACTGGTATATTTAATTTTTTAGCTTCTAATATTGCTATTCTTTCTTTTTTAGGATCTACTAAGAAGATAACTCCTGGTAATTTATCCATTTCTTTGATTCCACCAAGATTTTTTTCTAGTTTTTCCATTTCTTTCTTTAATAGAATTACTTCTTTTTTAGGTAATACATCAAATGTACCATCTTCTTCCATTTTTTCAAGATCTTTTAATCTTTGAATTCTTTTTTGGATTGTATCAAAGTTTGTTAACATTCCACCTAACCATCTTTGATTTACATAGTACATTCCACTCTTTATTGCTGCATCTTTCATGCAATCTTGAGCTTGTTTTTTTGTTCCTACAAATAGGACTGTTTTTCCTTCTTCTACTTGTTCTTTGATGAATTCATATGCTTCATCAATTTTCTTTGAAGCTTTTTGTAAGTCGATGATATGAATACCATTTCTAGCTTGGAATATGTATTCTGCCATTCTTGGATCCCATCTTCTTGTTTGATGTCCAAAGTGAACACCTGCTTCTAGTAATTGTTTCATTGCAACTACTGCCATTTCTAATTCCTCCCTTTTTGTTATAACTTCCATAAAGTATCTTCATCTATTCGGACCTATTTTCATAGGCACTTCCTACTAAACTACTCTTTATGTGTTTTTTACGCTCATTATTATAACACATTTTTTGAAAAAATCAAGTGTTTTTTGTTTATTTTACACATTTTTCTAATAATTCAATTGGTAATTTCTTAGATGTATCTATTTTTGCATTTGTTCCTATTGGAATTACTATTTTTTTCTCAATATGTCCAAAATTATCTGATTTTATTATTGGACCATCAAATTCGTTGCCTATAACATCTAGCAAAATTCGTTCTAATGTAATTTTGCTTTCATGTGTATAATTTCCTAACCATATTCCTCTTATTTTTTTAAATATATCATTTTGTTTCATATAATATAAGTAATTATTTGCAAGTGCTGGACATGTTTCAAGTCCCAATTCTTCTAGAAATAATATTTTATCTGTGAAATCTATATTATACTTTCCAGCTACTAGTGCTTTTGTTAAACTTAAATTTCCACCAATAAGTTGTCCTTCAACATTTCCTTTTTGAATTATTCTATAATCTGCTTCTTCCCCTAATTGCAAATCTCCATCTACAAATCTTTTCAAAACTTGTTTTAAACTATAATCTGTCTCATCTGTTGCTACTGTCTTAAAATTTGTACTACTATATGTAATTAATCCTGTTTTTTGAGTTATTATATTTGTTAATGATGTTATATCACTATATCCACAAATTATTTTTGGATTTTGCTTTATCATATCAAAATCAAGATATTCAAATGTAGAATTACTATTTTCTCCACCTTTTGCACACCATATCATTTTTATATTCGAATTTTTAAACATTTCATTTATATCTTTTGCTTTTTCTTTTGCACTAGCACTATAATTTTGCGAATTAGAAAATAAATTTTCAGAAAATTTTACTTTATATCCTAAATTTTCAATTATTTTTTTCGCATTTTGAATTTCTTCAATATTATCTCCAATTATCGGACTTGCTGGAGCTACAACTCCTATTAAGTCACCTTTTTTTAATTTCTCTGGAACTATCAATTTCATTCTCCTAATCTCTTTCTTCTTTTATCTTTACATTTTTATTTTGAATTTCTTCTACTATTTCATTTCTTAAGTCTATCATTTCAAAACTTTCTATTGCTTTTCCACCTTCAAATACAACAACATTAGAATATGTTGTATTAAATATTGCATTATCTATGTTCTTGATTATTCTCTCTTTACTTATTCCTTGTTCTAATTGTTTCATAGCATATTTTATTAAAAAATTATATAAATTTTGTTTTACACTTAATTCTGTTTGAATACTTATTCCTTCTTGTAATGCTGTACATAACATATCACAGCTTGATATATTATCATAAATAGTATCAATTCCTATTTTCTTCGCTTTTTGAATAAATCTTGATGTTCCTTTGTTAACAAGATCTGTCGGACTATCATGTGTTACATTTAACATTACTTCTAATTGCTCACTTATTGCTTGATAACTTCCTTTTTCAATTCCTTTATCTCCTAATGCATTTTTCGAAATAATATCAGCTATTGCTTCTGCAAATCCAGTTCCATATACTTGCAAATTTCCAGTGTCTTTAAAATAAATTATAGCTTCTGTTCCCATATATATTTTTTTTCCATCTTTTTGCATTATAATTCCAGTAATTGCATGTGCTAACTCATGTAATAATGTTTCTTCATTAACATTCTCTGGATTTATAAAAATTATACTATTTGCTTTATCAAATGCAGCTATAGA
>ERZ779866.3454-NODE-3454-length-12816-cov-3.222005_pt1 | contig 12816 bp, 12 predicted proteins | sample MGYA00511248_ERZ779866 | MGnify/ENA primary metagenome ERZ779866 (study PRJEB29588, sample SAMEA2155758) | human gut metagenome | biome: human gut; feature: human-associated habitat; material: faeces | place: Denmark | collected 2008/2010 ... | reverse complement strand
ATCCGCTTGCGCCTGGCCCTGACCGCCGCCGCCTTTGGGCATGTGGTGTGCCTGCCCCGGCCGCTGGTGGATTACCGCCAGCATGGCAACAATGAGATGGGGGCCAGCGCCGCGGGACTGACGGAACGGGGGGTGCGCGCCCTTTCGGCCCGGGAACGGGGCAAGGCGCGCATAGCCCTGACCTATCGCCATACCCGGGACTTTGCCGCGGCCTACGGCGCACTGCTGCCGCCCGCGGCCCGGGAGATCATAGACCGATACCTGGCCCTGGAGCACAGGCCCAAGCCTGCCCGCGTATGGGGCATGCTTCGGGGCGGATACCGCATGCAAAGCCCGGTAACCCGGGCCGGACAGATTTTCTTTTGCTGAAAGGAAGGAATATTCCCATGTTGACCATGGAACGCGCCAAGGAACTCAATGATGCCATGGTAACCGAGCCGCATCTGCGCGTGCACGCCCTGAGCGTCAGCGCCGCCATGCGGGCCATGGCCGCCCACTTTGGCGAGGACGCCGAGCACTGGGCCGCCATCGGTTACCTGCACGATTACGATTATGAACGCTACCCCGAGGAGCACCTCCAGCATACCGCGGAGCCGCTCACGGAAGCGGGCCTTACTCAGGAGGAGGTCCGCGCCATCCTCAGCCACGGCTATGGCGTGTGCTCGGACGTGGAACCGGTGACCAACCTGGAAAAGAGCCTGTACACCGTGGATGAGCTCACGGGCATCATCGGCGCCTGCGCCCGCATGCGCCCCAATGGGCTGCACGACCTGGAGGTAAGCAGCTTCATGAAGAAATTCAAGGACAAGAAGTTTGCCGCCAAGTGCGACCGTGAGCTCATCAAGGGCGGCTGTGCCATGCTGGGCATGGACGTGAAGGACGTGGCTGCCATCTGCATTGAGGGCATGCGGCCCTACGCCCACGAGCTGGGCCTGGATGGCACCGGAAACGCCTGAGTCCCCAAAAATCGGAAGGAGCGCTTGCCTGATGAAATTTGTGCTGGAGGTCCTCCGGGGCATGGTGATTGGCCTGGCCAATATCATCCCCGGCGTCAGCGGCGGCACCATGATGGTGTCCATGGGCATCTATGATACGCTGATCCATTGCATTACCCACCTGTTCAAGGAATTCAAGAAGTCCGTGATGACCCTGCTGCCCTATGCTATCGGCATGGCGGTGGCCATCGGCGCGTTGAGCTTTGCGCTGAAGTGGGCCTTTGCGAACTATGCCTTGCCTACCAATACGCTGTTCATCGGGCTGATTCTGGGCGGCTTGCCGGCCATTCTGCGCCAGGTGAAGCGCAAGAAAAAAGGCCCGGTGGGCGCGGTGCTCTTCCTCGCCTTTTTTGCGCTGATTATCCTTATGCAGCTGTTCCAGAGCGAAAACTCCGTGACCATTCAGCTGAGCGTAGTGGAGGTGCTCAAGCTGTTCGTGCTGGGCGCGGTGGCCTCGGCTACCATGATCATCCCCGGCGTCAGCGGCTCCATGATCCTCAAAATTTTGGGGTATTACGAGCCCGTGGTCACCGTGGGCATCCCCGGCCTGCTTACGGGCTTGCGCTACGGTGACTGGGCGGCGGTGGCAGCCAACCTGGGCATCCTGGTTCCCTTTGGGCTGGGCGTGATTGTGGGCATCTTCGCCATTGCCAAGCTCATTGAGGTGCTGCTGGCCCGCTGGGAGGGGCAGACCTACTGCGCTATCCTGGGGCTGGTGGCGGCGTCCCCGGTGGCCATCCTCATGTCCACAAACATGAGCAACCTGGGCTGGGGCACTCTGCTGGTCAGCCTGGTGACCTTTGCCCTGGGCTTTTATGTGGCCTGGCGCATGAGCGGGACGGAAGAACCGGCACCCAAGGCGTAAAGCCTTCTGCCTGCTCAAAAAACGCGTACTTCTTCAAGCTGAAACACTTTCAAGCTGAAACACTGAAGAGGAAACTTTCAGTTTCTTAGCTGGCAAGAACATCAATGCGTGTGGGAAACGAAGGTTCCCAAAGGACAATCAGAAAGCCCTTTGGCTGCGCTCGCAGCCGCGAAATCTTCTGCGCTTGCAAACATGTATTGCACAACTCGCAAAAAATGATGGATTAAAATACTTTGCCAACGGTCTGAAGGCGAAAACCTTTCAGATAATGTACGAAAAAACCGGAACCGGCGGTTTTTTGATGGTGGCTTTGCTTCACCGGAACGTCTTTTTCAAGGCGTGAAGCAAAAAAATTTACTCGGCCGAGAGGCTCCGTTTACACGGACCATACGTGCGCATATTACACTGGGACCGGAAGAAAGGAGAGGATATCATGAAAAAGTTGACTTCCCTGGTGGCGCTCGTGCTGAGTATCGTTTTGCCGGTGCTTGCTGTGGCGGAAGAGCCCGCGGCAACGCCGGAACCTGTCCCTGCGGAGGAGATCCTGGCCTATACCCAGGTCTATGAGCCGGAAACTTCCTTCGTGCTCTCCTCTACCGTGGCCTGGAATGCCGATGAAACCGCCCTGGAGGTGGCGGGGGCTCAGGCCCGCCCCGCAACGGCCCTGGTTTATGTGGACGCAGACCTGCGCGTGACGGACGCCGCCGGCAAGGAAATTGCTCCTTCCCTGGCTGACTACATTTCCGCCACCGCCGGCACGGTGATTCCCGCGCTGTACGTCTCGGACGCGGAAGCCGCGGCTGCCCTGAAATTTTACCTCATCGAGTCCGGTCTGGGCGATGTGTTTGTGGCCGCCTCCTATGAAAATGCTGCGCTGGTCAAGGACGTTGCCGACCTGAACCCCGTGCGCGGCCTGGTGGACTTCCGCGGCATCGTGGAAGCGGACGAGGATACCCTGGATGACATCATTGCCACCACCAACGGCAGTCACGCCAAGGTATGCCTGATTTCCCAGGAGATTGCCACGGAGGAAAATGTGCAGTACCTCCAGGGGCGTTGCTCCACGGTGTGGGTGGCTACGTCCTCCGATCAGGTTTCTCTGCTGACCCAATACACCAACGGCGCCAACGGCGTGCTGGTGGACGACTATCAGGCTGCCCTGGACACCCTGGCCTTTTTCCAGGATGACGCGCCTTCCCTTTTGCGGCCGTCGCTGATTGTGGGTCACCGGGGTATGCCCAGCGAATACATTGAGAACACCACCCTTTCCGCCATCGGCGCATACGCCGCAGGCGCGGATGCCATCGAAAACGACATCCATCTCACTGCCGACCGCAAGATCATCATTAACCACGATGAATCCCTGGCCCGCCTCTTCAACCGCCCGGATGTTGAGAACCTGAATATCCTAACCCTGGAGGAAATTCTCTCCATCCCCTTTGTGAATGATACGGAGAAAGGCGTGCAGGCGGCCAATAACCAGAACGCGTCCAAGTCCCGCTACGGGTATATCCGCTACCTGCCTTCGCAGCGTATGCCCACCCTGCGCGAGTTCTTTGAGCTGTTCAAGGATTCAGGCGTTGTGCACGACACCGAGATCAAGACCAACGACCCCGCCATTGTCGTGGCCCTGCGCACGCTGGTGAATGAGTACGACAACTTTGGCGAGCTGTTCACCATTTCTTTCAACGTCAATATCCTGGAGGAAATGTACAACACCTGGCCCGAGATGTCCGTGGGCGCGCTGGGCATGGAAGGCTATGCCAAGGAAGGCTCCAACCTGCCCATGTACCAGCCCTATGGCGACCTGATTGAAAGCGGCGAGGCTACCGTGGAGGAATGCGTGGCCATGCTCTACGCCGAGCTGGACAAGTGGAACGCCACCTACAATCCCTCTTCCGGCTTCTCCTACGACGTGATTTCGGCTGGACGCCATCGTGGCCTGACCGTATGGCCCTGGACCTACAACAGCGCCGAAGGGTTTGCCGAAGCCTACCTCAATGGCATCTATGGCCTGACCACCAATTTCTCCTACTGGGCAAGCGATTTCATCGTGGACCTGGATGCGGAGGATGTGGCCATCACCACGGGTGAATCCCTGCCTGCGCCGGTGGTAACCACCCAGAACGGACAGCAGGTGTCGGTGGAAGGCCTGGAAGCCATCGCTTTGGAAGGCTCCCTGGATGAAGAAGGCCAGGCGCTGATGATCTACCGCCTGAAGCAGGAGCTGGTGATTGACGGCGTTTCCTACGGCAGCTACTACCTCTATTCGAATCCCTTCACCGTAACGGTTACCGCACCGTGAGAAACAAGTAAGGGAAAAAACAGGTTCCTTTTTGCCAGTAAGGCAGCACGCCGCTGAATCGCTGGCAATCCTCAAGGGAATACCCGGCATTGGTTTTTACCCGAAAAATATTGCGCACGTATGGGCCTGAAGGCTTGCAAAGGGCGGCCGCAAAGCCCTTTGGCCGCGAAAAAAGCGGCGTTGCTTACGGTTGCGGGCGGGTAGGCTTGCTCCCGTGCAACCGTTCCCCTGTATGACTAAGGTATCCCCTGGCGGGAAAAGCATGTTGCTTTTCCCGCCTTTTTTGCGTGGAAAGGCGGACGCAGATTTATGCCTGGGGCAGCAGCGTGACTTCCGCTTCCACCTGCAGGCGGTGCATTTCCTCCGTCCAGGCTTCCACGGACATGCCCATGGAAAGGGGATGGGTGAACATCTCCTGGCGTCGCAGGCCCAGGGCGTCGCAGGAGGCGGCGTTCAGCCGCTGCAGTACCGCCCGCAGATCCTCCTCCAGAAGCGCTTCGGCCTGGGCGGGGCTTACATCACCAAGGCCACCGTCCAGCTCATGCGGGACCTGGGCTCCATTCCCTCCCCCCACAACTGCTTCCTGCTGAATGTAGGCCTGGAGACCCTGCCCCTGCGGATGAAGAAGCACTGCGAGAACGCCCAGGCGGTGGCCGAGTACCTCCAGGGCCACGAGAAGATCGCCTGGGTGGAGTATGCCGGCCTGCCCGGAGACAAATACTACGAGCGCGCCAAAAAGTACCTGCCCAACGGCACCTGCGGTGTGGTGGTCTTTGGCGTGAAGGGCGGCCGGGCTGCGGCGGAGAAGTTCATGGCCGGGCTGAAGCTGGCCTCCATCGCCACCCATGTGGCCGACGCCAAGACCTGCGTGCTCCACCCCGCCTCCTCCACCCACCGGCAGATGAACGACGAGGAGCTGGCTGCCGCCGGGGTGTCCCCCGACCTGGTCCGCTTCTCCGTGGGCATTGAAGACGCCAAAGATATTATCGCCGACCTGGAACAGGCTCTGGCCAACGTCTGAGCTTTTAGAGTGGAGAGTTAAGAGTGAAGAGTGTAGAGGCGGCCTTCGCAGACGACCGCAGGACCGCCCCTACGGCGAAAACGCACCGGGAGCGATGGCTCGGCAAAGCCAGGCGCATGGCCGGAACCGCACCAGCTATCATTTTTGCAAACCCAGGGCCCTGTGGCCCGGGAGAAATCGCGGATAGCCACTCAGATTTTGCGCGCCGGAAATATTCTGCCCGGCTCAAGGGATAACCCCCGTAAATGGGGTCCGGGGAAAGCGGACCTATGGACCTAGGCGGAGCAGAGCGGAGCCGTAGTCCATCGGCCGCGTCCCCGGCGGCGTTTTGGTTACTTTGCCGCCGCGGGCAAAGTAACTCGCCGCCCGCAGGCGGCGAAATCCCCCTGCAAAAAACTCCGTTTAAGGCAAATCTTTCTGCACAAAAGAAGAGACCAGCTCCACGCACGCCTGTACATCAGAAAGATCCACCATCTCCACCGGCGTATGGATATACCGGCAGGGCACAGACACGCCGCCCGTTTTGACCCCGGTGCGGCTCACATGGATGGCCCCCGCGTCGGTGCCCCCGGCGCGTAAAATATCCCGCTGGACGGGAATTCCCCGCTCCTGAGCTGTCAAGTCTAACTCCTTCACAACATCTGAGTGGCAGATGACGGAGTGGTCCATCAGCTTGATGGCCGCTCCCTTCCCCAGTTGGACGGTGCCGCACCGCTCTGTGCCCGGGGTGTCGTCCACGTCGGTGACGTCCACTGCCAGGGCGTAGTCGGGCTCGATGGCATAGGCGGCGGTTTTGGAGCCCCGCAGCCCCACCTCCTCCTGGGTGGAGAAGACGAAGTAGAGATCGTTGGGGCAGTCCTCCGGCAGCTTCTCCAGCACCTGGAGGAGGATGACGCAGGAGACCCGGTTATCCAGGTAAGGGGAAATCACTTTCCCACCGCTGGAAAATGTGGGGGTGTCGTAGACGGCGGTGTCGCCGATCTGGACCATCTCCCGGGCCTGGGCCTCGTCTCTGGCTCCGATGTCCAGGTAGCACTCGTCCAGCTTCAACTTGGAGAAGGAGGCCTTCTCCTCCTTCACCACCACGCCCCGCACGCCGTTCTGGAAGCGGACGGGGGTGTACAAAATCTCCTGGGGGGCGACGCCTCCCAGCTTGCCCACCCGGAGGAACCCCTCCTTTTCAATGTGGGTGACGATGAAGCCGATGGAGTCCATGTGGGCGCACAGCATCACCTTGGGCCCGGGGCCCGGTTTGTGGATGGTAAGATTGCCCATGGTGTCGGTGGAGGCCTCCCCCCCATAGGAGGCGGCCAGCTTTTGGATGGCCTCCCGGATGCCCCCCTCGTTGCCGGAGGGGCCGTGGGCGGAGACCAAAGTTTGAATCAATTCAAAAAGTTCCATGAAGAAACTGCTCCTTTGTGAGGTTCAAAAAATGTGCCGAAAATGTCAAGACATGGTGCGGCGCGTCCAGGAGGCCGCGCCCTACGCGATCCGCCGCGTTTGCGTAGGGGCGGATATCATCCGCCCGTGTTCCATTCGTCACAGGAATTGGGCCGCGTGCTCCAAAAACGCCCGGGTCAGCTTCCGCATATTCTCAAAGTCCGAAATACATCCCACGCTGGCGGGGGCGTGCAGATAGCGCACGGCGGCGGAGAGGGCCGCCACCCGCACCCCGGCCTTGGAGCGCTGGATGGTCCGGGCGTCGTTGCCCCCGGCGATATACTCCTTGGTCTGCCAGGGGATGTTACGCTCCTCCGCCAGACGGCGCAGGGTTTCAAACAGCTCCCGGTCGTAGATGGTCCCCCCGTCCATGTAGGAGATCACCGGCCCCTTCCCGGGGGCGCACACCCTCCGGGCCCCCTCGATCTCGGGCAGGTCGGCGGCGGTGGTGGTCTCCAGCACCAGGGCGATCTCCGGGGTGACCGAAAAGGCGGCCCCAAAGGCCCCCCGGGTGCCCACCTCCTCCTGGGCGGTGAAGGCGAAGGTCACGTCCAGGGGCAGGTCCTCTTTCAAAAGCTCCAGCAGAATGGCGCAGCCCACCCGGTCGTCGATGGCCTTGGATTTGAGGAAGCCGTCCCCCAGCTCCTCCGGCTCCCCCACAAAGGCGCCGTAGGTGCCCAGGGGGACCTTGGACAGGGCCTCCTCCCTGCTGGCGGCTCCTATGTCCAGATAGAGGGAGTCGGTCTTGGGGACCTTCTTCCGCTCCTCCGCCGTGAGCATGTGGATGGCCTTCATCCCCACAATTCCAGGGACTCGGTCCACTCCCAGCTCCACGGGCTTGCCCAGCACCACCCGGCGGTCCACGCCGCCCACAAAGTCAAATTTCAAAAAGCCGTCCTCGGTGGCCCGGGTGACGATGAGGCCCACCTCGTCCATGTGGGCGCACAGGAGCAGCTTACTCCCCGTGGCCCTCCTGCCCCGCTTAAACACGATCAGATTGCCCAGGGCGTCGGTGCGGATAGCGTCGGCATAGAGCTCCGCCTGAGTGCGGAGATATTCCCGCACCGCATCCTCGTCCCCGGAGACGCCGTTCAGGGCGCACAGGGTCTTTAATGTCTCAATCACAGGGCCTCCGCCTCCTCTCCCAGCCCGCGCACAAAGGCGGCCAGCAGCTTTGCGGTGTTGGTCAGGTCGTCTCCGTGGACGGTCTCAATGGGGGTGTGCATGTACCGCAGAGGGACGGACAGCACCGCCGTGGCAATACCCTCCCGGATGATCTGCATGTGCCAGCCGTTGGTACCGGTGTGACCGGCCATGACCTCGGGCTGCCAGGGAATCTGATTTTCCTCCGCCTTGGCCTTCATGCGGCGGGTCATCCAGCTGGTCATGTTGGGGCCGATGCCGATGGCAGGACCGCCAAACAGCTCGCAGGAGCGGTCCTTGGGGCCGTCCGGCGTCCGGCCGTGGGTTACATCCACCGCTACGCAATAGTCCGGGTCGATGGCAAAGGTGCCGGCCTTGGCGCCTGCGCCGGAGACCTCCTCACGGGTGCTGCCCATGATGTAGAGGTCCACGTCCAACTCCTTGTCCTTCAGCAGCTCGGCCGCCCGGAGCAGGGTCACAAAGCAGGCACGGTCGTCCATGGACTTGCCGCACATCTGTCCCTCTCCTAGAGGGAAGCAGCTGCCCCGGTACACAACAGGAGTACCCACCGGTACAGCCTTCTCCGCTTCTTCCTGGCTCATGCCGATGTCGATGAAGAGCTTATCCATGGAAAGGGCCTTATCGGAATCCCCCTTCTTGAGCACATGGGGCGGCAGACAGGCCACCACGCCGAACATGGGGGGGGCCGTCAGGATGGTCAGCTCCCGGTCAGGCAGCATACGGGGGTCTACGCCGCCGATGCTGCGGAAACGGAGGAAACCGTCCTCCACACCGGTGACAATCAGGCCGATCTCGTCCAGATGGGCGTCCAGCAGCAGACGAGGTGCGTTCTCCCGTCCGCAGCGGCGCACACCTACCACATTGCCCATCCGGTCGATGGACACCTCGTCCACAAAGGGACGCAGAAGCTCCGCGGCCACCTCAGCCGCGGGGCGCTCAAAGCCGGAGGGAGCGCATTGACTGCACAGCCGCTCCAGCGCGTTTCGCATATCCAAGTGATTCACTTCCTCTTTCAAATGGGGTTACAGCTCCCGTACAATGCGCTTGAAGGCGTTGCCCCGTTCCATAAAGTTTTTAAACCGGTCAAAGGAGGCGCAGGCCGGAGACAGGATGACCACGTCTCCCGGCTGGGCCATGCTGTGGGCGGCCAGAACCGCCTCCCACACCTGGCCCTCGTCCAGCTCGCCGTCGCCCAGGATGGCGTAGACCCGGTAGTCCTTGCTGTCAATCTTGCCCGCCAGCGCCATGCCCACGGCGGCGGAGATGCCCTGGCCCAGGGAGCCGGTGGACATATCCACGCCCTTCACATGGACCATGTCGGGGTGGCCGGAGTAGTGGCCGTCAATGCTGCGGAAGAGCTGCATATCCTCCACAGGGAAGAATCCCCGCAGGGCCAGCACCGAGTACAGGGCGGGGGTGCAGTGGCCCTTGCTCATCACCAGGCGGTCCCGGTCGGGGTCCTTGGGTGCTTCAGGGTTCACCTTCATCTCACGGAAGTAGAGGACGGTGAGGATGTCCATCACGGACAGGGAGCCGCCGATATGGCCGGAACCGGCGGTGTGTACCATGTCCAGGGCCAGGAGACGGGCTCGCTGGGCGGTAACTGCCAGGTCCCGGGCTTGCTTCTGTTCCATTGGGGTCATCCTCCTTTTTTGACATCTGGGTACTTTTCTGTTGGTAAGTATACCCCAACCCGGGACCGAGCGCAAGGATTTTCTCCCTTTTCAACAGGGACCTCCCACGGAATCAAGGCGGATTTCTTCCCTTCCCTTCTCTTTCCTTGCTTCTCCACCCCGCTGCGGCCCGGTCCAGCACCCAGGTACAGCACCATTTTTAAAAGGGAAATTTCTTTTGCTTGCCTTTTGTAGAAAAATGCGATATGATATTCTTCAATAGAAAACCAGCCGGCGTTACGTACGGCACTCAGGAGGCTTTCGCATTGTTCAATCAGAGGCAGTTAGAGATTATTGACCTGTTGCAGACAGAGGACCGGGTCAGCGTCAGCGAGCTCACCCAGCGCTTTGGGGTATCCCTGGTTACCGTGCGGCAGGACCTGAAAAAGCTGGAGGACCAGGGGATTTTGAAGCGGACGCACGGCGGCGCCATCCCTGTGGACAACGGCTACGACACCTCCACCCGGATGTGGAACAACTACGAGCAGAAGCTCCGCATTGCCCAGCGGGCGGCCGAGATGGTCTCCGACGGGGAAACCGTCATCGTGGAGACCGGCTCCACCTGCTCCCTGCTGGCTCGGGAGCTGGCCACCAAACGGGGGATCACCGTCATTACCAATTCTGTGTTTCTATGCAACTTCGTCCGGCGCTCCCCTTCCCTGGATGTAGTGCTGCTGGGTGGCTCCTTCCAGCATGATGCCGAGGCCAATGTAGGGCCCCTTACCAAGCTGGGCCTGGCCCAATTCTCGGTGGATAAGTGTTTCATTGGCGCCGACGCCATCAGCGCCGAGAAAGGGGTCTCCACCATCAACCTCTTCCGGGCCGAGGTGGCCCGCGCTATGGTGAAGTCAGCCCGGAAGATGATCGTTCTGGCCACCTCTGACAAAGTGGGGGCCAACGCCGTGGCATCCAGCTTCCCACTCACCGCCATCCATACCTTTATCACGGACACCGATTTGAGCAAGGACGGCCGTTCGCTGTTGGAACAGGCCGGTGTTGACGTGGTCACGGTCTGAGCGCTTTCCACAAATGGCAATGAGGCCGGCGCCTTCCATCCCGCAGGGACGGAGGCGCTGGCCTCTCATACTATCCTGGCAGCCGGACCGTGAATATGGTCCCCTCCGCCTCGCCGCTCTGAACCGTAATCGTGCCCCGGTGACGCTCCACGATGCTCTTGGCAATGGCCAGCCCCAGCCCATAGCCCCCGGAGCTCCTGGCCCGGGAGTTATCAGCCCTGTAAAAGCGTTCAAAGAGGTGCTCCAGGTGCTCCGGCGGGATGGCCGGGCCGGAATTTCGCACGGTCAGGCAGGTCCCGCTCCTCTCTCCCCGGGCCAGGGCCACATGGACCTTCCCATGGACCCCGGCGTATTTTACGGCGTTGTCCAGCAGGATGGCCGCCAGCCGCCGGAGTTCTTCTGTTTGACCCCGGACGGTGACGCCGCCCTGAATCCCGCTCTCCAGCTCCACGCCCTGCTCAAAGGCCACAGATTCAAAGGGCAGCAGGACGCTCCACAGCAGCTCCGATAGATCCACAGACTGTTCGGGCGCAGGCGCCCGATTGGAGTCATGGCGGGCCAAAAACAATAAATCCTCCACCAGCTCCCGCATCCGCTGGGCCTCATCCTGAATGTACTCCACCCACTTGCGCTGGTCCCTCACAGTGTCCTCCGGATGGGCGAGGAGGATTCCCGTATTGGTAAGGATGACCGTAAGAGGCGTCTTGAGCTCATGGGATGCGTCGGCAACAAAGCGCCGCTGCTGTTCCCAAGCCCGCTCCGCCGGCCGTAGGGCTAAGCTGGAAAGCAGCAGGGAGATGAGGAAGAAGGCCCCCAGAGCCAGCCCCCCCACCAGCAGAAAAGAGCCCACCATGGCCCAGAGGGTAGAGCGTTCCCAGCCCCGGTCAGCAAAGGCGATCCGGGTCTCTCCGCCAGGGCCGGTCTCCCGGAGGTAACGCAGGTCCAGCGACGATATGACCCCTTCTTCCCCCCGGGCCTGGGCCACCGCCTGCTCGACCATCTCATCGGAGACCGAGACATTACCGCCCCCCATGACCTCCACCCGCTCACCTGCTCCATCCAGGGTAACTGTAAAAACCGGAACCATGGAGATCCGGGAGGCATCCTTCCACCCCTCCCCCTCCGGGGTATCCAGAATGCCGGAAGCGCCGAACTCAAAGCGGTCTGGTCCCTCGTCTGTCCAGAGAAGGGCCGCACGCATGGCTGTCCGGCTCTGGTCCGCCAGCCGCTGATAGCTGGATGCCACCAAAGCGGCAAAAACCACGGAGAGCACCAGAGCCACCAGCAGCATGTTGGTGAGGACAAATTTTCTCCTCAGCTTTCGGATCACGACGCTTCGACCTCCAGGTAGTATCCCACCTTGCGCACTGTGCGGATGGTGACTTTGGAAGCCAAAAACTGGAGTTTTTTCCGCAGGAAGGAGACATAGACCTCCACATTATTGTCCTCAGCGGTGCTCTCTGCCCCCCAGACCTTCAAGATGATCTCCTCCTTCGGCACGACCATCTTGGGGTAGGCAATCAAGATCCGTAGCACCTCAAATTCCTTGAAGCCAAGGCGCACCTCCCGTTCTTCCCGCTGAAGGCAGCGGGTGGAGAGATTAAGAATCAGGTCGGCATAGGAGAGCACTTCGGTCTGGACCTCTCCTTGGCGTCGGGCCAGGGCCCGGATGCGGGCCAGCAGCTCCTCTGAGGCAAAGGGCTTCGTCATATAGTCATCTGCGCCGTGGTCCAGCCCCGCCACCTTGTCTGAGACCTCTTCCCGGGCGGTGAGCATCAGAATGGGCGTGGAGATATGCCCCTCCCGGAGCCGGCGGGCTACTTCCAGACCGTCCATGCCCGGAAGCATCACATCCAGGACGATCACATCATACTGTCCCGTAAGAGCGTATTCCAGCCCATCGGGGCCGTTATAGGTAAGGTCAGCCAGATACCGCTGCTCCTCCATAATCTGGCCCAGAGCTTCCGCCAGCCGCACCTCGTCTTCCACAATCAGAATCCGCATCCTGTTCTTCCTCCTGTCATTGGTCCATCATACCTGGCCAAGCTGAAATCTGTCTGAAACCTCTGGTCCCTCCCTAGAGGCACGCATAGCCTCCCCGCTATGATACGCCCCTTTTCAACAGGAGGCAAGTCCTGGCCTGCCCCCTTCCCTCCCCCAGCACAGGATTCACAGATTGTTCACGCATCCTTCAAAAATTGTACAATCATTGCTCCCACCTCTGTGGTATCCTAAGAGCGTGGACAGGATAACAAAAGCATTCTTCATCATCTCCAACCTCCTCTCTTTCTCAACACAGAAAAGCGCTCCGCCTATGGCGGGGCGCTTTTCCATTTC
>ERZ779866.3453-NODE-3453-length-12823-cov-5.366228_pt1 | contig 12823 bp, 15 predicted proteins | sample MGYA00511248_ERZ779866 | MGnify/ENA primary metagenome ERZ779866 (study PRJEB29588, sample SAMEA2155758) | human gut metagenome | biome: human gut; feature: human-associated habitat; material: faeces | place: Denmark | collected 2008/2010 ... | reverse complement strand
AGGTCCACCGGCGTCCGCGTCCGCCCCGACGGGCCCCGCGGCCGGACCTGCGCCCCGCGCTTCCTCCCCGGAGCAAGCTGTACATGCAAGGAGATCACCTCCTTTGAAATAGACAAAATGTACATTTCGACATAATTTAAGGCAAAATTTTTTGCGTCTATATAGAATTATATAAATTATAGCACGGGCGATTCCACACATCAAGGAGAATTTCTATATTTTGGGTGTAAAAGTTGGACCACATAATGGCAGAAAATCGTACAATTTTCTCCTTTGCACCCATTTTTTGGAAGAGCGGATATTTGATTTGCATGATCCCGGAAAAATCCTCAGCCCGACGCAGCCGCCGGCCGGGGAATAACCGAAATATAAATTTCGTCTATAATGTCAACTTTATCCAGAAAAAACCGGCCTCCGAAGACGGCAGCTTCGGAGGCCGATTTTTATCCAATGCAGAAACAGGCATAGAGGGGAACGGATTTCTGCCCGTTCTCCATACCAAAATTTTTGGTGGACAGCTTGATGGTATACTTTGGCTGGAACGTCTTTTTATAGACCTCCAGACTTTTCGCCTTGGTGTGTTCTCCGGCCTTCACCTCGATGGGGAGAATACTGCCCTCCCGCTGGATCAGGAAGTCGATCTCATAGCCGCCCCGGTCCGCCGTCCAGTAGCAGCTGGTATAGCCGTTGGCGGTGAGCTGGGTGCACACATAGTTCTCCGTCATCCCCCCCTTAAAGTCGTCCAGCTCGTGGGTGGGGTAGAGGATGTCCTCCGGTACGATCTGTTTTTTGGCGCACAGCAGGCCCACGTCCGAGACATAGGTCTTGAAAGCGTCAATATCCCGATAGTTCTCCAGCGGTTTTTTGATCTGCTCCACCCGGTAGATGCGGGTGACGATCCCAGAGAGGACCAGCCATTCAATGGCGTTTTCAAATTCCGAGGCCCGGCCGCCTTTCTTCACCAGCTTGTACTGGAACCGGGTGTTCTTCTTGGAGAGCTGGACCGTGATGTTGTCGTAGACCAGCCGGGTCTTCTTGGTCTCGTTCTCCTTGTTGTACTTGCTCATGTCGTTGAGGTAGGCGGTCAGAAGGGTGTCCTGAATGTGCCGGACCAGAAGATAGTCGCCGGTCTCTATAAATTTACTGACACAGTCAGGCATTCCCCCAACCAGCAGGTACTGCCGGTAGTAGTTCAGCGCCGTCTCGTGGAGCACGGCGGGCATGGGCGTATCGCGAACAAAGCAGTCCCGGATCTGCCCCACCAGCTCTTTTTCGCCGCAGGCCAGCAGAAATTCCTCCAGATCCATGGGATAGAGGGTCTTCATGTCCACCTTTCCCACCGGGAAGGAGAATTTTTCCCGGTTCACCGCCACTCCCAGCAGACTGCCGCAGGCAATCACGTGGTAGGCGGGGGCCAGCTCACAGAAATATTTCAGGCTGGTCAGGGCCCGTTCACACAGCTGGACCTCGTCGAAAATAACCAGAGTCTTTTCCGTGACAATGCTCTGTCCCGCCAGGCGGGAGAGGAGTGGGACCAGATAGCCTGGCTCCAGACTCTCATCGAAGGCTCTGGCCAGACTGGGATTGGTCTCAAAGTTGAAGTAGGCCACATTTTCATAGTGGCCCTTGCCGAACTCCAGCAGGGTATAGGTCTTGCCCACCTGCCGGGCTCCCTGCAGGATCAGCGGCCGCCGGTAAGGGCTTTCCTTCCAGTCCAGGAGATACTGGGTAATCTTTCGGTACATGTTAACCCCTCCTTATGGGAGTTTAAGTAAATGATAACGCATTTTAGTGTAAACAACAAGTCGAAAATCACATTGTTTTATGAGGATAGAGGCGTCCTGCATGCAGTGCAGGACGCCTCTATCCAGTCAGCAACCCCAGTTCGTTGGAAAATGTATAAGTAATTTCAATCCTTCCATCCTCAAAGACGAGGATCTGCTTGACGGTTTCCGCCACCGTGACGCGGTCCAGACTGGTCAGCTTTCCGTGCTGGAGCAGAGACTGGACCCACGGGTGCAGGAGCAGGTCCTCCTCCTGGCCGTTCTCCAGCTGCTGAAGCTGGGCGGACAGCTCCCGCTCCTGACGCTCGTAGTCCGATTGATAGCGCATAAAATCCTCCCGGCGGATCAATCCGTCCCGGTAGTCCTCATAGGCCGACTTTTTCAGCCGGTAGAGGCGCTCTAACCCGCCCTCCAACCGTTCCCGCTCTCCGGAGCGGCCTCTGGAGGATGGCTGTTTCGCTTCCTCTGCCAGAGTCTGGAGGTTTTGTACCGACGAGATGATTTGGTTGAGATCATGCAATACAATTTCCTCCAGAACGGCATGGGAGATACTGTGTTTGGTACACACTGTGGGGCCGTACCGCTTATAGGAGCCGCAGCTGTAGTAGATTCCCCCTGCCCGCTTGGTCTTTACCATGGCCCGTCCGCAGTCCCCGCAGCGGAGAAATCCGGCAAAGGGACTCTGGTTTTGCTCAAAGCTGAGCTGTCGGGTGCGCTTGTGGAGCAGGGCCTGGACCCGCTCCCACTGATCCGCGCCAATGATGGCCTCGTGGGTATCTGAGACGACGGTCCACTCGGAGCGGTCCAACTGGACGGCCTTCCCGTGCATGGTGGGGCGGTAGTTTCGGCCCTGCTCCATATTCCCCGCATACATCTGGTTTTGCAGAATGCGGTGGACGGTGGCGTAAGTCCAGTAGGTGGTCTGATCGATCTTTCGCCCGTTGTGGTAGCGCTCGCCCAAAATGCGCTTGTACTCACTGGGGCTGGGAATTCCCTCGGCGTTGAGCTGCTTGGCGATCTTAATTTTCCCCCACCCCTGTTCAAAGAGATCAAAAATCCGCCGCACCACCTGGGCAGCGGCGGGATCAATGACCAGATGGTTGCGGTTGGCTGGGTCCTTCTGGTAGCCGTAGCTGGGAAAGGCCCCCACAAACTCGCCCCGCTGCTGCTTGGTGTGGATGGCGGAGCGCACCTTGTCCGAAATGTCCCGGGCGTATTGGGTATTGAAGATGTTTTTCATGGGCAGGAGCATGTCATAGCGCCCCTGCTGGCTGTCCACATGGTCGTTGACCGCGATGAACCGCACGCCCAGGGCGGGGAAGACCCGCTCCAGGTAGCGGCCCATCTCAATGTAGTCCCGGCCAAACCGGGACAGGTCCTTTACCAGAACACAGTTGATCTTTCCAGCTTCAATGTCCGCCTCTATACGCCGGAAGGCGGGGCGGTCAAAGTTGGTCCCGGTGTATCCGTCGTCCTGATAAAACCCGATCAGATTCAGCTCCGGATGTGCCGACAGGTACTGCTCCAGCAGCTTTCGCTGGTTGGCAATGCTGTCGCTCTCCGCCCTGTCGCCGTCCTCCCGGGAGAGACGCAGATAGCCCGCCGTGTTCCAAGTCTCCATGGCCGCCCCACCTCCTTTCGCGCAGCCTTATGTAAAAATTACAGCTTGTGGGCCTGGATCAGCGCTCTCAGCAGCGCCTCTGGATCTTTGCCGCCGTCAAAGTGCCGGGTCACCTGCCAGGGCATATCGATAGCAGAGCGTGTCACCTCTGTGGTCATAGGATCGTTCCTCCTTCATCCATATTTTGTAAATAATATGTGGATCAGAAGCCCCTTCATTCCTGGGCAAATGTACTTTGAAACTCAGGCAAGATCCGAATGCCCTGATACCCCCTGGGACCACTACCATTTACCCGTTTTACGGACACTATGGGGAGATTGTCCATGCGTATCAGTTCCTTGAATTGCCTGGGAAAGTCGATGTCTGTCATCGCAGGGGAACCTTTTGTCTCGCAGAAGTGACAAAAGGCACCCCAGAGATCCCGCGTTGCAGTTTCTGACTTCTCCTGCAGTTCGCAGCAGCGATTTACAAACTCCTTTATGGTCCGCGTTTTGTCGTCCCCGATCTGCGGCAGATACGCCTCTGGAACCCGCGCACGCGTGACTTGGAAATTCCGCTGCATAAGGGCTTGAAACGCATCAATGGCTTGGGCTATAATATAGGGGGATTCTTCAAGAAAATCCCAGTGCAGTCCTTGTTTCATCTCCTCAACTGGACAAGGATTGCTAAAGGGGATGATCACCATGCGGTTCAGAATCGCTTCATCCAGCGTTTTCCCGCGCAGAGGATAGTTTCCCGCGAAAAAGAGGATGGGCTTTTTCCGCATAACGCCAGGGGACTTGTATTTTTCTTCCACTTTCACAGTGTCGTCTCCCACTAACTGCTTGATGATTCCAGCCGCATCCTCAGGCAGCGGTTTATCAGGAAGATCCAGACAAGAGGCCAAACGCTTCCCCTGCATACTGCCGGTAGTCCACTGGCTGGAGAAGTCGTGCATCCCCCGGATGGTAACGACATTTTCCTCTCCAACCAGCTCCTCCAGGAATTTTCCAATTTGAGACTTTCCGGTGTTGCTTGGCCCCAGCAGCACGTAGAAGTATTTTAGGTTGGCCTCAGAGAGGACCAGGGCAATCAGCTCCAGAAGTTGTTGGCGGACCTCTGGATCACCGTCGCTGACCTGACGAAGAAACGATTCAAAAACCGTTCCCTCACTTGTGTGGGCACATATCTCGCGATAGGAAAGCTTTACCACACGGAAGAATCCGTTGCCAGGATCATGCGGGTACAGCTGGCCTGTCTCCAAGTTGAGGGTGCCGTCTAGGAAGTTGATGGTATAAGGAGGGGGCTGGAGTTCTTCCTCGCACTGAATTTCAGGGCTCTCGCTCACCATCTTCACCAGCTTTCGATAATCGCTGTCGGTCAGACTGTCGGCAAGGCCAGCTTTTTGCAGGGTAGCCTTAAATAACACGACGGCCTGGTGATTGTCCAGTTTTTTCCAGCATATTTTCTTAAAGTGACAGAGGCGGTTTTGATAGTACATCAGTGTCAATTCCCGAATCAGGAACCGCTCTAAACTGACCAGATCCCGACTGATTTGACGTTTGCCAAGTCCGGTACTGATGTCAGGCTTTGGTATTCCATGGCTGTGTGCTGGAAATGGTTTTCCTGGCCATTGCTGCTCGAACTGACAGGAATCGAGAATTCGTTGTGTAGTACTGCCCAAAGCGGTTGCATCCAGCGGCTCCGCAGGGACTTGCAAGCCCAGATTCATTTGGGTGTCCCGTATAACGCCACGGCCTAACCCGCAGTCTTCCTGGTGATTCCAGGAAGACTGCGGAAATGCGAGAGAAGCCGTTCTAAGCTGAGAGTCGGGGGAACTGTCAAGATTTTGGCCGCCGTCCCAAGGTTGGGCTTGCGCGAAATCAAAAGTGACCTTCATTCTGCCCCTCCTGACAAAACGCTGGCTGCAAAGATTGGGCGGAAACTTTCCAATGGGCTGCCAGAATCGGGGATTTGTCCCGAAGCAGCGAGCCAATGGTTCGGCCTTGCTCGTACCCGAAGACCCCGTGGAGGGTCACTGGACGGTTGACAACGGGGGTTTCCCCCACAAGCCAGATCTGTCCTGAGAAGATGTCTCGCTCAGAGGACAGGAGAACATTCTCCTGCTGGTCCAGGAGCACGAGACAGGCACTGGCTGGCACGTCAGGATCCACCCGGAGTGCCAGCTGGTAGTCCATGGTGCCAATGTCCGCCTCAAAAAGTTCACCGTTCTCCCGCCGCAGGCAGAGGCTGAAACAAGCCAGGGGCAGGAAGCGTCCCATACAGATGAGGCAGAGCCGGTGGTCTGCGGGGTTCCGCAGGATACCGTACGCGTCCGGTTTGCCTTGATTGACAGCGTCGATGATGTCCGCTTCGTGATAATTTTGGGATTTGATATTCATATTTTTCCTCCTTCCAGAGCGGGTTTCCCAGCTCCTCGAGGGAAATGATACCACAGTTCTCACCAGCTGATAGATTTAGAGAAATTGAAAAGGAGGCGTTTCCAATTCCTGAGAGTTTTAAAAGTCACGCTTTTATGTCCAGTGATTTATATAATCAGGCCATTGTTCAGGTTGGTCAATATTGGAGAAGTTTGTTTCACGAAGACCAGGGGCCCACTTCCGAGGAGGCATATGGTCCTGAAAATCGCAAGCCTGCATGGTTTGGAGATCTAGTTGCCTGGCTGGAGCCCATCCGTGTTCGTCAAGTGCAGAAGAATTCAAACACTAAAAGGGCGGTACAACGGCAGGACTTTCCGTGTCCGTTTATTTTACCGGCCTCTATCAGCGAATATCTCACCATGATTGCCATTGAGCTGAATACGTTGCTACCAGAAAATAACCCATTGGTCAAAGCAGTGCTTCCAGTATTGATTTACAGCTATTGCTTAAATCGCAAGAGTCAAGGAGAACCTGAATTGGATGATAGTGGGTATCCCATTGACGAGGCATCTTTACAAGGAACAAGTAAATTGTATGTTGACCTAAAAACGAACCTATGGGATGACTATACCGCACCTCGTAAAGGAAAAGATCCTCTTTTTAAGCGGGCAAGCGATCTATTTGCTCTAAAAGATTGGCTTTCCGAGTATCCAAAGCTAACGCTAAGTTCGATGCAGAATAAGCAGAAAGATACACAACTTCAAAGAATACTTGGGAAGATTTTGCTGTTTATCACACTTACATATCGACTGCGTGATATATGTAATGTAACTATGTCAATGGATGCCTTTGAAACTTTGACAGGCTATCTATCCATGATAAGTGTAAATCTGCCTATGTATGAGCAGACGAGTGAAAGACCATTTCCGCGTGCTTCTGACCCCTTCAAGCAAAAGCTAGTTCAGCTTTTACAGGAGCGGCAGATTGAAAATCTAGATTCTGGTGATACACTCCTTCTATATTATCGCTTCCAATACTTATTCCGATATATGTTGTGGTATCGTGAGCATGGGAATGAAAATCGTGATCCCACGGAAAAAGAAATGGAGTTAATTACGGCAGGGATTCCTGGTCTCGATTTAGTTATCGAGGGAGAAGGACGTGCATCTCAAAGAACCCATTTTCAGCAGCCCCCCCAATGGCAGTAAAGGTGCTCCCCACATCCGCTTGCGAAAATTGGAATAATTTTGCAAATAGATAGCCATAGCGCATTCAATACGTTTGGGCAGATGGGCAGATCGAAGCGGGAAAATCGAATTAATAAGGGTATAGGGCAGTCCTATACCCTTTTTTTAATTTTTAGATTCGATCTGCCCATCTGCCCATGTAACTATCTCTCGGCTAATTCGCAAATAGCGGACTCTGAGATCCTCCAGCTCCGCCCAACCCGAAATCCTTTCAGTGCTCCAGAGTCCAGCAGACGGTAGATGGTATTCTTTCCCACCCCCAAAATCTCCATGGCCTCCCTTGCCGTCAGCACCACGGGAAGCCGTTCTTGCAGTTCAATTTCTCGGCGTTCCAGATAATCCTCGTTACGCATAAGCGCACATCCTTCCATTGGTTATTTAGTCCCCTGTTTGCTTTTCCTGTCCCCTTCAAAAATATATTATTTTAATAGAAAGCCGGAAGCTGCTGAGGTTTACGCCTCAAACGCAGCTTCCGGCTTTTCTCATTTTATGTTGGAAAGGAGAGGATACCCATGCTGAAAACGCTCTTATCCGTCATTCGCGCCGTCATTGTGGAGCTGGTGAATCAGCTGTTCCGGCAAGTCTGCACCACTGTGGGGTGAATCAGAATGACCGCCAGGAGGCCCGAGAGAAACTGCTCGGGGTTCTTCTGGCGGCTGCGGCAGCCCTGCTGTGCGCGGCCATCGACTATGTAATCAAACAGGAGGATGAAGAACCATGACAGGAGAAACCTTTACATGCGCCGTCTGCGGCGGTGAGTACGATCTGGACCAGCGGCGGGAGTTCGACGACCAGGACCTCTGTCCAGACTGCCTGGAGCAGGAGACGGAAACCTGTTCCGTCTGCGGGGAGCGAATCTGGAGCGACAATAATGCCGGTGACTCTGATACGCCCCTCTGCCAAAGCTGCTATGAGCGGCTCTATACCAACTGCACCCGCTGTGGAGCGCTGATTCCCAACGCCCGCGTCTTCTACGCTTGGGACGATGTGGGCAATGAGGAGCCCCTGTGCCGCGACTGTTACTCCCACTCCACCCGGCCAAAGGCCATTCAAGACTATTATTACAAGCCTGACCCCATCTTTTATGGCAAAGGCCCCCGCTATTTTGGGGTGGAACTGGAGATTGATGGAGCGGGAGAGTGCAGCGAGAATGCCCAGGAGATTTTGGATCTGGCCAACGGGGAGCGGGAACTGGTCTACTGCAAGCACGACGGTTCTCTGAATGACGGCTTTGAAATCGTGACCCACCCCATGACTCTGAAGTTCCACCAGGAGACCATGCCCTGGAGTGAGATTCTGCGGGAGGCGGTCTCCATGGGGTACCGGAGCCATCAGGCCGGGACCTGCGGGCTCCATGTCCATGTGAGCCGTGCCGCCTTCGGCGAGACCTATCAGGAGCAGGATAGCGCCATTGCCCGGGTGCTCTACTTCTTTGAGAAGCACTGGGAGGAGCTGCTGAAGTTCAGCCGCCGGACCCCGCGCCAGCTGGAGCACTGGGCGGCCCGATACGGCTATAAGGAACATCCCAAGGACATCCTGGACCACGCCAAGAAGGGAACCAATGGAAGCCGCTATACCTGCGTCAATCTCCAGAACGACAGTACCATCGAGTTTCGGATTTTCCGGGGCACCTTAAAATACAACACATTGATCGCCACATTGCAGCTCGTTGAACGGATCTGCGATGTGGCGATTTTTCTGTCTGATGAGGAACTGAAGGCCATGTCCTGGACCACCTTTGTCTCCGGCTGTCAGGCCCCGGAGCTGATGCAGTATTTGAAAGAGCGCCGTCTGTATGTGAATGAGCCGGTGGCCGGAGAGGAGGAGCTGTGAGATGTGCTGTCTATTCGGCCTGATCGACTACGGACACAGCCTGTCCAGAGGGGAACGAAACCGGATTCTCACCATCCTTTCCACTGCCTGCGAGGTACGGGGAACGGACGCCGCCGGAATCGCCTACCACAGCCGGGGACAGCTCCACATCTACAAGCGTCCACGGCCCGCCCATGCCATGGGGTTTCAGATTCCTGGGGACGCCTGGGCGGTGATGGGGCACACCCGCATGACCACCCAGGGGAGTGAAACACGCAATTACAACAACCACCCCTTTCTGGGCCGTGTCAAGGATGGACCCTTTGCCCTGGCCCACAACGGAGTGATCCAGAACGACCGGGCGCTGCGGAAAAAGTTGCGGCTGCCCAGAACCAGGATCGAGACGGACAGCTATGTGGCAGTCCAGCTGCTGGAGCGGGAGAGAGCGCTGAACTTTGACAGCCTCCGGCGGATGGCCGAGCAGCTGGAGGGCTCCTATACCATTACGCTGTTGGGATCAAAGAATGAACTGTACTTCATCAAGGGGGACAACCCCATGTGTCTCTATCACTATCCCAAGGAGGGGGTGTATCTCTACGCCTCCACTCGGGAAATCTTGTGCCGCGCCCTGCGGTATCTGCGCCTCCCCTGGGGAACACCGGTTTCCATTCCCCTGGAGTGCGGGGAGATTCTGCGAATCGGGGCGGAGGGGTACATGACCCGCAGCCACTTTGACGACTCCAAGCTGTTCTCCCGCTGGTGTGATCCCAGGTGGTATCCCTACCTTTATCCGATCAATGGTTCCTCGGATTCTGACCAGACCTATCTGGAGGCGGTCAAATCCGTTGCGGCCTCCTTTGGCTACTCCCCGGAGGAAATGGACGAGCTGTACCGCATGGGGTTTACCCCGGCGGAGCTGGAGGATTTCCTGTACCACGGGGAGCTATAGAAACCATCCAGCGTTCGCAAAAAGGGGGGCCGAGTTTCCTGGACAAAAAGGGCCGGAAAACAGGCCTCAACAGGGCAGATTTTCAGAGCGCTTCACTGTCCAGAAAAGCAACTGGTTTCCTGAACACGTCTGGGAGGTGGTTACGATGAACTATGGATACGCCCGGTGCAGTACCAATGAGAGCAAGCAGGACATCAACCGCCAGGTGCGGGAGTTGAAAGCGGCGGGAGCGGAGGAGGTCTTTTTGGAGTACGAGCACGGGGACAGTGCGGTGAAGCAGGTCCAGCAGAGTATGTTCGCACTGGCCCAGGAGGGGGACACTATCATCACCCTGGAGGTATCCCGCCTGGCCCGGAGCACCAAGCAGCTGTGTGAGATCATCGATGTGGTAAAGAGTAAATCCCTGCGCCTGATGATCGTGGGCAGCATTACCATGGACTGCCGGAGAGGCCGCGCCGACCCCATGACTGAGGCGTTTCTCCAGATGGCCGGGGTCTTCGGACAGCTGGAGCTGGCCATGATCCGCGCCCGGGTCCGCTCTGGTATGGCAAACGCCAAGGCAAAGGGAAAACGGATCGGACGGCCCCAGGTCACCACAGACAGCATTCCGCCGGTGTTCTACCGGCATTATCCGGCCTATCAAGCCGGTCAGCTCAACATCAGTGAATTTGCCCGAGTCTGTGATGTGAGCCGTACTACGATTTACAAATACCTCCATCTCATATCAGGCGAGAATAGCGTGCAGCGGTAAAATTTACACCCCTGCGTTTCTCTCAGTACGGAGGTGCTTTGCGGAATTTGAGATACAGTATCCGAATACTATTTAAAATTTCAACGGTATTCGGGTGCTGTATCTATCTTACATCAGAGAGTATCATTTTTTGTACTTTCCATGGAAGATGTAAAAATGGCCGGCATCCTCTGTGAAAGATTGGCGCCGGCCAATATGTGCATCCAATCCTATCATAAAATTACGAATTGACACCAGGATAGGAAAAATGATAAACTGATATTGATCCAACTTATTGGTTTTAAGACGGCCTCTTAAAATCGAGATAACTGCTGGGACGATCAAACAGCTTCGGACTTCCGAGGCCGTTGGCTCGTCCCTTTTCCTTTATGTGGCCAAAAGTTTCAACAGGGGAGGGAACTGAATGAAATATTCTGGAAACACGATCTTCGTGGCAGGAATTTCTAAAACAGGAAAGGAGGACGGCATCCATTCTTTATACCAGAATCTGTCTGTCGGGTTAGTAGTGGACCAGTCCAGCGGGCAGATTCTGGCCCTGGACTGTACCATGGTTATGGGGGAGACGGTAGAATTTCTACGCCAGCTTCTGGTGGGACGGAATCTGTTTTCAGAGATGGATGACATTGCCCGCCTGCTGGAACGCCGGTTTCTGGCCCTCTCTCAAAAGGCAATGATTGCAGCGCTTTATGACGCCCAGAACCGTTTTCGGATGGCCTATCCGGAGGTGTTCCGTAAAATAAACTGAGAGTTTCATCATGGGAGGAGAGTTTTGGTATGTCACATCTCATTAAACAGGACGCAATTGCTCTTTTGGACCGTTTTGATCCGGAAATGGCCTCCTTGCTCCACCAGGAGGAGCGGCGGCAATATGAGACCATTGGGCTGATTGCATCAGAAAATGTGGTATCCCCCTTGGCATCCTGCTTGGAGGGATCTGTTTTCACCAACAAAAATACCGAAGGCTACCCCGGAAAGCGGTTTGTGGGCGGGTGTCAGCTGGCAGATCAGGCGGAACTGCTTGCACTGGAACGAGTCAAACGGGTGTTTGGCGCGGAGCACGCCAATATCCAGTCCGGAAACGCCACCATCGCCAACATGGCAGTGCTGTATGGACTGCTGGAACCAGGCGACACCTTCATGGGGATGACCCTGGATAACGGCGGACATCTGAGCCACGGGGCCAAATTCCACTTCAGCGGCCGGGAGTTCCACGCCTTCCATTATGGCGTCAACCGGGAGACCGAACGCATTGACATGGATCAGGTGCGTCAGATCGCCCGAGAGCACCGGCCCAAACTGATCGTCACTGGGGCCTCGTCCTATCCCCGCACCATCGACTATGCCGCATTCCGGGAAATCTGCGACGAGGTGGGGGCATACTTGTGGGTGGACTGCGCCCATGACTGCGGATTGATTGCGGGCGGTGCTATTCCCAGTCCGGTGCCATACGCCGATGTGGTTACTATGTCCACCCAAAAGACCCTTCGCGGTCCGCGGGGCTGCGGCGTGATCCTGTGCCGGGAAGCCCTGGGCGCTGCGCTGGACCGGGCGGTCTTCCCCAGGATTCAGGGGGGCCCAAAAGGAGATATGCTGGCAGCGCGGGGCGTCCTCTTTCTGGAGCTGCTGCAGCCGGAATTTCGTGCCTACGCCAGACAAGTATGCGCCAACGCCAAGGCTCTGGCCCGGGGCTGTCAGGATGAAGGACTGCGCCTGATTACAGGAGGGACCGACACCCACATGGTCATGCTGGATGTAACCCCGGTGATCGAGAGTGGTCAGGCGGCGGAGACTTTGCTGTGCAGCGTGGGTTTTATCACCAATAAAAACATGATCCCCTATGATCCCCTGCCCGCCAGCCTCAGCAGCGGATTGCGCATCGGAAGCCCCACAATGACCACTCGGGGAGCAAAAGAGGAGGAGATGTACCATATCGGACGCTTGCTGGGGCGTGCTCTGCACCATAAAGATGACCCGGCAGAGCTGAAACGAATCGCTTCGGAGACCCGACAGATCGCAGTCGCGCACCCTATGTTCTCCAGTGAATGGGTCTCTCCTAACATCCGCGCTGACTTTGAGGCCATGTATTGCCGTCCCGGTGGCTGGGGAGAGTCATAATCAAATTAAAATAGGCAAAAAAGGCCAGCCGGTCCATTCATGGGAACCGGCTGGCCTCAGTGTATCAAGGAGTCCGCCTCCCCAAATGGGGAGGCGGACTTCCTAAATTTGCCTCAGAAGCCGGAGCTTCCGGGTGCGATGCTTGTGTGCGCCTCTTAGTAGGAGATGCCCACGCCGTTAAAGG
>ERZ779866.3450-NODE-3450-length-12831-cov-4.864903_pt1 | contig 12831 bp, 10 predicted proteins | sample MGYA00511248_ERZ779866 | MGnify/ENA primary metagenome ERZ779866 (study PRJEB29588, sample SAMEA2155758) | human gut metagenome | biome: human gut; feature: human-associated habitat; material: faeces | place: Denmark | collected 2008/2010 ... | reverse complement strand
AGATATATTTAATATAAAAATTTTGCTCAGTATTTATTGTTTCAGTAATAGCTGTGTATTCGGTATTGCTTTCGAGAGTTTCTGAAATTGGATTTTCGGTTTGATTATTATTAAGTAATTTTCTTAAACCTGATTTTATTGATTTAGTAATAAAATCTGAAACCGGAACAGACATAAGAGTTACCAGTAATAATGCTGTAATAGGAATTGCCGATATTTTCAGATTTATAAAATATTTTTTTGATAATCTTTCCTGAGAACGCAGATATTTTGTAAATCCGAAGGTTATGACATAAGTAAAAAAGCATATTAACGGTAAAAAGGAATTATCCAGCAAAAAGCATATAATTATATTGACAAACGCTGAGATTGCAAACATATAAACACTTTGAATAGTCGTTTTTTTATTATAAGACGTAAGCATACATATGATAAGAATTAATACTGCAATAGTTGTTCGGTAAAAGAGATTTATTCTGATATTTAGCAAAAATGAAATTAGGGCGGCGGTAATTGCATAAGCATAGTGTAAAAAATTTCGGTGCGGATTTATAAAAAATGAAGCGGCCGACGCAGTAATTATAAGACATAACGCTTGCAATAAAATTATATCGGTTCTAAGATCGGCGATTTGGCAGATAAGCGCAAAAATCGGAAGAAAGGAAATCTGTAGGGCGGCTGCATGAATGAAATCAATCGCTTTTGATAATCTCATAGCTTTCGTCTCCTTTCGTCTGCATAAATCACGTTTGCGTGTTTTATATTTTTTGCTTTTCCTGTGTAAATTACGGTCATATAGTCTGATGTAACATTATTTATGTCGGCTGTTATCAGAATAGAATTATCGTCCGGAATTACAGGTATATCGCTTATCGGAGCGGATTTGTCGACGTCAACTTCAGCCAGAGCGTAAAGAAGGCGATTTAGATTATTTTTTCTTTTATGCTGATATATATGAAAGGGCGGATTAGAAGCTATTAAAAGCTCGGTTTTTATGCCGAATTTATTTAGCTGTTCTATTAAAAAACGGCATATTCTTATATTATGCTCTGCGGTAACGGTACAGCAATTTAGATCAAGAAAAACCTTAGCCGCACTATCAGAAGAGCTTTCATAATTGTTGACCATAAGACGGCATTTTTTTGCTGAGGCGTTATGATTAATAAACTTAAGCGGTTCGGCGCCGGTATATTCTCTTATACCGGAGGGAAAGAATGGATCGGTAAAAGGCGTATTGCCAAATTGAATTTCTCCTGTTCGCTGTCTGCTCATAATTCTGAAAACATCAAAAGGAATTGCCGAGGGGAAAACAGTTATTTTAGGAAGTTCAAATTCCGGTTTTAAGGAATAGAATTCCGAACCGAATATATCCGACGTTACAAGAACGATATTATTAACGCTGAAAATACCTCGTTTTGTGCATTTTACTTTCCATATTCTTTTAACGCTGCTGTTTCCTTTAATATTAAATACGCTTGTTACAAAACGCGATTTATCGGTTACGGACGAATGAGTATCTGCAAATTCAAGCGTCGACGACACGGTAAGCTCCGATTTAAAGACAGGTAGAGGCAAATGCTTACGGTTTAAGATTTCCTCTGTAAATTCAATTTCGTCGCCCTCTACGGCTTCGCTTTTATTGAAATAGCATTTATAATCAAGGCTTTTAAAACAGTGTTTTCTGTAAATATTAAGCTGAATGTAAAAAATCATAAGACAGCCCAAAGCAGTTATTATAATTTCCATAAATTTTCACTGGGAACCTCTGTTTCGTAAATAATCTCACAGACAAGCTTTCTTTTGGACTTAAGATCTGATATATCGGGATTTTCCGGTATAATTCTGTGTGCTGTTACAGCCGGAAGCATTTTTATTACATCGTCCGGTATAACATAGCTTCTTCCTGAAATAGCCGCATAAGCCTTAGAAGCCTTTATAGCGTCAATGCAGCTTCTTGTGCTGATCCCAAGATAAAACCGGCTGTCTTTTCTGGTTTTACCGGCAATATTTAAAAGATAGTCTGCAATACAGTCTGCCGTATAAATCTTATCTGCTTCGGCAACGCATTTTCTGATTTCATCCTCATCTGCTATGGACTCGATCTCAGATTCCCTGTTTCTTCCTTTCTTTCCCGTTATTATTTGCTTTTCAAATTTCTTTTCAGGATAGCCGATCTCCATACTTATGAAAAATCTGTCGAGCTGAGCCTCCGGCAAGGGAAATGTTCCATACGATTCAAGAGGATTCTGAGTGGCTATTACCATAAAAGGAAAAGGAAGCGAATATGTTTTTCCGTCGGCAGTGACCTGCCTCTCCTCCATGCATTCGAGAAGTGCGGACTGTGTTCTGGGAGCGGCGCGATTAATTTCATCGGCAAGAAGAATACCCGTAAAAACAGGACCTTTTTTGAAACTGAAACTTTCGTTTTTTTGACTGTAAAAATTGATTCCGGTAATATCTGACGGAAGAAGGTCGGGAGTAAACTGTATTCTTCCGAAGGGGCATCCGACAGATCTTGCAGCCGCAGAAGCTAAGGCCGTTTTTCCCGTTCCGGGAATATCCTCAAGCAGTATATGCCCTCGGCAGAAAAGAGCTGCCGTCAGAATGTCAATAGCCTCGTCCTTCCCGCAGATGACCTGCTTTATATTTTCTTTTATTCTTTTAGCTGTTTCATATATCATGTTTTTTCCTTTCAGACAACTGAGAACTGGCTGCTGTAAAGCTCCGCATAGAAACCGTTCTGCTCCATAAGCTGCTTATGATTTCCCTGTTCAATAATATTTCCGTTTTTCATTACTAAAATAACGTCTGCATTTTTAATAGTAGAAAGTCTGTGTGCGATAATAAAGCTTGTTTTACCTTTCATAAGTTTTTCAAACGCTCTTTGAATACGCTGTTCGGTTCTTATATCTATGCTTGAAGTCGCTTCGTCGAGTATGAGTATAGGCGGATTAGTAAGCATGATCCTGGCAATTGAAATAAGCTGCTTCTGACCTTGAGAGAGTTCGCCGCCTTCTTCTGTAATATAAGTGTCATATCCTTCCGGAAGACGTTTTATAAAGCTATGAGCATGCGCGGCTTTTGCTGCCGCAATTATTTCGTCTACAGATGCGTCTGATTTTCCATATGCTATATTTTCGGCTACTGTACCGGTAAAAAGCCACGTATCCTGAAGTACCATTCCGAATACAGAGCGAAGGCTGGATCTGGTTATATCTCTGGTATTTTTTCCGGAAACTGTTATAGCTCCGCCGTTTATATCATAAAACCTCAGCAGTAGATTGATAACTGTTGTTTTTCCACAGCCTGTCGGACCGACAATAGCTATTTTCTGTCCGGGTTTGACCTTCAGGTTAAAGTCGGTTATAAGCTTTGTTTCAGTATTATAAGAGAAGCTTACATGCTCAAGCTCCAGTGAACCGTCGCAAACGGTAAGTTCTTCCTTACCTGCGTCAGTTGATTCCAAAGGCTCGTCGATAACGGAAAAAACTCTTTCTGCCGACGCAACGGCATTTTGAAGTTCTGCAACTACTCCGGAAATTTCATTGAACGGCTTTGTATACTGGTTGGAGTAGGAAAGAAAGCTTGTAAGCTGTCCGATTGAAATTTTACCGAAAAAGCTCAGCGCGCCGATTGCGCTTAATGCTCCGGCGGTTCCGACTGCGGCATATATAAGTCCGTTTACAAAGCGTGTCGTAGGATTTGTCATTGACGAGAAGAATACTGCTTTTACGCCGCTTTGAGCCATTTTATCGTTTATGTCCTTAAATCCTGCTTCTGCCCGTTTTTCGTATGAAAATGCTTTAACGATTTTTTGATTTCCTATCATTTCCTCAGCAAGTCCGTTTAATTCGCCGCGGTGCGTGGATTGCTCCGTAAAGGAATTCTTTGATAATCTTGTTATTTTTGCAGCCGTAAAAAGAGACAGCGGAGTAAGGATAACTACAAGCAGCGCTATTTTTATATTTATTGTCAGCATAAAGACAAGCGTTCCGAGGATTGTTATAATTCCGCTGAAAAGCTGTGTAAATCCTTGAAGAAGACCGTCAGATATTATTTCAATATCGTTAACTGCACGGCTTATGAGCTCACCTTTTGAACTTTTGTCTATGAATTTAAGCGGAACGCCGTTTAGCGTGTCAAAAAGCTCCGTCCTTATGTCCCGTATGGTATTATATGAAAGCTTGTTTGTTGCAAGCGCCGTAAGCCATTGAAAAAATGTGCTTACCAGAACTATGCCTGCCAGAACCGCTGCAAGCTTAGCAAGCTCTTTAAAGTCAACAGCATTCTCTCCGACAATAAAATCGACTCCTCTTCCAATCAGAATCGGTACAAAAAGAGAAAGAGATACCCCTAAGAGGGAGAAGATAACGGCGGCTAACAGATATTTTTTATAAGGCCTTACATAGCCTATAATACGTTTTAATGTTTTACCCATTTAAATCACCTCAGCTCATCTGTGAATTATAAATTTCTTTGTATTCCTCACAGCTTTCCAAAAGCTGTTCGTTAGTGCCAAGACCTATCTGCGCGCCGTCGTCAAGAACGAGTATGCTGTCGGCGTTTTTTAAGGTTGTTGCTCTCTGCGAGATCATTATTACGGCGGTATCCGACAAATGCTCTGACAACGCCTTTCTCAGCTTTAAATCAGTTGCGTAGTCAAGCGCGCTCATGCTGTCGTCAAGTATCACGATGGGGGGCGACCCCACAAGAGCTCTTGCAATTGTCAGCCTTTGACGCTGTCCGCCGGAAAAGTTTTTACCGCCCTGTGAAATATGGGTTTTGAGTCCTTCCGGAAGCTTACGCACAAATTCCCATGCCTGAGCTATTTTTAAGGCTTTAATTATTTCATCTTCTGTAGCGTCGGGATTTGACCAGCGCATATTTTCGGCGATAGTACCGGAAAACAACGCGGCCTTCTGAGGAACGATTCCGATGGATTTGCGAAGGAATTCAAGATTGTAGTCATAAATATCACTTCCGAAAATTTTAAGCTTTCCTCCGGTAACATTATAAAAATGGGGAATAAGGGATGCAAGCGTGGATTTTCCGGAACCTGTTCCGCCTATAATTCCAAGCGTTTCTCCCTTTTTTAATGAAAAGCTTATATTTTTTAGTGCAGGACCTCCCGCATCCGGATATGTGAACGTTAGGTCGCCGCATTCAACGGCCGGAGCGCCGAAGTCAAATTTTACTTTTGTTCCTCCTGTAACTGACGGTTGGGTTTCAAATACCTCGTTTATCCTTGAAGACGAGGAAGCAGCTTTTGTGAATATTACAATCAGGTTGGCTAAAACTACAAGAGCAAGAAGTATCTGCGTCATGTAATTTACAAACGCTGTAATTTGTCCCTGAGATAAATCGCCGATATTTACGCGTATACCTCCGAACCATAATATTGCCACTATGCTTAGATTCATAATCATAAATGTAACCGGATTTAGAATTGCTGAAATCTTTCCGACAACAATAGAATTAACGGCTAATTCGTTACTTGCTTCGTTGAATTCTTTTTTTTCCTTTTCCTGCTTTGAGAACGCGCGTATAACTCTTACGCCCTCCAGATTTTCCCTTGTTAAAAGAGAAATACGGTCAAGGTTTTTTTGTATTTTTTTATATAGAGGAACTGTTTTTCTCATGATAATATAAAGTACGGCGGTTATAATGGGTGCGGCTATAAGAAAAATCAGGGATAGCTTGAAATCAAGAATCATGGCCATGACCGCGGCGCCGATAATCAGAAACGGGGCGCGTACGGCAAGACGGATAAACATATTTACTCCGTTCTGAGCGAGATTAGTATCGTTTATCAGACGTGTTGTCAGAGACGACGTGCCGAATCTGTCGATTTCAGCGTGAGAAAGGCTGTTTATATGCTTATAAAGAGAGTTCCTGAGCTCTGTACCGAAACCATACGCACATTTGGCTGCAAAATACTGGCAAGTTAACGCAAAGCCCAGTCCGCCAATACCTAAAAGCGCTATTAAACCGCTCATTTTCCAAACATATACCGAGTCTCCGTTTTTTATTCCGGTATCTATAATATCCGCCATTACAAGTGGAACAATAAGCTCAAAAATAGCTTCAAGCAGCTTGAAAAATGGGCCTAATATCAGTTCCTTTTTATAGTTTTTAAGAAATCGTCTCAGTTTAAACATAAAAACAAGATTCTCCTTTTTATAATGTCACTATTATTTTACACCAAATTCTTCAATAATGCAATCATGTAAAAAAATTTTGGAAGAAAAGGAATAACAGCGCATAAAAGGATATTATTCGTCCAAACTAATTGCGGAGGTGTTAAACGTGAAGAAAAATTCTAAATCAATTTTAAGCGGAAAAGGCTTTTATGTTGCGTTGGCTTTGAGTGTAGCGATGGTTGGAGCGGCATGCTATTTTGCATATACTCAGACATCGAATGATATTTCGGGAAGACTGGAATCGTCGAGTTCTTCTGAAGCTCAGGAAAGGGAAGCCGCTGAAATTCAAACAGACATACCGAAAATAACTCTTGCTCCGCATACACAGGAGGTTTTCCGGCCTGAGGCTCAGACAGAAGCTGTAACGGAGATCTCAGACGAGGAAAGCGGAGCTGAGTCAGAGGAAACTGCTAAGCCGAAAGAAGAAAAGCTGGTTATGCCGATTGAGGGAGAGGTCCTGAATGAATTCAGCGGAGGAGAGCTTGTTAAGTCAAAGACTACGGGCGCATGGCAGACTCATAACGGAGTAGATATTGCCGCTTCGCTCGGCGACGCAGTAGCTTCCGCAGGATCCGGAACAGTTTCGGCAGTTGATAACGATCCTCTTTGGGGAATAATTGTTACTGTCGATCATGGAAACGGTATAATTACCCGTTACAGTAATCTTAACGAGGGAGTAACCGTTCAGGTCGGTCAGGAAGTAAGCGGCGGTGAAGAAATCGGCGCGGTAGGCGAAACGGCTGATATAGAAACCGCTGAAAAATCTCATCTTCATTTTGAGGTTATTAAAAACGGTTCATTTGTTAATCCAATTGATATGATCGGTTAAAATTATGTCAAAATAAAACCCTGTAAATCCATAAGGATATACAGGGTCGTTTTTATTTGTCGGATTCTTCTATTGCGTTAATTAAATCCTCGTACATTGAAATTATATTTGCTATTACCTTTTTGCGCACTACAAAGCCGGTATATTCGCCGTCCTTCATAGCCCAATAGGTATTTGAATCTTCACCGGGTACCGGAATATAGTCTATCTTTGTTCTCACATTACTTGAAAGCGTGTAAACAATAGAAACCTCGGCATCTCCGGAAGGCGTATCAGTTTTTTGTATAGATTCAAAATATGCGTTGTTGAATGACTTATAGAAAGCTATAAAAGCGTCGGTCAGTTCCTCTTGGGAGCTTTCGATAACCGTATCGTTTACGGTGTATTTTTCGTTTTCTTCGTCTATCTTAAGCTTAGCGGTATAATCAGGCATGACAACTTCGATTTCCGTTACGTCGTTTATATCCGCCGTATAAACCGCCGTATTCATCATATCCATTGTATCGTAGCTTAAAATTGAAAGATTGTTCTGATAGAACGTAACAACCTGTCCGGTATCTGTAAACAATCCGTACATTTCATTTTCATTGTCTGTATAATCTCCGAAAATGACTTTAACGTGCTTACCGCTTCCCGACATTTCAAATACAAACTGCGGATCGTCAAATCCGTATTTTCCGTATTCTGATTCTTTGCAATCCTCTGCGACAAAGGAATAAATTTCGTCTCTTATAGCGTCGTTGAGGAATTCGCTTACATCAGAGCTGTAAACTGAATTGTCCTTATACGGCTTATCCATTTGCCATGTGCCGTCGTCATTTTTATTCATTGAGAACAGAATATTTTCATCTGTTTCTCCGCCCTTCCAGAGCGCGAATGATTCTATTTCCGTACTTAGAAAGTTAGCAAGATACACGCTTTTAAGACTATCCTTTGTAGCGTGAAGTATAACGCCCTTTGCGTAATCAATAAGATAGACGTTATCATCATTTTCCTTCATTACATAATAATTTTCATTAGTAGGGGTGGCGTCTCCGACCAGTAAAGTATATGGAGTCCCGTTTGAAGTAACTGTCAGCTTTATAGGATCGTCGAAGCCGTATTTTCCGGTATCTGTATCCTCGATAATTTTTTCGGCTTTAAGATCGGACATATAGGTGCATATATATGAAGCGGTGTTTGAGTTTGCGTCAAAATCTTCGGAATTCGTCATCATCCAGCCGTTTGCCTGGGTATATTCCATAACATAGTTGCCACTTTCATTATTTATTTCAAGCTTTGTACATGCGTCGCCGTCGAAATCGAATAAAACAAGCTTGGCGTTTTCCGCTTCTTCCTTTTCCTTTTTCTTCTCATTAAAATTTACGGCTATGAAATAAATACCGATTGCTGCGGCGACTAAAATCACCATTGCAATTAATACTATTCTGATACGTTTCATTATGAGTGTCTCCTTTTGAGCCAGATTAATAATCCTGCGGCTGCAACTATAACCGGAGCTGCGTAAAGGGTTATGAGGACAAAATTAGTATCTTCCTTGCTTTTGAGCTCCATATAATCGTAGGTTCTGATTTTTGAAGCTATACCCATATCAATGTCGCTGTTATACATCCATGTAATGGTACTCAGATAAAGGTTAAGCGGAATAATTTCATAGCCGTCCTCAAGGTTCTGATCGTCTATGAAATTGGCGTTTCCCATTACAACAAGCTTCGAGTCGTTTATTATATTTTCAGAATACGCCGCAAGGTAAAGAATTCCGGCTATTTCATCGGGATCGGCCTCTGTTCCGCCGTAAGGCTTGCCGATGGCGGAATCATAGGTTTCAATAAGCGGACATATGGTCAGATCCGAGCGGTTTTCACCCTGATACTCAAAGAATGAGCGGGAAGCCGTCATAAATGGCGTAATAGAATCGCCGCTTATTAGCGGGGACGTCAGGTCTGTTATACTTTTGTCGTCCGTTTCAGAAACGTCTACCAGGTTTACCATAATAGTAGTATCGTCTCCCGAAACATGCTTTGACGAATCAGTTTCCGAGACGATGTTGTAATCCATTCCGATTCCGTATTGATTCATTATATCTTCAATGTTAGTATAGTCTATATCGGCGTCGTTAGGAGACATAAGCAGCGATAGGTTGCCGCCCTTTTCCATAAAGCTTTCCAGCTTTGCTTTTTCAGCCTCTGTAATATCCGTCTGAGGAGCGGCTACTATAATAATTTTTGCGTCTTCCGGTACTGCGTCCTCAGTTACAAGATTTAACTCCTTGGCGTCGTAGTTGTAATTTTTCAGATTCTTTCGAAATGTCGTATAGTTTTCATCGAGTGATTTTTCACCATGTCCCGTAAGGAAATATACCGAGGGCATAATGCCTTCCACAACTGATTTTATAGCGCCCGTAATATAATTTTCTCCCTGAAAATATGCGTTTTGCGTAGTATTGTTCTCATCGGTTTCAAAATAATACATGACGTTTCCGGGTATTCTTTTCGCGTTTTCACCGCATTTTACAACTATATCGCCCTTAGTAAGATTCAGATATCCGTCGGGATTAAGTTCGTCTATAATATCCGGATTTTTATCCGGATCTATGTCCTTGAAATTTATACAGTCATATTCTCTGTATTCATCCAGCATACTGGAAAGCGCAAGAAGCTCAGTGTCAAGCTTGATTTCATCCAAATCCGCAAGTATGTAAAAGTCCACTTTTTCATCAAGTCCCGAAAGATAGTCGGAGGTGGTTTTGCTTAAGCTGTATACGCGGTTCGGGGTAAGATCCAGCGATACGTCGAATATCGACGCTACGATATTCACCGGGATAATTATGATAAGCAGCATTGCCGCCATAATCCATGCAATTGTAGTAAACTTCAGATTCTTTTTTGATTTTTTTACATCCATTTATTTTACCCCCTGCTCCAGCGTCTTTTTTCAACTGAAATAATAGTCCAGCCAATAAAAAGAATGGTTGTCGTAATAAAGAAAACAAGGTCTGAAATGTTGAATATTCCCTGCGAAAATGAAACAAACCTTGTTTGCGTTGAAAGCTGACCTATTATACGCGCCGCCTTCGGAAGCGTGTCAAATAATGCGCTGTCCTTGAAATTATCTATAAAAATCAGCACTATCATTGCTCCTTCTCCGAGTATAGCGGCTATAATGGGGCTTTCTGTAAAGGAAGACATAAGCATTCCTATTGCAATGCAGACTAATCCCCAAAGAAAAAATCCAAGGTATCCGCAGATAAGACTTGACCACATAACCGCGCCGCCGGTTGCGATTGTTAATAACGGAAAAAACATCGTCAGAACCAGCATCATAAAAAATACGGTCGTAACTGCCAGAAATTTGGCGATAACTATCTGGAATACGTTAAGCGGACTGGAAATGAGAAGTACTTCCGTTCCGCATTTTCTTTCGTCTGCAAAGGTTCTCATAGTCAGCGCGGGAATCAGGAATATAAAATAAAAGAAATGATTATAGAAAACGTTAGGGAATGAAAATTTATACTGAGTTCCTGATAAGTCCGATATTCCAACAACAAATGTTATTGAAAATACAAGCAGGAACAATGCGGCGATAACATATGCAAAGGGCGAATAGTAGTAGGACTGCAATTCTTTTTTATACAGTGAAAACATTTTTATTTATCCTCCTCGGTATTATACGGATTTTCAGAATCCATTTCCTCCAAAAGGTCTTTGAGGCCTTTTTTCTTAGGGGCGTGAGCCGTAAGCTTAACAAATACCTCTTCAAGGCTGGGCTTATCGCTTGTAACCTCTAAAATAGCGAAATCGTTTTTGATTAATTCTGTAAGAATGTTTTTACGCACGTCGTCGCTTTCTATAGAAACCTTATATACGTATATATTGGTCGCTTCATAGGTTATATCGGTAATTTCTCCGACTCCGCCGACAGAATTAATACATTTGCATATTTCGTCCTTATCGCCTTCAGCCTTGATATTTACAGTTATTGAGGCGTCCATGCTTTCCTCAAGATTTTTAATGCTGTCTATAGCTCTTATTTCACCGTGGCTTATTATCACGACTCTTTCGCAGACTGCCTGAATTTCCTGAAGTATGTGAGAGCTTAATATAATAGTATGATTTTTTGAAAGGGATTTTATAAGATTTCTTACCTCTATTACCTGACTGGGATCCAATCCGACCGTCGGCTCGTCAAGAACGAGATATTCCGGATTTCCCAGAAGAGCCTGAGCAAAGCCCACTCTTTGCTTATAGCCTTTGGATAAATTACGGATAAGCCTGTTTTCCATGTCCTTTATTTTAAGCTTTTCCATAACGTCTTCAATCTGCGCCTTTCTTTCAGAGCCCTTTACGCCCTTTATTCCGGCCGCGAATTTCAGATATTCTTTAACCTTCATATCAAGGTAAACAGGGGGAATTTCAGGAAGATAACCTATTTTTTTCTTTACAGCCGACGGATTTTCGGTTATATCCATTCCGCTGATAAGAACCGTTCCGCTTGTAGAAGGCAGATAACCGGTAATTATGTTCATTGTTGTGGACTTTCCTGCGCCGTTTGGGCCGAGAAAGCCGAGAATTTCATGGTCTTTTACTGTAAAACTGATATTTTTTACAGCGGCATTATTGCCGTAGAATTTCGTTAGGTTTTTAATTTCTATCATATGTATCTCCATAAGCCGCACGATAATTATATTATGCGGCTGCCGCTTATCAGGCGGGCGGCGCGCCTATTTTTAATTTATGACGTTCCTTTTATATTACTTGATTTTCTATGAATAAAAGGTATATTATAAGCCGTCTGCTGACCGCTTTTCATAACGGCTGTTAGAGAGGAATATATGAATAGTTACACTCTCTTTTATTATCTCAAATAAATACTACAAAAAAATTAATATATTATTACAATTCGGTTAAATTCGCAAAATATATCTAAATACAACAAAAACAATATAAAATCATTATCTATTTTATTATAGAATTGTGATAAGAATGTGTGTATTATCAGTGAAAAATGTGCATCTATTTTATATTTACTAAATTACTAATTTACTAGTTTACTAGATAGGAGAACTGTTGATGAAAATTCCAACACAACTCAAACATAAACCGGTGATTGTGGCAGAGGACTACAGTCACATTGACGGCCGCACCGCCTATGATACAGATGCTCAGGGCCTTTCCCTGGGCTTGGCCCAGTGGAATGACCGGGGCAAGGTGGATGTATCTGCCAAAGTATGGCGTTATACCGGCGAGAAATGGTCCCGGCAGTCGGAGGAGCTCCCCCTGCACCGGGTCTTAGATCTGGCGATTCTGACCTGCCGTTCCCTGCTCTACTTCCGGGAAGAGGCGTACCGCCACCCAAAGGGATACAGCGAATCAGACCCAAAGATCGACCGGATTGGCCTCCAGGGGGATGCTATGACGGTTACAGTGTGTACGGAGAACGACCACATCGAGCAGGATATTCGGCTCTTTCAAGATGCCCTATCCCGGGATGGAGAGCTGTTGGGAGAGCGTCTCCGGGTCCTTTCTGCACTGTTGAAGGAAATGGGACTGTGAAAGGGTTCGGAAAGCTGTCCCAAAATTCTGGAATAAAAGGAATAGACCGGACCACAGGATTTCCCTGTGGTCCGGTCTATTCGTATCGTTTACATAAGGGGATACTCCTTGCCACTCGGCCCTTAAAGGCGGGCGGCGGCGGTGAGGAAGCCGTCCACATCCTCCGGAGTGGTGGCGAAGGAGGTGACCAGACGGATGACGGTGTGGCCCTCTGCCTGAGCAGGACACCAGTCCTCAAAGACACAGAGCG
>ERZ779866.3449-NODE-3449-length-12834-cov-3.310509_pt1 | contig 12834 bp, 11 predicted proteins | sample MGYA00511248_ERZ779866 | MGnify/ENA primary metagenome ERZ779866 (study PRJEB29588, sample SAMEA2155758) | human gut metagenome | biome: human gut; feature: human-associated habitat; material: faeces | place: Denmark | collected 2008/2010 ... | reverse complement strand
AGCCCAAACCGCGCGGTATTACCGACGATATCCGCAAAAAACGGGCACAGGGTCTGCTGAATGAAGATTTGCAGGCTAAAAACCGTCGTTCGCATCATAACGAATCGATAAAAACGCTGTATAAGGAATATCTGGGTGAGCCCAACGGGGAAAAATCGCATCATTTGCTGCATACGCATTATGAACCCCGCCGCAAATATTCCAAATAACGTTTTGTTGCGGAAATAAAAAAAACACGCCGGGGACAGATGTCCGAGGCGTGTTTTTTTTGAAGAGCAACCGCGTTATAAAATAATATGCGGAACAAAGTTGCTCATATTATGGGTTATGCGGGAAGCGGTTTCCCTGATTCCCATACCGCAGGGGGCACCGCCGATAATCCAGCTGCCCAAGACGGGATAACGGCATTGAAACGAAGGAATGTCCACCAGTTCCTGATAAACGTGGCCTTCTTTACCATATTCTCCTCCGGTGCTTTCCAGAATCAGTCCGTTGCGAATCAGTTCGATGTTGGCGCCTTCGCGGGAGAAAATCGGTTTCTTACAATAAGATTTCAAATGTCCTGGTTCGCTGTAAGCCGGCAGGATATAAGGACTGTCCGGAAACATTTCATATAAAACGGACAGCATGGCCTTGTTGGACATGAGGGATTTCCAGAGCGGCTCAATCCAGCACATCGGCGTCATACATCCTTCCGGGTCTTCTTCAAACATCGTTTCCCAGGGATAAAGTTTGAACATACAGTCAATAGGAATATTTTCCTGCAGGTAGAGGGCGTTGCCGAAGTGTTCGACATTGCGGATATCCGTTTCGCTGACCGAAAGTCCGGCCTCAACGGCGGTGGAGATAATATAAGCCAAAGTAGCGTTATCTTCCAGACAATCCGAAATTGAGGCAAATACGTAGTTTTCGCATTTATATACCTGATGAATGTCTTTCCACGACTGGACCAATGCTTCATGAAGATAATTAAACTGGTCTGCCTGCGGAAACAGGTCCTGTTTCCACTGCCATTGGATGACGGCGGCTTCTATCAGCGATGTCGGCGTATCGGCATTGAATTCCAGAAGTTTGGGAATGCCGTTGACAAAAGCGAAGTCAAAGCGGCCGTATAAAGACAAGTCGTCGTCTTCCCAGCTTTGGCGGATGCTGTTTCTGAGAAGCGGCGGAATGTGCAGGCGGTCAAGTTTTTTGTCATCGTAAAGGCAGGTCTCTACGGCATCGCAGTACATTTGGTAACATTCGCGGCTGGCTTTTTCTATTTCTGCTATTTCTTCGGCCGAAAAAATATAATAAGCGTTTTCAAGCCAATATTCCTGATGAAAACCGAAACCTAAGTTCTCAACGGTCTTTTCGTAACCGGGGCGAGGCGTAATCATTTTTCTTTCCATAATGTTACGCGCCGAAAGAACGAGACGGGCTGACGCTTTTTCCGAAAGAGCGGCTCGCCGGTTTGGAACTGCTGTTGTAAGATCTCGTTGATGAGGATGAATTCGGTTTGACCGAAGCCGGACGATAGGTTGATTCACTGATACCGGCCGGCGGATTGACTTTTGTGCCGCTGCCGTTGGTCCAGGAATTGCTGCCCGGATAATAGTAGTAAGACGGAGAACCGCTGCCGTGAGGCATCAGCGCCCATCTCATCAGAGCGGCGTTATAAATCCAAGAGTTTCCCTGAGAATCAACGTGTTTTTCCTTATCTTTGGGATTTTGGGGCAGAGTGTCTTTCTGCGTGCAGGAAATGAAAAAAGATAAACTTAATCCTGCAATTAACAAAAATTTTAATTTCTTCATAAATTTTAATTTTTAATAATTCGACAAAATATAAATTTCGGCGCTTATTTTTATTTATAACTTTGCAAAAGTCAATCTTTTTGGCAGGAAACTTTTCTTCTTTACAAATTGTGTATATGTAATAGACTGAATAATCATAAAATATTCAGCTAAAGGGAGGTGCGGTTATGAAAATACGCAAGGCGGAAATCTCTGATGCGGAAGCAATCATGAAAATTAATGTTGATACTTGGCAGCAGGCTTATCGGGGGCTGATGCCCGACGATGTTCTGGAACAGCGCGTCTGTTCTCCAGAACGGGCCGAAAAATGGCGAAAAAACATCAAAAAGACCTTGAGCGGGGCAACGGCCATTTATGTCGCCGAGGACGAAAACGGCCGGCTGGCCGGGTTTGTCTGGGGCGGCGAAAGCAGGGACGGCAATGTTCCGCGACATATTGAACTTTATGCTTTTTATGTTCACCCCGAAGCCCAGAAAAAAGGTTACGGCAAGGCTCTGTTTGAAGCTTTTCGGAAGTATGCGGCCGGAAAGTTTTATTTATATATGCTGGAGGGCAATAAACGGGCTCAGAGCTTTTATAAAAAAACCGGCGGCGTGCTTATGCCGCAGTTTGTCAAGGAAAGTCCCCACAGCGGTTCCAAACGGCTGAAAGAAGTTTGCTGGTTTTTTGAATAGAAATTAAAAAAGCGGAGAAAATACCTCCGCTTTTTTGTCGTTTGCGTTTGTTCCGCAATTAAATCATCGCCATACCGCCGTTGATGTTGATGGTCTGGCCGGTGATGTACTGAGCTTCGTCAGAGGCCAAGAAAGCAACAACATTGGCAATATCCTGAGCTTCGCCGAGTTTGCCTTCGGGAATCTTGGCCAGCAGAGCGGCTTTTACGTCTTCGGGCAGAACGTCTGTCATCGGCGTACGGATGAAGCCCGGCGCGATTGAGTTTACGGTAATGCCGCGGGAGCCGACTTCCTGAGCCAAGCATTTGTTCATGGCAATCATACCGGCTTTGGAAGCAGAATAGTTGGCCTGTCCGGCGTTGCCGGTAACGCCGACAACGGAAGCGATGCCGATGATACGTCCGAAACGGCGTTTCATCATGCCGCGGACGGCTGCTTTGGCCAGTTTGAAACCGGCGGACAAGTTAACATCCAATACCAGCTGCCAATCTTCGTCGCTCATGCGCATAAACAAGTTGTCGCGGGTCAGACCGGCATTATTGACCAGAATATCAATGCGGCCGAGTTTTTCTTCAACGTTGGCGACCAGATTTTTGACATCTTCGGCATTGGTCAGGTTAGCGGTGAAAACCTCTACTCTGTCACCGAGTTCGGCTTTGAGCTTGAGCATCGGTTCTTCGCGCATATCGGTTAAAGCCAAAGTTGCACCCTGTTTGTGCAAAGTGCGGGCAATCTTGTCGCCCAAGCCGCCGGCTGCGCCGGTGATGAGGGCTACTTTATCGTGTAATTCAAACATATGTCATATCCTTTCCGGCTGTGCTTTTGGAGTGCCTAGAGCTATATTTTCAGCTTCCGGTGCTCACGTACTTCTATGTACGCTGCGCTCCGGTTCTGAAAACTATAACTCTATTCATCTCAAAAATCCCAGCCTTTTTCCATTGTTAGGGTTAATTTTGTAAATTCTTTGCCAATTCTTCAATTTCTGCCGGCGTACCGACGGAAATCGCATTAATTTCCTTATCGCATCTTTTGACCAGACCGGACAATACTTTTCCGGCGCCGAGTTCGACTACGTCGGTAATACCGTTGTTTTTCATATAAGCAACGCTTTCTCTCCAACGAACCGAACCGGTTACCTGTTCAATCAGATGTTTGATAATTTCTTCCTTTTTGCTGATTGCCGAGGCCAAAACGTTGGCAATCAACGGAATTTCGGCATCATGAGCATTTACTTTGCCGAGAGCCGCGGCCATAACTTCTGCGGCCGGCTGCATTAAGGGGCTGTGAAACGGCGCGCTGACCGGAAGTTTCAGGCAGCGTTTGGCTCCGAATTTGGGACCGGCAATTTCAACCGCCTTGTCAATGGCTCCCATGTGTCCGGAAATGACAATCTGTCCGTCGGAGTTGTCATTGGCGGTAACGCAGACATTATTGGCATCGGCACAGGTTTCGGCCAGCCTTTTGACATCGTCAAAACCCAAGCCGATGACCGCGGCCATGCCGCCGACACCCAGCGGAACGGCTTTTTGCATGGCGTCGCCGCGCGTGCGCAGCAGTCTGGCCGTGTCTGACAAAGAAAAAATGCCGGCGGCGCAGGCTGCGGAATATTCGCCGAGTGAATGTCCGGCCACAAAAGCCGCTTTGTCTTTTAATTTAATGCCGAATTCTTTTTCGAGAACTTTTACCACAGCCATAGAGTTTGCCATCAGGGCAGGCTGGGCATTGCTGGTCATGGTCAGGTCAGCTTCGGGACCTTCAACCATAATTTTGAACAAGTCTTGATTTAAGGCTTCGTTGACTTCTTCGAAAACATCCTTGGCCGATTTGAAGTTTTCGGCCAGTTCTTTTCCCATGCCGACAAATTGAGAACCTTGTCCGGGGAATACGAAAGCTCTAGTCATTCAGTGTTTTCCTTACTATTAATATCGTGTCAAGCATTAGCGAATAATGCCGAAAAGTCAAGTTTTAAAAGCCTTTTATAAACCTTTATTAATCTCATCTTAAACAATGGCTGCTAGGATGCGCCCAAGATAAAAACAAGTTTTTTGAGAAAGGTTATGATATGTTTCAGCTGGTTCCGGCTTTGGCTCAGAAAGCCCATATAATTGATTTGAAACTGTGCTCGGTTCTTTTTGAGGATAATGCGCTTTATCCCTGGATTATTCTGGTTCCGCGGGTCGAAAACGTCAAAAACATGACTTATCTGTGCATGGAAGACCGTCTGCAACTGATGCGCGAAATGGATTTGTGCGAAGAGGTTATGAGCGAAAACTTTCCGCATGACCAGACTAACGTAGCGGCCATAGGCAACATCTGTCCGCAGCTGCACGTGCATATCCTGTGTCGCCGGCAGGGAGATCCGGACTGGCCGACCACGGTGTGGAACAATCATTCCGAACCTTATGCTCCGGAGGCAAAAGAAGCGGCAATCGCCAAGATAAAAAAAGCGATTATGATCAAGAAAACCGATCCCAAGTATATGCAGGGAATGCACAAGCCGGATTACAGCACGCTGGATTGATTAACAATATTTTGACAATTCGGGCTTATAATTTTCCCGTAATTGATAAAATTTATGGGTTGCAGACTTATGGCTAAGAAGAAAAACAAGAAAAAAGAGAGAACATTGGCGGCTAAAATCGGTTGTCGTTGTCTGGGGCTAGCATTAACGGTGTTGTCGGCGCTGGTGATTGTCAGCACTTTTTTCTTTGATCCGGGCGATGTTTCTTTTAATACTGCCGCATCGGGGGATGTTCATAATTATCTGGGAACTTTCGGTGCCAAAAGCGCGGATTTTGTCTTGTCGTGGCTGGGCTGGTCGCTGCCGTTGTTTTTGATTGCGCCGCTGGCGTGGGGATATGGTTTTCTGCGGCTCAAAGAGTTTGTGCATCCGTATGCGCGGATTTTTGCCTTTGTTTTCGGAACGTTTTGTTTTTCGGTTTTGCTGAGTCTGGTGCCGCCGGCTTGGGGACTCGGAAAGATCGGCGGCGCTGTCGGGGTCTTTTTTGCCCGTCATTTGCTCAGCGTATTTAACAATATTTATGTTTATGCTTACGGGAAGTATGTTTTTGCTTCGGTTTTGGCAGTTTTGAGCGTTCTGTCTTTTAATTTTGCAGTCGGGATTACATATAAAAACTGGTTTGCCTGGGGAAGAGCCGTCTGTCGTTTTGCGGCGAGAATCGGAAGTTATGTTGCAGCTGCGGGCAAGGCCGCGTTCAGTTTCGGCCGGCGCCGCAAGAGTGATGACGACGATGCCGGACGGGTGGTAAAACCCAAGGCGGCCAAAGAACGCAAAGAACCGAAACTCAAGGAAGAAAAAAGCGAAAAACCGTCTGCCGAAGCAACGGAAATGAGCGGCAAAATGTCGACGGCAAAATCCAAGGCGACGGATGATGGTTATATGAAGCCGAGTGTCAATCTGCTTTCGATGGTCAAGGACAAAAACGCCGGGCAGGTTAACGAAAAAGAGCTTGAAGCAATAGCCCGCGATTTGGAAAACGTTTTGCAGGAGTTCGGCGTTAACGGCAATATTGTCAAGGTTCGTCCGGGGCCGGTCGTTACCCTGTATGAGCTGGAACCGGCACCGGGTACGAAAACGGCGAGAGTCATCGGTCTGGCGGACGATATTGCTCGTTCGATGTCGGTCGTTTCGGTGCGCATTGCCGTGGTTCCGGGCTCAAATACCATCGGTATCGAGATGCCTAACGTCAAGCGCGAGACGGTTTGGCTGCGCGAATTGTTAGAAGATCCGAATTTTGAAGATTCAAAAAATATTCTGAACGTGGTTTTGGGTAAAGACATCGGCGGCCGCAATGTCTATGCCGATTTGTCCAAGATGCCGCACCTGCTGGTTGCCGGTACGACCGGTTCCGGTAAATCGGTGGGGGTCAACTCGATGATTTTGTCTTTGTTGTACCGGATGCGGCCCGATGAATGCAAACTGATTATGATTGACCCGAAAATGCTGGAGTTTTCCATGTATAACGGTATTCCGCACCTCTTGACGCCGGTTATTACCGATCCGGCCAAGGCGGTCATCGGCCTTAAATGGGCGGTGCGCGAAATGGAAGACCGTTACCGGGCCATGGCCAAGCTCAATGTGCGCAACATTGTGGGCTATAACCAAAAACTCAAAGAGCTGCGCGCCAGCGGCGAAAAAGTGACGCGTACGGTACAGACCGGGTTTGACAAAGAAACCGGGCAGCCGATTTTCGAAGAGCAGGATTTGGATCTGACGCCGCTGCCTTATATTGTAATCGTGGTTGACGAAATGGCCGATTTGATGCTGGTGGCAGGCAAAGAAGTGGAAGCGGCCATTCAGCGTCTGGCACAGATGGCGCGCGCGGCCGGTCTGCATCTGATTATGTCGACGCAGCGTCCTTCGGTAGATGTTATTACCGGCACGATTAAGGCCAATTTCCCGACCCGAATCAGTTTTCAGGTAACCTCTAAAATTGACAGTCGTACCATTCTCGGCGAGCAAGGCGCGGAACAGCTGCTCGGTATGGGCGATATGCTTTATATGCCGGCAGGACAGCGGCCGCTGCGCGTTCACGGCAGCTTTGTCAAAGACAGCGAAGTTGAAAAAGTGGTCGAGTTCTTAAAGTCGCAGAAAGAGCCGGAATATGTTGAGGGCGTGACCGAAGGCGAGCTTAACGAGAAGGCGTCTTCCTCCGGCGGCGCTGTGTTTGACAAGACAGCCATGGGCGAAGGCAGCGACGAAGACCTTTATATGCAGGCGGTGGAAATTGTGCGCAACGACAAAAAGGCTTCAACTTCTTACATTCAGCGCAAACTCCGCATCGGCTATAATCGCGCGGCTTCATTAATTGACCGCATGGAAGAGGAAGGCGTGATATCGGCAGCGGATCATGTCGGCCGCCGCGAGGTTCTATAAAAAAACCCCTCCGAACTGGATTCTTTTCGGAGGGGTTTAAGATGTTTTTTCGTTTTGATTTTTATTTTCCGCCTTTGGAAACGACGACCATGGCTTCGCGCAGAATGCGGTCGTTAATCATATAACCGGTCTGCAGTTCGGCAATGATGGTACCGTTGGGTTTGGTTTTGTCTTCGACTTCCTGAACAACCTGATGGAAGTTGGGGTCAAAAACGGTTCCCATTATTTCCATTTTGCTGATGCCGTGTTTGCTGAAGACTTTCATCAGTTCGGCTTCGGTCAGTTCAACGCCTTTCAGCAGGTCTTTACAGTTTTCGGTGTTGTCTGCGGCCGCCTCAATGGCGCGGTGCAGATTGTCGGCAACGTTCAACAGGCTTTTGGCGAAAGAGGAAATGGCATATTTGGTGTTTTTTTCAATTTCCTGCGCACAGCGTTTTTTGGTGTTTTCGGCATCGGCCAAAGCGCGCAGATATTCGTCTTTCAAGTGCTGGTTTTCGATACGCAGCGCTTCCATATTGTCTTTGGCGGCCTTGTCCAGATATCCTTCGTCTACAATGTCACCGGTTTCCTCATAATCTTCTACCTTTTCGTCAACGGCTTCAATCTCTTCTTCGGGAATCATAGCTTCTTCGTGTTCGAGAATTTCGTCGGTTTGTTTATCTGGTTTTTTGTTCATATTTTTCCTCTTTAATTTTGCAGCTTTGATTTTATATATGAAATCTAGTGATTAATCGCCGACAAGTCAATAGCCGGCCTTTTATATTTGCTAAAAAGCTATACAAAAGCCTCAAATGCTGTTATATTGATCTAGAGTAAACTTTACCGAAAGACAAGAGATGAAATCAGCCGCCGAATCTGAGTGTTCCGAAGTTTTCAAACCTCTGCCGAAGGGATTTAACAGAGGGCGGAAGTTTACGGTGACGTTTTCGGTTTGCAACAATCCGTATTTTAGGGAAATCCAAAACATTTCAAAAAGACAGTGTCTCGGCAAAGCCGAATGGCCAGCGTTTGAAAAAGCGCGCGCCTGGATGATTTCGGCCGAGACCGGCACTTTTATGAAATGGGGCGGTTTGGGAATGGTTGCTTCCGAACTGCCGGAAGCCTTTAACAAATGTTTTAACGCCGAGGGCAGCGAAATGCTGGTGGTGACGCCGCTGTACAAAGGCAATACCGGCAAAAAAAAGGCGGCGCTGGACGGACTTTGTTACCGCGGCGCGGAAAAAAAAGAAGCGCAGCTGTCTTCGGCGGCAGTTGTTACGGTTTCGTTTGCCGGCGCCCGCGGAACGTTGGTGAATTATAAAGTTAAGGTTTATACCGCCGGCTGCGGTCGGACGAATTATATTTTTCTGGAAAACGACCGTTTCTTTTCGATTAATCCTCGTGCCGACAATCCGCCGGCGCAGGACGGCTGCTATGTGTTGAACGAACATAACGTCAATGAGGTTGAACGTTTTGCATTTTTTTCCAAGGCCGTTTACCGCTTGATTGAAGATATTGTTGCAAAAAAAGTTACCGGGATTGAAAAGCCGGACGTTTTGCTGGCCAATGACTGGCACAGCGGCGCAATTTCGGGTTTGGTCAAATATCTGCCGGTTGCCAAAGCAGAAGCCGGGATTATGGATGAAATGTCCGCCGCCGCAATCGGGCATATTCCGGTGATTCATCTGGCGCACCATCTGGGATATCAGGGCTGGGATTATCAAAATACGGCGAGACTTTTAAATTCTTTGTATGAAAATCTGGCAACCAATGTTTTTAAAAATGCAAAGGCGGTCAAGACCGCAAATCCGCGGACCAAAAACGCGCTGATTGTTTATGACAGCTATAATCAGGCGGCTTGTAATTTCAATCTCGCCGACCGGGTGGTAACGGTTTCCAAAAACTATATGGAAGAAGTTTCCAAAGAACTCTCAATGGGGTTTGATTTTCGTGACGTTTTGAAAATCCGCAAAGACCACCGCAATTTTTTCGGCATCGTCAACGGCTATGACAAAAAGCTGATTGCGCCGCTTAAAGACAAAATTGAGGCAATCAACCAGTATTTCGGCAGCGATTTTAAGTTTTACGATGAAAACAATCCGGACGTTAAATTGCAAAACAAGGCGGCATTTATCCGGCTGATTTCAAAAATTGCCCGGGACAAGGTTTATAAAAACCGGGTAATTCCGCTGGTGGATACCTATTGTTTTGAAGATATTGAAAAAGATGTCAAAAATCCCGAAAAAACGCCGATTTTCTGCGCGACAAGCCGTCTGGTGGAGCAGAAGGGCTATGACATTGCCGCGCAGGCAATCGTCAATATTGTCGAAAACCATACTTACCGCGAATATCCGATATTTATTCTCGGAGGTGCCGGCTCTGCCGAATATTTTCAGGAAGTACTGGAAAAACTGAAAGACAAGGTCAGAAAAATCAGTCCGTTGGCGGCTAAAAGGATTTTTGTTTTCCGCGGGTACAAAGATGAATTTGCCTATGCGGTGCAGCTGGCCGCGGATTTTTATATGATGCCGTCGCGGTTTGAGCCCTGCGGTTTGACGCAGATGGAGGCTATGGCCAAAGGCGCGCTGCCGGTCGCGACTTCGACCGGCGGGCTGGTCGATACGATAGACGACGGCAGGGACGGTTTCCGCACTGAGGTCTTTTTTTCCAAAAAGCAGCATGTCTACGGCAGCAATCTTATGGCTAAGCGTTTGAAGAACAACGTCAACGCTTATACTCAGGCGCTGAACAAGGCCTTGGAGACTTTTTACAACCGGCCCGAGACAATCCGGCAGATGACGCAAAATGCCATGCGCAAGGATTTCAGCTGGGATGTTCCCGGAGGATCCGTCTATAAATATTACAATCTGCTTTTAAAAGGATGTATATTGGACGGCTGATGTATGTTTGGCAGGCAGAAAGAGTTCTTGCCACATCCTTTGCATTTTTAACTGCCATCAGCTTTCGGGGGAAATGTTTTTTGTGCTTGCGGGGCGTCTTTTTTTCGGCTATCTTTCTAAGCAGATTTTGAGATTTGAAAGAGAAAAGAAAATGAGACATTCACAACGTCAAAATGACGAAATCCGCAATATTGAAATTATTCCGAATTTTAATCCCTATGCCGAAGGTTCCTGCCTGATAAAATGCGGCAACACCCATGTTGTGTGCACCGCCAGCGTGGAGGAAAAGATTCCTGCCTGGCTTAAGGGACAGAACAAAGGTTGGGTGACTGCCGAATACGGAATGCTGCCGCGTTCGGCGCAGACCCGCATTCCGCGCGAAATTAAAAAAGGTCCGTCAGGGCGCTCGCAGGAGATTCAGCGGCTGATCGGCCGGGCCTTGCGCGCGGTGGTCAATCTGGAAGCGATGAGAGACATCTCCATCTGCATTGACTGCGACGTTATTCAGGCGGACGGCGGTACGCGGACGGCGTCCATTACCGGCGGATATGTCGCTTTGGTGCTGGCTGTTGAAAAACTGCGTCGCGAGGGCCGGTTGACCGTTAATCCCATAAAGGGTATGGTGGCGGCGATTTCGTGCGGTATCTGTCACGGGGAATGTGTGCTTGACGTCGATTATGAGGAAGATTCCCATGCCGAGGTAGACATGAATTTTGTTTTGACGGATGACAACAAGATCGTTGAGATTCAGGGAACCGCCGAAGGAGCCCCTTTTGACGAGGAACAGTTCAACCGTCTGCTGAATCTGGCCAAGTCCGGCATAGCCCGGTTGATTGAAAAGCAGAAACAAGCGTTAGGAATGTAAAATGAAATTTGAAAAAATTGTTGTAGCCAGTCATAATCAGGGCAAAATCAACGAATTTAAAACCATGCTGGAACCGTATCATATCGAGGTGGTTTCCGCCGGTGAGCTGGAGCTGCCGGACGTGGAAGAAACGGGAACGACTTTTGAAGAAAACGCCAGACTTAAAGCCGAGACGCTGGCTGCTCAGTGCGGACTGCCTTGTCTGGCCGATGATTCTGGCCTGTGCGTGAACGCGCTGGACGGCCGGCCGGGCGTTTATTCGGCAAGATATGCCCCAAACAGAGATTTTAACAAAGGTATGGAAATGCTTTTGGCCGAGTTGAGCAAAAGCAGGTCAAAAGACCGCAGCGCTTATTTTGCCTGCGTGCTGGCGTTGGCGATGCCGGGCGGCGGCTGTCAGATTTTTGAAGGCCGCGTTGATGGCGAAATTGCTTTGGAACCCCGTGGCGCGGCCGGTTTCGGCTATGACCCGATTTTTGTTCCCAAAGGGTATGACCGCACGTTTGCCGAGTTCAGCAAAGAGGCTAAAAACCAGATTTCGCATCGCGGCCGGGCTTTCGGGCAGTTTGAAAATTTCTTAAAAGCCAGTCTGGCTTAGGGGGCATTTTGCCGGCAGTGCGGAAAAATCTTTACAACGTTTCGCTGAGCAGCAGTTTTACCGACGTCGTTGCCGAAAAGCTGCTGGCGGAATATCGGGAAAATCCGCTCGGTCTGCAAGACGTTTTGCTGCTGCTTCCCAACCGCAGGGCTGCGAAGTCAATGGCGGAAGCGTTTGTTCGCGCACAGGGAATGAAGCCGATACTGCTGCCCAAAATGCTGCCGCTGGGCGATGTGGAAGAAGACGAGCTGTTTCTGACCGGAACGGACGGAGACCGCGAGTTGTTGAATCTGCCGCCGGCAATTGAAAAAAACGAACGGCTGCTGCTGTTTACCAAAATCATTATGGCCAAACCCGGTGACTTCGGTCTGGAGGAAATGCCTCTTAGCCAGGCCTGTTATCTGGCGCAGGAACTGGCCGGGCTGATAGATACGGTTCATAATGAAAATTTGTCTTTTGACAATCTGCAAAATCTGGTGCCGGAAGAATATGCGGCTCATTGGCAGGAAACGTTGAAATTTCTGGAAATAATCACCCATTTCTGGCCGGAAATTCTGGCGGAGAGGAATCTTATTGATCCCAGTCTGCGCCGCAATCTCCTGTTGAAAGCCCAAAGCCGCCAATGGGCGGAAAATCCTCCCGAAAAACGGATAATCATCGCGGGAACCACGGCAACTTATCCGGCTATGAAAGAATTGGTTAAAACGGTTTTGTCGCTGCCTCAGGGCGAGGTTATTCTACCGGGACTGGATCGGGAACTTGATGACGAATCGTGGGAAGCGATAGATGACACGCATCCGCAGTTTGAGCTCAAAAGCCTTCTGGATTATCTGCAGACGGAGCGGCATGAAGTGCAGGAACTGGCGCCGCCGCAAAATGCGGCTCGGGAAACGTTGATTTCCGAAATTATGCGGCCGGCCAAAACAACGGACAAATGGCTGGGAATCGGAGATAAAAAAATTGCGACAGAAGCTTTGGCCGGTCTCAGTCTGATAGACTGCGCCGACATTCGCGAGGAGGCTTTGGCGGCGGCGCTGATTATGCGCGAGGTTTTGGAAACGCCGGAGAGAACGGCGGCGCTGGTTACGGCCGACCGTAATTTGGCACGCCGGGTGGCCGGCGAGCTG
>ERZ779866.3445-NODE-3445-length-12839-cov-7.597387_pt1 | contig 12839 bp, 10 predicted proteins | sample MGYA00511248_ERZ779866 | MGnify/ENA primary metagenome ERZ779866 (study PRJEB29588, sample SAMEA2155758) | human gut metagenome | biome: human gut; feature: human-associated habitat; material: faeces | place: Denmark | collected 2008/2010 ... | reverse complement strand
ATTTTTAAATTATTTATCGAACATATGTATATCTAATTCATCTCATGACTAAAGTCACGAGTGTTCTCAGATTGCATTATAAAAGAACAGACTATTTTTTAGCCTGTTCTACAATTTCATTGATTCTTTCTAAGACAGGTTCAAAACCTGTTTTTTCTGTACTACTGATACCGAAAATATTCTTCATTGGCAAATGTAGCTGTTGAGAAATATCTTTCAACGCACGAACACGTTTTGTCTTAGGAATCTTGTCAACTTTTGTAGCTACAATAACGATTTGAATTCCAAGACTTTGAATCATTTCGATCATATCTAAATCATCATGCGTGGCGCCATGTCTTGCATCGACAAGTTGTACAACACAACAAATCTGCTCTCTTTGGTTAAAGTATGTATCCATCATTTTACCCATCTTGATCAGCATTTGTTTAGACATTTTCGCATAACCATATCCAGGAACATCCACTAACATCCAAGTATCATCAATCTTAAAGAAATTGATTAAACGTGTTTTACCTGGTGTATTTCCTACATAGGCAAGTTTTTTCTTATTAGTCAATGCATTAATAAAGCTTGATTTTCCAACGTTACTACGTCCAACGACTACAACTTCTGGTAAATCAGATTCTGGCCATTGTTCTTTTTCAACAGCACTAATCACAAATTCACTGATCATACTATTTTACCAATGCGTTATGTAACACTTGAGATACATTTGAACAAGGAATAAAAGTAACTGCATCTTTTACTTCTTGAGGTATATCATCTAAGTCTTTTACATTTTCTTTTGGAATCAAGATCGTATCAATTCCAGAACGATGTGCTGCCAATGATTTTTCTTTCAATCCACCAATAGGAAGAACATTTCCTCTAAGTGTAACTTCACCAGTCATAGCTAAATTCGCCTTAACTGGAATATTAGAGAAACAAGATACCAATGCCGTTGTCATTGTAACACCAGCACTTGGTCCATCTTTAGGAACCGCACCTTCTGGTACGTGAATATGTACATCATTTTCTTCAAACAATTTAGGATCAATTTTGAATTCATTTGCATGCGTACGAACATAGTCTAGCGCAATACTAGCACTTTCCTTCATGACATCACCTAATTGTCCAGTAAGAACAAGTCTTCCTTTACCTGTAAAGCGAGTTGCCTCGATTTGAAGGATATCCCCACCAAAACTTGTATAGGCAAGTCCTGTTACAGTTCCAACTTGATCTTTCTTTTCTTTTTTACCATAATCAACTTTTTCATTACCCAACCACTCATGAACTAATTTTTTAGTCAATTTAATGCTACGTTTGTTGTTTTTTAAGATAGCCAATACTGTTTTACGGCAAATTGTCGCAATTGTACGCTCTAAAGAACGAACTCCCGCTTCACGAGTATAGTAACGAATTAAATATAGTAACATATCATCATCAATTTTTAACTGAGACGCTTTTAAACCATTTAATTCTATTTGTTTAGGAACTAAGTGATCCTTGGCAATATGAACCTTTTCTGCATCTGTATAGCTTGATAATTCGATAATTTCCAAACGATCTCTTAATGCAGGTGGAATATTTTCTAAATAGTTTGCCGTCGCGATAAACAACACTTTTGATAAATCATAAGGCTCTTCAATATAGTGATCTGAGAATACTGAATTTTGTTCAGGATCCAATACTTCAAGCATTGCACTTGATGGATCTCCCTTATAATCACTTGCCATTTTATCAATTTCATCAATCAAGAATACTGGATTCGTAACGCCTGCCTTTTTCATACCTTGAATGATACGTCCAGGTAAAGCTCCTAAATATGTTCTTCTGTGACCACGAATCTCTGCTTCATCGCGAACACCACCAAGTGACATTTTCACAAATTTACGATCTAAAGCTCTAGCAACACTTTTTACCAAAGACGTTTTACCAACTCCTGGAGGACCTACCAAACAAATAATTGGTGCATTCAATGAATTTGTCATTTGTTTAACAGCCAAATACTCTAGAATACGTTCTTTTACTTTTTCTAGACCATAGTGATCTGCGTTTAAAATAGCTTCAGCTTCATTTAAATCTTCATTGTCCTTCGTTTCTTGCCACCAAGGAAGATCCATTAACCAATCAATATAAGATTTAATGACACCTGTTTCTCCACTTGCCATAGGTAGCATTTCATAACGACTCACTTCGTCCGATACCTTTTTCTTAATGTAGTCTGGGTATGGATTTTCAGCTAAACGCTTACGAATCTTAGCCGCATCTTCATCTTGGGCAACTGTATCCCCTAATTCTTCACGAATGACATTCATCTTTTCACGAAGATAGTAATCTTTTTGTCCTTGATCAATTCTTTCTTTGACAGTTTCGTTGATTTGTTGTTCAACTTCACTCATCTTTTTCTCTTTAGCCATATCTTGAAGCAACATCATTAGACGATCATTCACCCCTAATGTTTCAAGATACTGTTGTTTTCTTTCAATATCTAAAGGCAATCCTTGAACAGCTTTATCACTTAAGAATTCACCGCCCATACCCTTTGAAATTTCCATAACAATTTCTTTAGTCACAAAACGATCTTGTCCTTGCATACGATCAAGTTCATCTGCAATCATACGAATCAAAGCTTCTTCTTCGACAGCGTCCTGCTTTTCGCTTTCAAGAATTTCAACTTCGGCTAAATCACTTAGGCTTCCATTGATCCAATTATTTAGCTTAACACGCTTAATTCCACGAAACTTTACACGTAAAAAGTTATCAAAACGACGAATATGACGAACTTCGCATAAAGTTCCTACAGGATATATATCTTCTTTTCCAGGATTTTCTTTTTCAAGTTCTTTTTGAGAAAATAAACAAATCTTTTTATCATAATTATCCTGCGCATTTTCAACAGCATGTACAGAAGTATCTCTACCTACATCAATCACAATTTCTTGATTTGGATATAGGACAACCCCTCTGGTACAAACTAAAGGATAGGTATTTAATTCCATACGAAAACCTCCTTATATTAAATATGGAAAAAGACGCTAAGCGTCTTTTTTCTTTTACATTATACTACTTTACAGAAGTTTTAATGAAGTCTAATGCTTTTTGATTTGCTAAATCTGCTTTAATACTTTCTGGAGAAATCAATGATTTGATTTTTTCTACTTCCATGTTATACATTTCAGACATTGTAGTAAATTCTTTTTCTACATCTTCATCACTAGCTTCAATGCTTTCAGCTTTAACGATAGCTTCTAATACTAACTGAGTTTTAACACGAGCAGCAGCTTCTGGACTCATTTGAGCACGGATTGCTTCTTCAGTTTGGTGAGTTGCTTCTAAGAATTGTTTAGCAGTGAATCCAGATTGTTGCATACGACCTTCGAATTCTTTGTACATACGATCAACTTCAGCATCGATCATTACTGCAGGGATTTCAACATTAGCGTTGTCACAAACTTTTCCTAACAATTCATTTGTGAAGTTTTCTTCAGCTTCTCTTTCTTTTTGAGCAGTTAAATCAGTTTTTACTTTTTCTTTGTAAGCATCTACTGTTTCAACATTTTCAATTTTTAATTTTTTGATTAATTCATCATTTAATTCAGGAAGATCTTTATATTTTACTTCGTGAACTGTGCAGTGGAAAGTTGCAGGTTGACCAGCAAGTTCAGCTGCTTGGTAGTTTTCAGGGAAAGTAACTTCAACGTCTTTTTCTTCACCTTTCTTAACTCCAACTAATTGTTCTTCAAAACCTGGAATGAATGATCCTGAACCAAGTTCTAATGGATAGTTTTCTCCAGATCCACCTTCAAATGCTACACCATCTTTTGTTCCAACAAAATCGATAACTACTTGATCACCTAATTGAGCAGCATCGTCATCTTCACGAACAACCCAGTCAGCATAACGATCTTGAACACGTTTAACTTCGTTTTCAACATCTTCTTCTGTAACTTCTACATCCGCTTTTTTGATATCTAATCCTTTGTATTCACCTAAAGTTACTTCAGGAAGTACTGTACATGTAAATACTAATACGGCTTTTTCATCATCAGCTTCTTTAACATCTAAAGTAGGACGAGCTACTAAATCGATGTTGTGTTCTTTGATTCCTTCTGATAATGCTTCATTAGCTACTTCTTCACTAGCCATATCATATAATGCTTTTGAAGAAAGTTGTTTTTTAACTAAAGCATCAGGAATTTGTCCTTGACGGAATCCTTTCAAATTCATGTGAGATTTAGCATAGTTTAATGCTTTTTTCTGTGCTTTTTTCCAAGCTTCACCTTCTACGGTTACTTCTAATTCACCAGTAGAATTTTCTTTCAAAGTCCAAGTACTAGTCATTGTTTTCTCCTCGCTTTTCAATGGATAACTCAATATCCTCAATTCTTTCAAGACCTTGTTTTTTAACAAAACCAGGCCATTCATCGGATTTCTGCATTGCATCATACACAAGTCTACAAATACCTTTCGCAAGCTGGTAAGGATCTTTGTCTTCTTGATCGAATGGTCTTTCATATAAAACTAACTGCATCAAAAGGGACATACAAAATTGAATCATAGTAGGATCCTCATTTGTAAACCAACTTTCGAATAATGAGCTAGCCTCATTGATTGACTGATCTTGCTCCATAGGTAAAATAGCACTCGGTATAAACGTAATGTTCAACCCGGATTTTATCAAATCAAACGGATCATCAATTTTCTGCTCCATTAAAGCTTCAATCAATGTACCCTTATATTTATCAGGTAAATCTGAATCTAGTAATTCCTGAACTTCATCATGACACATTCTTAGATTCATGTTTTCTAAAATAGAAATCGCATAGATTTTTTGTTCTAGAGTACCATGAACATAATCCTGTAACTTGCTGAAATCCATACTCTTACTCTTTTGTTCCAAATAAGGTTTACATTCAGACTTATAATATTCCAATAACTCCAATGCATCCTTTGGAACATAAGGCATGTTCAGTTCCTGACAAATCAATTCGTACGCCTGGGCATAACTTTTTTCATCTATCTCTTTTTTTATTTCTTCGATTAAAGAATGATAATATGCGTTCACTTATACCTCCATGCGAAACATTAGTATTCTACCATAAATATCGATAATAATCAATTCTACGCATTTCTAAAATACAGAATCCGTAGAATGTCATTTAAAGAAAAAAACTCTCCTTTTACAGAGAATTTGTTTTCCTACTTTTTTCTAATTCATTTAACTTCTTGAATTCAACTAAAATACAAATAACCGATACTACAAAGGCTACAAAATCCGCAATGGGAGCCGCGTATAAGATTCCATTCAACTCAAAAAATTTAGGTAAAATCAAAACAAGTGGAATCAAAAATAATACTTGTCTAGTCATAGACAAAAACATTCCTAAATATGCTTTTTTAATTGACGAAAAGAAGCTAGACGATAACATCTGTACTCCATCAATACATACTAGCATTAGATAGATTCGCATAAACATTGTCGCAAATTCAAAATAGTTCGCATCCCCTGATCCAAATATTGATAATACAGTACTTGTGCAGAATTGAAATAAGGCCCAACCAATAAATGAAACAACCAAATTTGCACTTATCGCAAGCTTGAACGTCTTTTTAACACGCTCATATTTTTGCGCTCCATAATTAAATCCAATGATTGGCTGCATACCTTGCGAAATACCAATGATGATAGCTAATAATATCGCATTGGTTTTCATCACAATGCCACATGCAGCTAAAGGAATATCACTACCAAACTTAGTAAACTGTCCATAATACGTCAATGAATTATTTAATACGATTTGCACAAACAAAATCGCGATCTGATTTAGTGAAGCACTCATTCCAATGGTTGCCATTTCCTTTGTATCCTTCAAAGAAATACGTAAACTCTTTTTATTAAATTCAATGTGTTGAAAACTCTTAATATACCAGGCAGCAATAAAAAATGAAATCACTTGACCAGCTACTGTAGCAATGGCAGCTCCAGCGACACCCATATGAAACCCAAAAATAAACAAAGGATCTAATATAGTATTCACAACAGCACCCGCAACCATACATATCATTGAATATTTTGGTGACCCGTCTGCACGAATCAAGTTACTAATCACATTTGTCGTAATCAAAAACGGAACACCCAAAGTTGTAATTCGTGTATATTCAAGTGCCAAAGGCATAATTGTATTTGTAGCCCCGAACGATTTTAATAGTGGTTCAAGGAATACAAGTACTAAAACAACATAGATTACTGAGCAAAGAACAGACATACTAATACCATTCCCAGCAATACTACTTGATCGTTCTGGCTTCTTTTCACCTAGATATAAACTAAATAAACTTGCTGAACCAATCCCAATCAACAATGCAATCGCAAGTGCAATTGTTGTCAATGGAAAAGCTACATTGGTTGCCGCATTTCCTAGAAAACCAACACCTTGACCAATAAAGATTTGATCCACAATGTTATATAGTGACGATACAAGCATTGAGATAATACTTGGTATCGCAAACTTTTTTAATAATGATGACTCTTTTTCATACCCTAATGGATTTTGCATACTAATTCAATTCCCTCTTTCTAAACTGTGCAATTAAATGCTTATTCCCCATTGAATGCTCACGAATGACATTTAACTCATTTCCTCTTTCATCAAACCAACCCACAAATTCATATCCTGGCTTTGTTGCCGGCAACAAATGAATCGTATCCGAAAAATACGTATATGACTTTGGATTTCTTCGACTACTTAGTCCACCATTTAAATCATATGTAATCTTATATTGACTTACTTGCCAATGAGCATATAAAGTACAAGACTCATGAATGGGTTCATCCAAGTTATAACGCCAACGATAATCACAATCCCAGAACCATCCATCAAAGGTATATCCAACTCGAACTGGCGGCTTTAAATCCTCCAATAAACCATGTTCATCCGTACATACATCCATATAATTGGCTCCACCACACGTTTCAAAGTGGATAACTGGACATTCTTTATAAATAGCTGTCAATATAACAGGTTCATGAATGCCTGCTGGTACACTCGTTATAATTTCACCATTCAACTGCCAACCTACAAACATAACGCCCTTCTTAAATGCCGGATACAACAATAATTCTTCCGATTCAATGCATGTATATCTTGGATTACGACGCGACATAACTCCGCCGTCCACATCATATTCAATGGGATACCAAATAGGAATCCATTTATCATATAAAGTCACAGAATGAGGAAGCACCCCACCTGGATTTAATCTTTTTGTACACTCTTTATCTATATACCAACCAACAAATTGGTAACCTTCTCTTTTTTCACTCATCAAATATCACCTGCCCATTATTTTATCACAAATAGAAAAACTTCTAGGAAAATTTCTAGAAGTTATTCAAATAATTATATAAACTATTCCCAAAAGTCATTTCCATAAGTTCACTTGCGATTTCTTTACTTTGAATCCGCATAATATGATCTTCTACATCTTGTTTACCTAATAAATTTATATTTCCATACCATACAATTTCCTGATCAATAATCGCAAAATGTTCACAATTATCTTCTGCCGATTTTAGATAAAAACCAGATTGTCTCATTTCCTCTAACAACTGCATTCTATAATTTGAACTTCCAAACCTGATTTTATCTGGCATCCAAGAAACTATAGTTACTTCAACTCCACTTTCCATCTTTTCTTTGATCAATTTAGTAAATTCTACAACTCTATCGCCAGATAATGAAGGACTGGATACAATAATATTCTTATTAGCACACAATAAATCTTGACTATACATATCATAATAATTACTTGCATCAAATATAGATTGAGAAATTTGCGATTCACTTTTTATGCCGTTAGTATCTGAAATTAATTCATAACCTGATTTTTTATAGGCCTTTAATCTTTTTCCGTACATTCGATCAAACATCGGAATATGGACATCTACATAATCATATACAAGTATTGTATCTTTTTTATCATATAATCGATGAATTCTTCCTGTAAATTGTTCTATAACACTACTACTAGCTACAGGCATTGCTAGAAACAAAGTATCCAACCTATCAAGGTCAAATCCTTCTCCAACGAGCGATCCTGTCGCAATTAATATCATAGTTTTATCTTCAGGTACGCTTTTCATTAATTCAATAATACGATTATTTTCTTTTTTTGATTGACTTCCTATCAACAAGAAAACAAAATCTGCCACACCTTCTAATTGTTGATATAGCTTCTTACAATGATTTACATATTTAGACAAAACCACAGGCGTACGATTTTTTTGAATACAATCTTTTATATCCTGAACAGTCATTTGATCTCGCAAATCATTATCTCGTAATATTGAGTATGCTTCATTGGGATTCTTTTCATCTTTCATTATTCCTCTTGGTGCAACCACATGTGTAAACCGAGGATATAACAAACGAGGAATCCCTTGTTGTTTTGCTTGTTCTTTTGCGGAATATTTATGTCGTATTGGACCAATAAGCATAAAATTCATCTTATCCAATTGATCCGTTCGATCAACGGCTGTAACACCATACACATACTTAGCTTTAATTTCTTTTAAAACAGCACTTTCTGTATTTGAAGCCGCATGATGACATTCATCCACAATGATCATGCCATACTCATTCAACAGTTTATGAAATTTTCCCTTTTTACATATAGAACCAGCCATTGCGATATCAATTATACCTGTCATAGAATCATGAGATCCCTGTAAAGTACCTATCAATGATTTTCTCTTTTTGATCAACCCCTTTGGTGTCGTATATTCAGGTAACTCTTCATTTATATCCAAAAATTTCTGCAGCTTATCTTTCCATTGTTCTAATAAAGATGAACTCTCCAACAAAATTAATGTATTCACTTTCTTTGTCGCAATTAAATCTGCACAAAGAACAGTCTTACCAAAAGCTGTAGCCGCTAATAAAATACCATTATCATGCTCAATCATTTTATTTAGAGCTACATTTTGTTCAGGTTTTAACTCTCCCTTAAAAGTAACATCAATACTTCTTCCTTGTTGCCTTTTATCATCAATCATCATTTGAATCTCAGCATTCTTATTATACGAAATTAAAGCATCATAACATCCTCTAGGAATTTGTATATATCCACTATTGTGATCTTCACCAAGATAAATATATTTATACATGCCAAAAGTAGAAATTCCCATACCTTGATTTTTATAATAAATAGGATTACTAATTCTAGCCAATTTACGGATTTTATTTTGAATAGACACACTTAAATTTGAAGTATCCACATAAATACCATTTGATAAAGTGATATGCATTTTTCCATTCACTTCATTCTTTTCAAATTCACTCATTGAATCCCATGGCTTATCATCTGAATTTCCATGCCATTCTTTTATTTTTTCTTCTATAAACACCTGTGAAAGCTTAGGCTTAGACCACAATATATTCCATTGATTTGAATAGGCATTCCAATTTTCATCAATAAATGCACTGTTGCCATCTTTCAATGCTCGTCCTTGTAATGGCAATGCGATTAAATTTCCCAGACCACCCTTTGGCATACTATCTTGTGCTGGTATCATACGATCATAATATTTAAATGATTTTAAATTCACTTGTTCTGCCCCTTTATCCAACAAAGCATTTCCAAAATTTCTTGCCAAGATAGATGAAATCGGTTTATCAAAGAAAATCCAAATATGTGCTCCTTTACCTGATCTAGAACGTTCAATCAATGGATCAATTCCATTTAATTGACAAATCTCACGCATCGCATTAACTTCTTCTTTCCAACTATCATCTATATTCGCAAAATCATTTCCTGCATCTTTATCATGATTATCAAAATCAAAGACTAAAAAACGACACGTATTATCTTTATGCAATGGATAAACACCAATGATTTCATTTCCTTTTAAATGTGACTTAATACTATCAATTGTCAAAGCTTTATACTTTTGGTAATGACAATCTTGGCAACGAAACCCTGCATTCCACTTCTTGCCACAACCATCCGACCAAAAATTAATACATTGTGGATAGTATCCCGCTTTATTTGTTTTCTTGTTTTCTACTCTTTTTGCGTATACATCTGTACGACCCCAAAAACGTGCAAAAAACCGATTTGCCATATCTTTTGTGATTTCATTTGGAAAAACAATACGACTGCCTTGATTCGTTTCAAAAGTTTCTGTATTTATAGAATTCTTTAATTGATCCAATTCTTTCTGATAAGAAATTCCTTCTCGATCCAAAATGTTCTTCAAGCATTGAATCTCTTTTTGTAAGTCATTTATTATAGTCAAATTATCATTCGTTCGTTTCACAAAACCACCTGGCTACTCTTTTCAATACTATTTTAATTGAATTAGCAAATAAAAAAAACACCCAAGACTCCGTTAGTTAGACGGAGAGGAGTGTTTTCAGAACACATCTGCAAGTAGTAGTCTTGTAGTAGTTCTATGTATATAATAATCCTTTTTCTTTCCTTCTGTGTTAACAAATAATGATAAAATACCAATTAACATAATTGTGTCCTATCAAGATTTTATATACAATAATCTTAGAAAGGTTCATAGAGGATCAAATGCGTATGTATTACTTATTATTCACTGTACAATTCATCTTATTTTTCATTGCACTTACAGATTATTCAAAATGGAAACTGATTTCATTTTTCACCATTACTGCAGTATTGATTCTATATAGTATCTATACACATGATAAAACGCAAATCATCATGTGTATTTTGGACATAATTTTCATTGGTTTCTATTGGTTTTACAAGAAAAGACACTAAATAATAGTCAGGAATTACCATTCAATATACTTTTCATTTCCATTTTTGTTGCTATCTGTTCCTCTAATAATGACATTTTTTTCTTTCAACGGTTGTATCTACATATGTTTGAAGAAATTTATTTTCACTAAATTTGTTTCTATTTTCATTTTTCAAATTGTTCTTTTTTGTACTATGTAGTGTTTGAAACTTTGATACTTTTTTATTTAATTATGAGTTTATTAACTTTAGTGCTTTGAATAAATTTTTTAAAATCTACTTCTGGCATTCTATATACTCCTTATCTTTTTTAGCATTAAATTGACGCATTCATATTTTATACTTATTATGTCCCATTTTTATATTTTAATATACATACCTTTGCCCCCTACATCTCCTTGCCTTTAAAAAAGTAGCAAGCATGTCATTTGTCTGACGCCAAACGACCAAACTTTTTAGGGTTGCGCCCCTAAGGCCCCATGCCTCCGACGGATTCTAAAATAAAAAAGCGGAAAATGCATCTACACACACTAAAATATACATGCATTTTCTCTTTTATATTTTATGTAATACTTTATGAATGGTGGCAATATTGCCACATTAGCTTTTTTGAATGATTCCCAAAAAGTCAAATATCTGATTATTTATTTACATGAGTCCATTAGTTAAAAGTTAAAAACTTTAATTCTTTTATAGCTGTTTTATAATTTCATACAAAAGTATAAATAAGTAAACAAATGGTGTAAAATAATAAATGGGAGGCATAATGATAAAAATATTAATTTGTGAAGATATAGAAAGAGATAAGCTACACTTGCATCAATTACTAGATTCTTTTTTGTTAGCGAACAAAATATCATATAAGATTGATTATCTTGAGAACTTCGATGTAGGGACCAACTTATTCTTAGAATATGATTTGATTTTTTTGGATATTGAACTAGGAGACTACAACGGCATAGAAATCGCATCAAAAATAAGAACCTATAATCGTAGTTCTATTATTATAATCACTTCTAGCTTTAAAAAATATTTAATAGATGGATATAAAATAGAAGCGAAAAGATATCTTATTAAACCAATTGATGAAAAAATATTTAACGTAGAGATGCAGAGTGTCTTATCAACTTCATTTAAACAACAATACGGTTTTTTCGATAAAAAGATATCTCAATATAAGATTCACTATAAGGATATGTTATACATAGAATTTCTTAATCGACATACGATTATTCATTTTGTTAATAATATTGAGAAAAAAACTACATATCCTCTTAAACATTGGATTGAAAAACTATCTAATAAAGGGTTTGGACAACCCTATAAGTCTTTTTTAGTTAATCTTGATTATGTTAGTGGTTTTTCTTCAGATGGTAAAGATATCATCATGAACAATGGTGAAAAAATCCCGTTGTCTAAGAATTTTAAAAAGTCATTCACAAATCAATATTTTGCTAATTTGCATAACATACTATGATGATTTTTCTATCCGATATACTCACAGTTATTTTTATTACACATTTCTTTAACCAATTTATTGCTAAGAGAAAAATATCCTGTTATTTGTTTTTTTTATTATTTCTTCTTGCTATAATGTGCACTTTTTTAGGAAATTATAACGGAATCAATCAGATAGGAAAAATTCTCTCTTTTATTACACTATACATATATATATCATTTTTATTTAAGGGTTCGCTAATTAATAAATTTATATTGTTTTTGGTATGTTACTTGACGATAGGGATTTCAGAGTCATTATCAATTGTTTTTTTTCAATTATTTAATCCTAGTTTCTCTTTAAATAATATCTACACATCAAATACTTATTTGGTGATTATAATTTTGACACAGTTTTTTGCTTATTTTTTTTCATATATCATACAAAAAATATGTCATACTATTAAAATCACAAACTTACCTAAATCCTTTTATATTTTGTTTTTCCCTGCATTGAGTATTCCGCTATCTGAAGTCCATGCAATATGCTACAGAAGTCCACATAATCCGTTAAAGAAGTCCATCTTTTTTAAATCTTAATACGTAATACAAGTCCACTAAAAAACACGGTCAAATTAAATCAACCG
>ERZ779866.3443-NODE-3443-length-12843-cov-9.236706_pt1 | contig 12843 bp, 9 predicted proteins | sample MGYA00511248_ERZ779866 | MGnify/ENA primary metagenome ERZ779866 (study PRJEB29588, sample SAMEA2155758) | human gut metagenome | biome: human gut; feature: human-associated habitat; material: faeces | place: Denmark | collected 2008/2010 ... | reverse complement strand
AAGGTAAGCCCGCAAGGGCGGTGGGAGTTTCCGGGGAAACTGCCATACCTTGTATTGCAGATTACAGCTGCAATAGACATCCCGCAAGCTCCGGCAGATTTAAGGGCGCGCGGCAAGCGCGAGAAAGGAGCAACGCGACGTGGCGAGCGTAACAAAATTTACGGCGGGCGCAGTCTACAATCAACTGCGCCACAACCTAAGGCAAATCGCTCATTCTAGCAACCCGGACATTGACCCGGTGCGGCTGCGGCAGGACTATGTGCTGTCGCCCGACAGGGGCATGAGCGATTACGACTATTTCCAAGAGCGGTTAAGCCAACTGTACGTCTATGGCCGTAACGATGTTAAGGTCATGGCGGGCTGGGTTGTAACCGCACCGCAGGACTTAGAACAGGAACAGTTCGACGATTTTTTTCTAGCCGTCTATGATTTTCTCGAAAATCGATACGGCGAGGAAAACGTCATACAGGCTGTCGTCCACGATGACGAGGGCGGTCAACCGCATCTGCATTTTTGTTTTGTGCCTGTGGTCGAGGACAAAAAACACGAGGAGGGATATAAGGTGTGCGCCAATGACGTATTAGACCGTCGAGAGCTTCGCAATTTTCACCCGGATTTGCAACGCTACTTAGACGAACACGGCCTAGAGGATGCCCACGTTATGACTGGCGTGACCCGCGCACAGGGCGGTAATCGAACCGTCGCAGAACTCAAGGCTGAACGTGAGCAGGAATATGAGCAGGAAACCGAGCGTCCAGAGCTTGATTTCGGCGGGCCAAGGGTCGAACAAGAACTACATTTTTGAGGAATACACCATGAAACAGGCCGTGTTACTTATCGACTGTTATCTGTACGGCACAATAGCGATTCTGGCCGTTGTGCTACTCGTGCTGGTCTATCTGCACGGACAGGCCAACCACCTGCCCAATCCATTTGCGCGAAAAAATATTGTCTATCGGCCAGCCCCCAAAGCGCGAGGCGTGCTGCTGGGGAAAAAATATGGTCTGTTGGCGTACTCGCCGGAGCCAGACGAGGGGCACATTATCGTGATGGGCCCGTCCGGCACTGGCAAGACAAGTGCCCTGCTGATTCCAACATTAAGGAGTTGGCAGGGCACTGCCCTTGTCGTGGATATATCCGGCGACATATCCGCCAATGTGGGCATGCCCAACAAAATTATTTTTGACCCAACGGCCAAAGACTGTGTGCCTTATGATGTGTTCGCATCCATTGACGCTGCCCCGGACGAGAGCGAACGCCAGGAGCGGCTGGAGCAGCTTGCTTACCTGTTATTGCCAGACAAAGCCAATGACAGCGAGGCGGGTATATTTTTTGCGAAAAATGGTCGCAAGATGATAACGGCGGCGCTGATTTGTTATTATGGCATGGGTTGGGGATTTGTCGAGATTTGCGAGCATTTCCTCGGCCACGACTGGCGCGGGTTGCTGAACGATATTGCACAGCGAAAGAATAAAATTGCCAATATGTATATCAGTTCCTTTGTCGGAGCAAGTGAACAGAACACGGCGGGCTGCAAACAGGCGGCAGACGATGCGCTAAAATTATTTGCCACAAATGAAAAAATTAAAAATGCACTCCGAAAATCTGCCAGCTACGAGCCATCCATCAGCCCGGCCACGTTGGAAACCAACAGCGTTTATATCTACATCCCGGATGAAAAATTGAAAATCTACGGCGACCTGCTGCGTATCATCACGGCGCAATCGATGGAGTATTTTTCCTCGCGTCCAAAAGAGCATACGCAGATGATTCTGTTCTGCTTGGACGAGTTCGCGTCTTTTGGGAAATTGCAAATCACCGAAGCCCTGCGCAAGTTGCGCAAACGTCATATCCGTATAATGGTGCTGACGCAATCGTTGGCTGACCTAGACATGATTTATGGCAAGGATGAGCGGAAAGCAATGCTCGGTAATTTTAAATTTACGGTTCTTTTGGGGTGCAAGGACACAGAAACGCAGGAGTATTTTTCAAAAATGATAGGAGAAAAACGCTCTCCCTTGGAAACGGATTCCAGCGCCAAGCCCCAGCCGATAATCAAGCCCGCCGACCTTGCACATCTGGAGCAGGACTTGTTTGTGATTTGCGATGATGGTGCAATCCGTTTGCGTAAAAATTTCTATTTCCAATAGGGGCACGGGGGAGTTGCCGTCTCCCCATTAGCGGATCACTACCGGGAGGCCCGCGCCCTCACCCAAACGCCACATTCTTTGTGAAAAAAATATACCTGCCACTCAAAGCGGTAGCCTTTTTAAAGTGAAATCAAACCGCAATTTTCTTGCGTCAATGTCTCAAAAGTGTTGCAAAACTGGCAAGAGTATGATATATTTCTTATAAGTTGCTATGTTATGGCAATTAAAAAAGGAAATCGCGGAAGAGGCGCCTCTTCCCTTACGGAGTGTACACTCCGTAAGGATAAGCTCTGTCTCCCGCCGAAAATTCAAAGGAGTATGTCAACGATGCGAAGAAAGTCTTATGCCAAGAGCGTTGTCGCTGTGGCTATGGCGGCAACCGTTGCGTTGAGCGCAACTGCCTGTGGGTCAAAATCCACGGCGGACACAGCCGACACGTCCACCAGTCAGAGCGAGGCGGCCAGCTCGGAGGCTGAAACGCCTACCGCTACGACAGCACCGACTGCAACCCCGGCCCCTACGGCCACGCCCGCCCCAGCGGAATCGGCAGCAGAATCCACCGACAGCAAGAGCGAGCAGGGCAGCACCGATAACGGCGGCTTGTCTTCCGGCTCGCAGAGCGGCAATGCCAACAGCGGCAAAAACAATTCCGGCTCCAACAAGGGCAGTCAGTCCGGTAAAACGACCAATACGGCCAAAGCACCTGCACAGGCTGCTGCTCCTGCACCCACGGCTACGCCGAAGCCCATCACCTACACTTACGTCGTCCGCAAGCACCCCGCAAGCTGCACAACGGCGGGCTACGACGAGCACATCTGCCAAGAATGGGGCGGCATGAACTACAACGACAACTACGTTGCCCCCAACGGCCACGACTGGGGCACGGGCATTGTCACGAAACAGGCCACCTACTTTGAAAAGGGCGCAATTACTTACACCTGCAAGACCTGCGGCGAGACCCGCACCGAGGAAACGCCGGAGCTTGACAAAACCTACCATATCAAAGAGGTCGTTGCGCCGACCTGCACGTCCGAGGGCTACACGGTTTACGAGTGCAACGAGGTTCCCAGCCTGACCTACAAGGGCGAGTACACCGCCAAGCTGCCCCACAGCTGGGATGATGGTGTTGTCACCAAGGCGGCGACGATTTACGAAAAGGGTGTGAAAACCTTTACCTGCACGGTTTGCGGCGAGACCCGCACCGAGGACATCCCCGTGCTGGATAAGACATGGCACAAGGGCCAGACCGTCGCCCCGACCTGCACCGAGCAGGGCTACACCGTCTACATCTGCGACCAGGACAAGAACCTGACCGAGAAGCGCGACTACACTGCCGCCCTCGGCCATGATTACGACAACGGCGTTGTCACCACCCCGGCAACCTGCACCACAGAGGGCGTATTGACCTACACCTGCACCCGCGACGGCGCAACGAAGACCGAGAGCATCCCCGCGCTGGGCCACAAGTGGGATGACGGCACAATCACTACCGCGCCGACCTGCGAGGCCGAGGGCGAGAAGACCTATAAATGCACCAACGACGGTTGCACCGAGACCAAGACGGAATCCGTTGCAGCACTCGGCCATGACTGGGATGACGGTGTTGTCACGACCAAGCCGACCTGCGAAACGGACGGCGTAAAGACATACACCTGCAAGAACGATGGCAGCCACACTTATACCGAGGTTATCCCGGAGCTGGGTCACGACTGGAACGACGGTGAGGTCACTACCCCCGCAACCTGCGAGGCGGACGGTGTTAAAACCTACACTTGCAAAAATGATAGCAGCCACACTAAGACCGAGACCATTGCAAAGCTCGGCCACAAGTGGGATGCGGGTAAAATCACTAAAGAGCCGACCTACGAGAGCGACGGTGAAATGACCTTTACCTGCGAAAACGACCCGACCCACACCTACACCGAGACCATCCCGGCCAAGAAATACACCTTTACGGAAACCGTAGTTGCCCCCACCTGCACCGAGCAGGGCTACACGCTGCACACCTGCAACGAGAACGCCGCCAAATCCTACAAGGATAACTACACCAACGCGCTGGGCCATGATTACAAGGAAGTCACCACCCCGGCCACCTGCAAGGACGCAGGCAAGGTGGAAAATATCTGCCAGCGCTGCGGCGACACCCAACTTGTCAAAGACCTGCCTGTGACCGAAGACCACAAATGGAATGACGGCGTTGTGACCAAGGCCGCTACCTGCACCGAGGCAGGGGAGAAACTGTACACCTGCACCGTCTGCAACAAGACCAAGACGGAGACCATCGAGGCCACGGGTCACGACTGGAACGAGACCACCACCCCGGCTACCTGCGGTAAGGCTGGCAGCGTTGACCGCACCTGCAAGACTTGCGGCACGACGGAACACGTCAAAGACCTGCCCGCAACTGGCAATCACGCATGGGATGCCGGAACGATTACCACCGAGGCCACCTGCGACGGCAAGGGCATGAAGACGTTTACCTGCACTGTCTGCAACGAGACTAAGACCGAGGAAATTGCCGCGCTGGGGCATGATTTCACTTACGGTTATTGCAGCCGCTGCGACCTGAATGCTAACTACAACCAGAAAGAGTGGGAGCAGGACATCTTTGAGCAGACCAACGGTCTGCGCGCGAAAAATAATCTTGGCACGCTTACTTACCGCGACGATTTGCAGTATGCGGCAGATATTCGCGTTGAAGAACTTGTGCAGAACTATATTACTTACGGAGACTACGACGGAAAGTGGGGTAACCCGCACGTTCGCCCGGACGGAAGCGGCGCAGCTACGGCTCTTGGCGATAAGCAAGATTTGGCGTGTGGCGAGAACGCTGCAAATGATGCAGGCATTTTCGGCAAGGGGCATATGTTCCGCCTCTGGACGCAGTCCGAGGGGCATCTTGCCGCCATTATGAACCCCGATGCAGACGGCATGGTTTGCGCACTGAAAGAGTACAATGGCCGCGTTTTCGGCATCCAGATTTTCGTCCGTGACCCGAACTACACCACCACAAGCACACAGTCTGTAACGAGCAACACCTCCACCCCGGTGGAAATTGCCGCTGTAGTTGTCACGGACTCTGCAACCACGGAGACCGCAGCAAACTAAAATAAATCCCATCCATAAGGCCGGAGCTATCACAGCCCCGGTCTTTTTGCTGTATAGGGTATTATTGCTGATTCCCTAATAATAGAGGGCCTTTGTAGCTGTAATAATGGCTGTCTGCCGTTGCCGCTCGGTTATCGGTGAGGCGCGAGCGCAGCCACCAAGCCCCTTTTTTCACACAAAGGATAGAGAAACCTTGCCCCTACTACCCGCTGCCGGGTTGAACAGACGCTATAAACAAGCAGCGTACCTATGCAGTAATTGTCGCTAAAACGGTTGCAGGGTGTCTTTCTGATGCAGTATAATAATTGTAAACAGAATCTCCTCTATATGGAGAAAGGAAAAAAAGGATGCTTACCCATAAAGTGCGTACTAGGGGAAAAGGTGCTAATATTATAATAAGAAAGGCAAAATGAAAATTGACAAAATACAGCGATAATGCGATAAAAATAAAATAGTAAAAACGAAAATGTGATAGTTTTATCTATCACGAACAAGCACACAATATATCAAATGGAACGGTAAAATTATGCCTAAAACAGTCAAAACCACATATACTGCAATCAACCTAGAGACAGGCGAGGTCTACACGGGTATTGATGCCCCGCAGTCCATCACGCGCGGAGAGACGCATTTTTGGCAAGCCAGCAAGGATTTTTTCGCGGCGCTGCTAGGGTATGGCACGGTGGAGAGCAAGGTCGTGGCAGGAATGCTGCACCGCACAGACCCCAAAACCAATCATATAGCGTGTACTTCTGCGGAACTGAAAAAAGAGATTTCTTGCACTAGAGACACGGTTGCGAGTGCGGTTAAAAAGATGGAAAGCAAGCGGCTGATTATCGGCATAGGGCAGGGCGCGTGGATGCTTAACCCGCGTATGCTTGCAATGGGCAATCAGACACAGATTGCACTTTTGATGGCCGAGTACGATAAGTACGTCAGCGAGCGAACAGGCGTTGCGCTGGTGGCGGGAAAGTATGTCTTGAAAAATCCAGTTACAGCGGAAGAACTACTGCTGCCGCCAGAGTGCGACGATAAATTGATGTTTCTGGATGGCAATATCAAATTTTGGAAAGTCTATGATTGCTTCTTTAAGGCAATTTCGGGGTTGAGTGAAAAAGAAATAAATGTCCTGCTCCACATGATGGACGTGGGCAAGGCAAGAGGCGTTGGCACTTATAATAGGCCGCTGACGGCCATTGCGGATGAAGCAAGGGTATCTGTTCCGACAGTCAATCGAGCTGTCCAAAAGTTAAAAAAACGCAATCTGATAATACGGTATTGCAACTGTAACTGGGTGATTAACCCCCTCATGGTTGCCAACGGCAACAGACAAAAGCAAAAAGTGTTGGAGCGCCGCTATACCGGGGTACAAGCGGAAATTGAGGCCAAGAGGAAACGCTACCGGTTGAAAGTGCTTTCCCCCTATGGGGATGGCAAGCCCTTTATTCCGGTGGGGCTGCCAACCTCACCGCAGAAACCGTAAGATTGCATTTAAGGCTTGACCCAACGGGCAATCGTCTTACGGTCTGTGCCGTACAGTTGGGCGATATGGTACATACTGATGCCCTGCTGGTACATTTCTCGGATTTCAGCGAGGGTGTTATCCTCTGGCGGTGGGGAAAGCAGGTCGGAAAGCGATAATCCCAAGAAACACGCAAGCTGTAAAATCTTGCGGACAGAGACCGTGCGATTGCTTGACGCGACGCCGTACACCTCTTTTGAATCTACACTTTCAACATTGTTTCCATAAAAAGCGTTGACCGCTTCGGCAATTCTTGCGGCGTAAATCCTGCCGCCTGTCACTGATGCATAACCGCGATTGCGCAAGGCTCGCTTGATGATGGCACGATAACCGCTGCTGTCACAAAAATCATACGGCGCAGTCAATGCGTCCTGCATCAGTACGGCATAGGTCTTTTGCGCTGTGGTGGGTGTGGTGTCTGGTGTGGGGAGCAGGTGGCAGTCAGGCAATGCGGGAAACAGCAGATTGTGCCTGTGCCCGGTCAGCGTGATTTCGGTATCAGCCAGCCAGCAGCCGTGCCGAGGGCAGACGGCTATACCCGGTATCTGGTGCAGCCGATGCCAGTATGGCTCGCCATAGGTCACAATATCCTCGTCAAAGCATTGTGGGCAGTAGCGCAGCCGCCGCGCGTCCATGCTACTGCTCTGATAGATGCCTATATGTTGCCCTGCATGGCGGTTGCCGTTAAGCGCCAGCATATAGGCGCTTTTTTTGCGGTTGTTGGAAAAGAAGCGTGTATAATAAGGATAGAGCGTGTGTTGCATAATAATGTCTTTGGCGGTGAGCGCTTTTGCCGGAATTGCCTCAAGCAATGATGAGAGTGCCCCGCATAACTCAACAGGCACGTTAATGTGATTTGCGCCGTACAACTCGCGGATGGAATACTTGACCGATGGATTGCCGCTGCGGATGTGATAGCGACAAATGACGCTGTACCATAGCTCGTCCGGGTAGGGTGTCGGGAAGAATGGAATCATAACTCGACCTCGCCTTTGATGTAGTCTGCATAGGCATCCAGTGGTGGTCTGCCGCTTTTTTTGGTGGCGCGTAGCGTTCCCCGCAGGTCATGGGGAGAGGCGGCTTCTGGTGAGCGGATCGCTGCCGGGGAGTGTTTCACTTCTCTTTGCGGGCGGGGAACGCGGACGGTTGCAAGCTCTGCCATATAGTCAGATACCATGCCGAGATTCTTTAAAAATGCACTTTCAAGGACTTCGTAGTCAAGTCTTTCGCGCCCATCCAAGATGCACAGCTTTTGCGCGTTGTACAACAGCTTGACAAGCACGTCCGGGATGCCCTGTGTCTTGCGATACAGCCAGCTTTGCATTTCGGGGGTCAAATCCGTTGCAAAGCGGGTGTACTGATAATGCCATAGGCCGTGCAGCAACAGGGCAAATTCCTTGTCGTCGGGCAGCCTGTCATATATCAGCCCAGTCGTGCGGCGAGCGGAACGAAACTCCTGCTGTAACACTTGCAGCACACGGGGCGTTCCGACCATGCAGATGCTGACACCCGCGCCGTTGATTAGCTGGACGAGGAAACTGATAAAACGGATGCCATTTTTGCGGTAAGCGATATTTTGTAATTCATCGATTACCAAAAGCCCGACATGGTTGACGCGGACGATTTGATTAAGCTGGCTTACCAGTACATCCAAGGTCAGCTTGTGAGCCAGTGCGTAGTGCTGATAGCTTGTGCCCAGCAGAGCGTCCAGCTGCAAATATATGTCCAGTATCATGGCTTTAACCGAGCCGTCGTGCGGAGTCTGTACGACCAGATAGGGAATTTGCTGACAACATAGCATTTGCCCTTTGTAGCGTTCGTGGTGAATAATTCGAGGAAATAGAGACAAAACCCGCTGCAATGCCGTTGACTTGCCCAGCCCAGACACACCAACAACGGAAAAAGAGTTGCCGCCGCCGATGGATGCAGCAACAGCCTTGCCCTGCATAGCGGCGTAGCCCTGTTGGAGAGCGGCAGCCTCTCGCTGCGGTGTGTATTGCCCATAACAGTGCTGCATGGCGTTATAGACCTCACAATATAGGTCAAGGGTCATTGTCAGCGGTTGGTAAAACTCATACAGCGCCGACAACAGTTGCAGACGCTCCCCGGTGCTGCGGTCTCGGTCACTGGTGCTGTACAACGGCACGGATGCCAATGCTCGGATAAGCTCTTGTCCTGCAAGCATAGGCGGCAAGGCTTCGACATAGGGATTGCCGGAATATAAAAGGCTTGTTGTATATTCAGCGGTCATGGAAGTTTTCCTCCTGCTCGGCGGCTAATAAGTCAATCATGGACATATGCTCCTGTGCTCGCGCAATCGCGCGTCCACGCTGTATCTGTGGGCTGATTTTGCCTTTGTCGCTGATGCCACGCTCAGCGCTGTCAGCAATTTGCATTATGTCGTTCATCAAATCAATTTGGGCTTGAAGCTCTTGCCGTTTCCAATTTGCACTCTCGCTTTTCTCGTTCTGCTGCATATCTGCGATTTCGGCGAGGAATTTTCCGAGATACATTTTTTGCGACAACATGAACGGTATGTAGTCGCCGTTTTCGTACAGATATACGGTGTCAAGACAATCTGGGCTATATGCCACTTTGACGATTTCGCGTCCGTTGAGACCTGCGGAGACAAAACGCTTTTTAAAAGTGCAGTTTGAAAATCTCAAATTGAAAAGTTCCAATCCGCGTTGTGTGATTTTTCCATCCGCACGGGGGAGCAGTGCGTAAAGCAGCCTGGGGTCACTGGCAACGGACACCGGGCAATCGTCCTGCGCCGAGCAAAACGACCAGATAGCAGCGGCGGTGGGCGTGATGCCAGCGCTTGCCATGCCCGGAGTGCGGATAAAGCCCGCTTGGATATATTGAGAATTGTAAAAGAGAACACAGCGCAGAACGACAGCGGTAAATTGCTCTAAGTCAAGTGTGCCTTGTCTGCGATAGTCGGGAGCACCGCGCTCCTGCGTGTCGGATTCTACAACACCTTTGCCTTTCAGCAACGGCTTGTAGGCACTTTGAATCAAATCAAACAGTTTTTCAACTACACCTTTTAAATCGGGTCGGTAGGCGGGCAGGTTTTCGATTTCGATTCCATAACTTTCGCATAGATTTTCCAGTGGACCACCTAAAAACTCGCTCCCTCGGTCAGTCATAATTTTGGTTGGCAGGTGGCGGCTCGGCCAGTCCTGCGGGTCGATTTCTAAGCCGTGCTGACGACAGAAAGAAACCTTGTCCGCAAAGGTGTTTTGCAGAAGTAACCGCAGAGCGTATTGTCCGCCCTCTAAGCCAACATACACACCAGTAATCAGACGGCTGTACGCATCGACCATTGTGTAGATAACAGGTCTGCCAATAGGACGGCGAGACAGGCGGCTGACAATGTAGATGTCCGCAACGGTGGCATCTGTCATGTATGTGCCAATCGTGCCCGCATAGTCACTGACAGCCCCCGTAAAAGGACGGTGGTTGCGCTGGTATGCCTTGATACCCTCGCGGCTGATGCTCTCGCTGATGGGGTCACGGTGCTGGCGGAAATAGTAGCGAAACTGCCAGAACGAGGGATAGTCTGGCTTTAGCTTGCCTTTGGCATCACAATATTTTGCTTGCAGCATCATTTTGTAAGAGGTCTGCAAGCTCTGCTTTTGTGGAGTGTAATAAAATTTGTTGAGCGCCCAGCGGATAGCCTTTTCATCCGACGACAAAGGCCGCTTCTCTGTGCCAGATTTTTCGGCGGGCAACAACGCATTTTTGGACTGGTAGACCCAGTATAACCATAGATATTGCAGGACGGTTTTGCGTGAGACAGAATTGCCAGAGATAATCTCACGCAAGACCTTGTTGCGATAGGATTTGTCGCAGATACATTCCTCAACCAAAAGTGGAGCAATCAGTTCGGCACGACGGTCACGCTGTTGGCGCTGGCGCTCGGAAATGTCTTCATCAAGTGCGAGCAGACGGTACATATCCTGCGGCAGCTTTTCCATCTGCAAAAGGCTCGGCGTTGAGATTGGAAAAGGCATTTTGCAGCGTTGACAGTTGACAACATAAGATTGCTGTTCGCCATAGAGCAAGACCCGCAGGTGGTTGCCCGTGTTCGATTTAAACAAATCATTTCGTCTCATGGTACACGCTCCTTGTCGATGATGATGCCCCAGTCGTCAATGCCCTGCTGCTGCCAATAGCGGCGGGATAATTCCAGCCGTTCCGCGACAGATGGACGGCTTAAGTGTGAGCGAAAAACAGCTTCACGGACGGCGATTTTGCCGTCAGAAAAGTGGATGACAAAATCCGTTGTGTAGGTTTCGCTCGGTAGGTTGAGGTCGTCGGCTGGAATTTCATCCAGCGAGAGCGGGATGTTACATTCGATTTGAACTACGGACGGGTCGGCGTTGAGCATCCGCGCGGTGGCAAGCTGTACCTTATCGTACAGACAGCAGACACGCGGACATTTTTCCAACTTGATTTTGGTGCAACGCTCTTTTTGAACTTGTTTGCGCATAATAGCGCCCCTTTCCGGGGCTGGATTTTGAACCGCCAAAAAAGGAAAATATCTTTGCCCTATTGGGGCACAACAATTTTCCTGTTTTCCGAAAAATCGAACGGAAATGCAGATTTTCCGTAAAAAATGGAAAATGGGTGTGCCTTTTGGCAAAATCGGAAAACGGCCTTGCCCCAACAACACAGTGTTGCAACGTGCAAATCTGTGTTGTGGGGCAAAGCCGTTTTCTTGATTTTCCCAAAATCGATAAAATATACTATATGGAGAGGCACTCGAAAAATTCCAGAAAGGCAAAGCCATTTTCCAAATTTTTTTCTAGGTGGCTCGCTCCACTCCGTTCCGCTCGCAGCGCCATTCTTCAAATATTTTCTGATTATTATCTGAAAAATCGGCGGAGAAACGACGGAGTTGTTTATAATCTGAAATCGATTCGGGGAAGAAAAGGGGCCCCGGCGCGGAGCGCCGGGGCCTAATCCTATTTTGCTCAACATTCTGCCTTTTTGGACGGATTGTTTTGCCCTATGTCATAGTAGCATATAGAGGAAATATCGTCAAGAATATGCGAGAAACTGTAACTTTTATAAGTACACTTTTATTTTTTGGCTTTTATAATTTTTGCCCATTCGCAATCTTGACATTCTTCTTGCTCACCACATGGCGGTGTGCAGGTGTCCGGTTCAAAGGGGCAAGAGTAAAAATCGTAACACATAGGGGTCTCCTTATAGAATAAAAATATTGGTCTACTCTCACTCGACCATTTTCTCTGTTTGTGGGGAATTACTCGGCGACTATCATTTTGTCCATGCAGTCACCGCAGATTATGTTGATTGCCTTCGTTGCTCGGCAGCTATTGCCACATTTGGGGCAAATGTATTTGCGGGTGCTACTGGGCTTTTTGGTTCTGCTCCCGCCCTTGGGGAGCGTTCCGAGCACATCCAGCAGGGAAACACCCTCGACCATCTGCAAGTCCTGCCAGCCCTGTTGCTCGATGAAATCCAACAGGTCAACTCCGGGGCTGGTAATTGTCCAACCGTATTTGGGGTGGTGCTCCACTTCCAGCCCGTGCGCCTCGGCCATTGACTTAAATCTTTTGTTGTGATACACGCCGTTATTGCTGGTGTCCTTGATGGGTTCGGGGGTTCCGTCCGCATCAAGGATTTTTGAGCCGTAACCAACTGCGCAGGCAAGGTGGCACATCTCATGCAAAAGCGTGGCACAGGTTTCCTCGATTGGGCGGTTGAGCGTGGGCGAACTGATGTTGATTTCATACCGCCGCTCATCGCCCGCCTGCCAGACCTTGCCGCAAGTGAAATGTCCATACGCGCCGACTGTCTTTTTCAAGCTGATTACGACCTCCGGCAATTCGCCGTCAAAAAAGTGTGCGTTCAAAAGTCGGAACATCTTCTCCAACTGTCCAGCCACGCGACTTGTTTTAACTGTCTGCTTCATTTTCGTTTTCCTTTCGTCTTAAAAGTTTACTTTTAATTCCCCGCCGAAGCGGTTAGCAGATTGACCCCTGCCGGCGAAAAGAAAAAGTAAAGCCCACACCCCTGTGTCAACAAATCATG
>ERZ779866.3442-NODE-3442-length-12845-cov-4.868100_pt1 | contig 12845 bp, 9 predicted proteins | sample MGYA00511248_ERZ779866 | MGnify/ENA primary metagenome ERZ779866 (study PRJEB29588, sample SAMEA2155758) | human gut metagenome | biome: human gut; feature: human-associated habitat; material: faeces | place: Denmark | collected 2008/2010 ... | reverse complement strand
CGGGCGTCTTCGCGGGCGGCGACGCCGTGACGGGCGCCGCGACGGTCATCCTGGCCATGGGCGCGGGACGCACCGCGGCCAAAGCCATCGACGAATATGTAAAATCACGTGCAAACGGCACACATTAAGCGAGAGTTCCGTATATTAACTGCAACATGCAAATCCGATAAATCCGACACCATGAACAACATCAAATCCCTGATCGCCGCACTGACTTTCGCCGGCCTGACGGCCTGTGCCGACAACAGCCCCAAAACCTTCTCGGGATTCATCACCGACGCCTCGATGAACACCGTCACCGTCCGTGCGCTGACCGACGAGAGCACCTGCACCTTCGCGACCACGGACGCCGACAAGAGCGACGCCAACGGCCTGCTGCTCGGCGCCCCCGTCACCGTAGACTACACGGGCAAGCTGAAGGACGGAACCGCCGCCACGAAGATTGCGACCGATCCCACCTACGCCGAAGCCGTCGGCAAATGGACGATGCCCAACCCGATTGCTCCCGAAGGCGTCATGGGCGTCGAGATCATGGTCGAAGGCGCAGCCAGGTCGATCAACATGGCGACGCTGGTCTACACCTCGTGGGAACTTCAAGGCGAGGCGGACAAAATCCTGCTCAAGGGCCAGAGCCTCGGCAACGGCCAGACCATCGACTTCACCCAGACGGGCATGATCGCCAAAACGGCCGACGGGAACTACACCCTCACGATCGAGGGCACGGGCACGGTCTACACCAAGGCCAAGCAGTAAACAGCTTTTCCGCCCCGAAAAGCCAGCGCCTCCGGACTTCCGGGGGCGCTTTCGTTTCCGGGAGGGTCCGGCGTCCGTTTTTCCCCGAAAATAGCGGCTCCGACGCTTGCTAAATCCGTGCTAAATGCGTAAATTTGTGGCTACTAACCCGTTTATCCGAACCATGAACAAAATTCTGACGGGAGCCTTGCTGCTCCTCTTTTCCTCCAGCGCCGCGGCGCAGACACCCCGCGACTCGATTGCATTCGCCACCGCCCAATGGCGCACGGCCGACCTCGGCGGCGGCGCCGAATGCCGCTACGCCCAGATCGACATGTTCGGGTCGCGGCAGAGCATCTCCGTCGCCACCTACCCCGGACGCAGGTTCACCACCTCGATCGTCCACCTCGATCGCAGGGCCGAGTCCACGAGCGATCTGGGGAAGGCCGCCGGCGCGGAGATCGCCGTCAACGGCAGCTACTTCAACGTCAAAACCTTCGAACCGGTCACCTTCGTCCTGCTCGACAGGAAGATCGTGGGACGCACCACCCCCGAGGAGGCATTCCGCACCAACGGCGTCATCGCCTTCAAGGACCGCAAGGGCCGCCGGATGGAGATCTTCCCGTGCGACACGACGCAGTATGCCGACGTGGCGCGCCGCTACCGCTCGGCGCTGGCCGCAGGCCCGGTGCTGATCGACGGCGGCAAGGTGGTCGAATACACCTCCGGGAGCAGTTTCTACACGCGCCGCCATCCCCGGACGCTGATCGGCAAACGGGCCGACGGCACGGTGGTGATGGCCGTGATCGACGGGCGTTTCAAAGGCCAGGGCGACGGCGCGACCATCGCCGAAACAGCCTACATCGCACGCCAGCTGGGTCTTACCGAGGCGCTGAACCTCGACGGCGGCGGCTCCTCGACGCTCTGGACGGCGCAGGAAGGCGTCCTCAACCATCCCTACGACAACCGCCGCTTCGACCACGAGGGCGAGCGCGGGGTCCCCAACTGCATCGTGGTCCGCAGGTGACCGGCCAGCGGCCCGGAATCAAAGAACGCGGTTTGATGAAGTTGCATCAAACCGCGTTCTCATTTAACCCGACCGTCCTTATTGCTTCGACTGCACGTACTGTTCGTACAACCGGTCGTAACAAGCCTTCAACTGCGGGAACTCCGCCTTCTTCACCTCGTACATGAAGACGCCCCGGTAGTGCGCATCCTCGTACAGGGCCTTCAGGATCGCCGTCCAGTCGTTGTCGCCCCGGCCCTGGCCCGGCAGTTCGTGACACTCGTTGCGGCCGTCGCCGTCGCTGACGTGAATCGTCCTCACCCGGCGTCCGAGCGCACTGATCAGCAGTTCGGGATTGTCGATGTGGTTGGTGTCGACCGCGGCGTCCACCTCCCGGGGCACGAGCGACATGATGTGCAGCACCTCTTCGACCGTACGGCCCAGCGGGCGTTCGTAGTTCCCGTCCTTGACCAGTTCGTAGCCCAGCATGTTCTCGATCACCACCCGGGCGCCGATCTTCTTCGCATCGGGAAGCAGCTCCCCGACCGAGCGCACCAGCTGCGCGATCCGCGCGTCGCGCTCCCCGTGCCCGAGATACCAGCTCGGGTGGAACAGCACGATCCGCGGCGACAGGATCTTGCAGAAGCGCAGCACGCGGCGGTGCAGTTCGACACTCCGCTGCCGCACGGCCTCGTCCGTCTGCGAGAGGTCGATCTCGCGGCCGAAAGGCATGTGCACCGACCAGATTTCGATTCCGGCGCGCTTGAGGTCGCGCTTCAGCTGACGGCAGCGCGCCTCGATCTGCCGATCGTCGGTCATCTCCTTGTTCAGGAACAGCGTCGACGCGCTGATCTCGATGGCGTCGATGCCAGCCCTCTTCGCCTCGGCGAAGGTTTCGTAGGTCCAGTTCGTCACCGGGCCGAAAATCCCGGACGAGGAACCCACCTTCAGCCGCGGCGGCTGCCCGGCAAACACCGGGATTGTGCATAGGACTGCAAGCAGCAGCAGTCCGGTTCTGTAAAGTTTCATAACTGTAAAGATCATAAAAAAGTCGGGCCGATGCAAAACCGCACCTCCTTGCGGGGCGGCCGGACGCCGCGACAGATAAAAGGGGCGTTACGACCCCAAAGATACAAAAAAAAAGGGGCGCACCGAGAAAGCACGCCCCCTGTGAACAGATTTATTTCACGACGGCTCCGATCACCGTCTTGCCCGTGCGCGAAGCGCCGGTCTGGTCGATGGCGCTGACCGCCTCGCCGAAGGCCGGATCGAGCGTCTCGCCCAGGATCTTCAGCTCCGAAGCGGACATGCCGTACTGGCGCGCCGGATTCGCGTCGCCGAGCAGCACGCAGGTCTTCGTCGCACCGCCGTTGTCGCCCAGCGGGCTGAGCATCGAGGCAGGATCGAACGCCGCGCCTGCGACAGCCATACCATCGGCATTGTAGACCGTGCCTCCGATAATGGAGTTGGCGACCTTGTAGCTGGCGTCCTTGAACCAGGCGACATCGTCGGCCGCGCCGTCCGTCGTATTGCCCGAGATCAGCGTATTGTAGACCTCGATAGCCCCTCCGACGGCAGCCTGCTGCAATCCCGCGCCGTTTCCGGCCGTCACCGTCGTGTTGCCGGCAATCGTACAGCTGACGATCACCGCCTTGCTCGGCTTGGCCGCCGTGCCGTAGACCGCGATACCGCCGCCCTTTCCGGAATGGTTGCCATAGACCGTCGAATTGACAATCACCAGGTTGCCGTTTTCGCGGACGTAGATACCGCCGCCGTTTAGGGTCGCATGCTCGGGATTGACGCTGTTGCCCGAAATCGTGGTGTTGCTGATCAGCACATTGGTCTTGCCGCCCGTGTCGCCGAAGACGTAGATACAGGGAGCTACGCCCGACGCCTTGTTGTTGCTGAACGTACAGTTGTTGATCCGCAGCAGTTTGGCTCCGTCGGCCCACAGGCCGCCGCAGTTGTACGTCGTCGTCGACTTGGTCGCATTGTCGGCAACCACGCAGTTGTCGAACAACGCCTCGGCTCCGGCGTCGACACGGATGGCGCCCATGCGGATGTCCGTATTGTCGACGATCTTGCAGTTGAGGATGTCCACCGTCGCGTTGCCGATGAAAATGCCCGCGCCGTAACTCTGGTAGAACTTCACGCCGCCTATCGTCGTGCTGCCCACCGATCCGAACTGCGACGAACCGTTCTTGATCGTGAATCCGTCGAGCGAAGCCTTCATGCCGTTCATCTTGGCCGCCGTCACCGCAACCACGTGGCATACGGCGTGGTCGCCGTCCAGAATCGTCTCGTTCGCCACGGGATCAGCCACGGCGCCCTCGGCCGCATCGGCCGGATAGCCGCCGATCATCGAGAAGTTGCTGTGGATTTCGAACGTGTTGTCCAGCGCGGTCTTCATGCCCGTCAGCGGAACCGAAGGCACGTAGGAACCCGCAGCCACATGGATCACATCGCCGTTCATCGCCTGGTCGATCGCGTTGGCCAGCGTGGTCGCCGTCTCCCATGTCAGGCCGTCCTTGTCGGCCGAGCCGTCGGTCTTGACATAGTAGTGCGTCGCCAGGTCCGAAGCGCTCGCAGCGGCCTGCGTCACGGGCAGCGTGACGTTCTCGCCCTTGATGACATAGGCCGAGATCGTCGCCGTGCGTTCGTCGAGCGTACGGTTTGCGGCCACGGTCACCGTGATCGTGGCGTCGCCCTGTCCGTACGACGGATCGAACGACACCCAGTCCTTGTCGCATTCGATGCGCCACGGAAGGTTCGATTTGATCGAAAGTTCGTAGTCCTTGGTGGCCTTCTCCGCGGTGATGCTCGTCTCCACGAACGACAGTTCGGGCGTCTCGGAAGTAAAGGCCGTATCGTCGCTAAAATCCTGGCAGGCTCCCAGCGCCGCGCATGCGGCCGTCAGGAGCAGGTATTGAAATATCGTTTTCATCGGTTCCGTCTTTTATTGTTCAACAATCGCCAATCCGGTCGCCACCTTGCGCATGACCCCGCCCTGGTCGGTCGGCCAGTTCAGCAGTTTGAGTTCGCCCTCCGCGCCGTCGCGAGCGATGAAGGTCGACGAGCCGCCGCCGTCGAGGTTGAGCGCGTCGCTGGCTCCGCAGGCCGACATCAGGTTCATCAGGTCCAGCAGGTCGGCGCCGTTCGAATAGTAGAAGTTACGGCCGTCGACCACCATCAGGTAGACCTCCTTGCCGTCCTGCGACACGCCGATCGCCGTACGCGGTTCCATCTTCGCCACCGGCATCGTGTTGCCGCTCTGGTCCAGCTGCTCGCCGTTCTTGAGCAGCAGCGTGCCGAGGCCGCAGACTGCTTCGCGGACGATGTCCTTGTGAAGAGCGTACTCCTCCTCCGTGAAGCAGCAGGCCTCGTTGTCCTTCGTGATCACGAAGACGTTGCAGTCCGTACGGCTGAACGAAGTCTTCACCGCCACGCCGTCGCGGTAACATACGCCGTAGGGGATGTAGGTCGTATTGAAGAAGTCGGCGTTCGTGCCGCCCAAGACCTTCTTCCCGTTCTTCTGCATCGCTTCGAGCTGCTTCATAATCGTCTGGCCGGTGCCCACCTGGTTCTTGTCGTCGGCGAGCGTCGTGCGCAGGGTGATTTTGTCGCTCAGGGCGATCTTGAACAGGAACAGCTGCATGGCCAGTCCGTCGTCGGCCAGAAATGCCATCTCCAGCACGTCCACGCCGTCGGCCAGGTTGTAGGTCCTGTCGCTCTTCACGTGAGCCACATACCCGTTCGATCCGTCGACGATGCTCTGTCCCCAGGCCGTCTGGGCGGTCGTGTCGAACTTGGCGTATTCGTCGAAAGCATTCGAATTGTCGCACGCAGCAAGCAGCCACACGCACAACAGCATTCCGATCATATATCTGTATGTTTTCATCGTTTTATCGTTTTATGCATATTGGACAATCCCGCTAATAACCCGGATTATTCGGTTTGAGGTTCGGATTGTAAAGCAACTCCCGGCTCGGAAGCGGCATCAGGCACTGGTAGTCCTTCGTGCCGAGCGTCTGCGTAGCCTTTCCGGTCCGCACGAGGTCGTACCAGCGGAAACCCTCGGCGAGGAACTCCAGACGGCGCTCCTGAAGCACCGCGTCGAGAAAATCGGCTTCGTTCCCCGGACTCACCCTGTCGAGGCCGCGCTTTTCCCGCAGTTCGTTGAGACGATCCAGACCTCCGTTCAGCCCCTGCGCCTCGGCGCTGATCAGGTACATTTCGGCCAGACGCGAAATCACCACGGGGTCCGACCCGGTCTGCCCGCTGGGGTATTTGTTGACGAAGTTCAGGTTGTCGAGCGTGGTGATCGACACCTCCTTGCGCAGGTCGTTGTCGGCGTACATCGTCATCACGTCGCCCGCGGGACGGTAGTTGTAACTGCCCTTGTTGGGGTGGTTGTAGGAGTAGAACTGGTTGGAAATCTTGATCGACGAACCGTCCTCGGTCAGGCACGAGAAGGCGAAGATCACCTCCTTGTTGGCCTTCGAGCGGAAAATCTTGTCGAAGTCGTCGAGTGCGTAGTTCGGATTGGCGATCAGGCTCTCGGCCAACTCCTTGGCCTCTCCCTTCTTGCCCAGATAGAGTTTCACGCGCGCTTTCAGGGCCGTCACGGCGGCGGGCGACACGTAGTAGAAACTGTCGGCGCTCAACCCGTTCAGGAAGCCCGAAGCCGCGTCGAGATCCTCCTCGACCAGCTCCCAGGCCATCGAGGCCGGGTCGCGCGAAACCTTGGCCTGGGTGTTCTGCCGCAGGACGGGCACGTCGCCGAAGCGGGTCACCAGACAGAGGTAAATATACGCCCGGAAATAGCGGCACTCGCCCAGCACCCGGTTCCGCGTGGGGCTGTCGGCCAGCCCCTCGGCGATCGACATGACGTTGTTCACCTGCAAAAGCGCCTTGTAGTAGCCGTTCCACTGGCTGCTGACAAACGTATGCAGCGCATTGGAAAGCGAGTTGATCAGGTCGATCGGGCGGCCCGTGCTGGTCATCAGCTCACCGCCGAAGAGGTCGAACGCGATGTAGGAGTAGTAGGTAGGTCCCTCCTGAACCTTATTGTACATTCCGATGCGCAGCGCCTCGATGTCGTCGGAGCCGACCACCGTCGGGGAGACCGCCGAATGCGGCTCGATGTCGAGCATGCCGCTGCAAGCACCCATCAGGGGCAGCAGGGCAAACAAGATGATTTTATGCAACGATTTCATGATTGTCGGATTTAGAAAGTGATGTTTACGCCTAACTTGAAGATGCGCGGCTGGGGAACGCCGTCGTTATCCTCGCCGTAGAAGCGCGGATCGAGATTGACGCTCGTCTCGGGGTCCCAGCCGGGATAGCGCGAGCAGAGGAAGACGTTGTCGCCCTGGGCATAGACCCGGAGTCCCTTGAGGTGGATTTTCGAAACCAGCCGCTGCGGGAAGGTGTATCCCAGCGTCACCGAGCGCAGGCGGATGAACGAACCGTCGGTCAGGTACATCGTCGAGTTCTTGCCGTTCCAGCCGCTGTACGAGTAGATCGCGCGCGGGTATTTGTCCGACGTGCCGGGTCCCGTCCAGCGGTTGTCGGCATAGGCTTTCAGCAGCGAGCGGGTATGGCCGGGCTTGGAGCCGGGGATCATCCACGACGCATACACGTCGTTTCCGTAGCTGTACGTAAAGAAGAGGCTCAATTCCAGCCCTTTGTACTTGAAGGTGTTGTTCCAGCCGCCCGAGAATTTGGGGTTGGGGTTGCCCGTGACGATACGGTCGTCGTCCGTGATGTTCCCGTCGCCGTTGCGGTCCCAGTACTTGACGTCGCCGGCGCGCACGCCCTTGTCGTAGAGCGCCTGCGGCACCTCGCCGTCGTACTGGTAGATGCCGTCCGTGCGGAAGATGTACCACGAACCCACCGTCCGGCCGAGTTTCAGCGCGCGGTTGGCGCCGATCGACAGCAGGTCGTCTTCGAGCAGCGACGTCAGCTTGTTGACATTGCGGGCGATGTTGAACGACGAACTCCACAGCACCTTGCCCAGATTGAGGTGGGTGTTGATCGTGAACTCGACACCCTTGTTGCGCATCGACCCGATGTTGCTCAAGATCGAGGTCTCGCCCGTCGTGGCGTGCACGGGCTTCGAGTAGAGCAGGTTGTTCGTGTTCTTCAGGTAAACGTCGGCGATCATGTTGATCTTGCCGCCCAGGAAGCTCAGGTCGAATCCGGCGTTGTACTGGTCGGCGGTCTCCCACGTCAGACGGTCGTTGCCGCTCGACGAAATGGCGATGCCGCTCTGGCCGCCGTAGTTGACGCCGCCGCTGATCAGGGCCTGCCAGCCGTAGTTGCTGATTCCGTCCTGGTTACCCGTGCGGCCGTAGCTGGCGCGGATCTTCAGGTCGGTCTTCTCGGCGTTCCAGAACGACTCGTTCGAGACGTTCCAGCCGACCGACACCGAGGGGAACCAGCCCCAGCGGCAGTCGGGCGCGAAGCGCGACGAACCGTCGGTACGGATCGTGGCATTGACCACGTAACGGTCCTTGTAGGCGAGGCTCAAACGGGCGAAATAGGATTCGATGGCATATTCCGACAGTCCGGCGCTGGCATCGACGATGTTGGCGGCCACGCTCGCCACGTCGAACGCCGGCGAGGGATAGTTCTGCGCATCAATGTACGACGTGCGGCTCCTGGTCTTGAGGAACGAGTGACCCACCATGGCCCCGAGTTCGAAATCTTCGCCGATCTTGCGGTTATAGTTGGCGTAGAGGTCGATCGTGTTGGTCATCACGAACCGGTTCCGGTCCAGGATGCGGCCCTTGTCGGCGGCATAGGGGTGGTTCTGGTTGTAATAGATGTAGTCGTAGGTGTAGGCCGAGTCATTGTTGTACGACGCCCTGACCGTCAGGCCCTTGATGATCTGCGCCTCGGCCCAGAACGAACCGATGAAGCGGTAGTTGTCCGTATAGGAGGTCTCCTCGGAGAGAATCTGCACGGCATTGTGCAGCAGCAGTTCGTCGGTTCCGCCCGTGTAATAGCCGCCGTTGGGTTTGTAGGGACGGTCGAAGGGACGCTGCTGCACGGCGCGTCCGATGATCGTCGATCCGAGATCGGCTCCCGGGATACGGTTGTTGTGCAGGTAGTTGCCGCTGATGTTGGCGCCCACCTTCAGCCATTTGAACATTTCGTGGTTGATGTTCGACTTGAGGTTGACCTTCGAGATGTCGTTCGTCTTGATGACGCCCTCCTGGTAGTTGTAGCTGCCCGAAAGGTAGTATTTGGTCTTGGCGTTGCCGCCCGAAAACGACAGGTCGAGGTAGTGCGACTGCCCGAGCCGGGTGATCAGGTCGAGCCAGTCGGTGTCGGGCATGTCTCCGTAGGGATTGCGGATGGGCTTGACATATCCCGAGCTGTTGACCGTGAAGCCGTTCTGGCGGTTGTAGTTGTCGACGCCCTCGTTGAAGACCTCGACGTACTGCTTCGAACCGACGTATTCGCGGCGCCCGGTGTTGGGAAACTGCGTGATGCTGAAGCCGTAGTTGACCTTGACCTCCGATTTGCCCTCGCGGCCCTGCTTGGTGGTGATCAGCACGACGCCGTTGGTGGCGCGCGAGCCGTAGATCGCGGCCGAAGCGGCGTCCTTCAGCACCTCGATCGACTCGATGTCCGTGAGGTTGAGCGTCGCCAGCGAACTCATGTTCTCGCCGAACGAATAGAGCGACGCCGAGTTGTTCGACAGCGGAATGCCGTCGATCACGTAAAGCGGCTCGTTGCTGGCGCTGAGCGACGACGAACCGCGGATGCTCATCTTCTCGGCCGAGCCGAGGTTACCCGAACTGGTCGAGATCGACACGCCGGCGATGCGGCCCTGAAGGAGTTCCGAGGGCGACATCACGCTGCGCATGTTCTCCTCGGTGGGCTTGAACTGGCTGATGGCGTTGGTCACCAGGCTGCGGCGCTGCGTGCCGTAACCGACCACGACCACCTCGTCGAGGGCCATGTTGTCGTTTTCGAGCCGGACCTCATAGAACCGTGCCGGATCGTCCACCGCAACCTCCCTGGTCTTCAGGCCGAGGTAGGAGACGATCAGGCGGACATCCGTGCGCGCCCCGATCCGTACGGAGAACGAGCCGTCGAGGTCGGTGGTGGCGCCGATCGTCGTGCCGTCGACGATCACCGTGGCGCCGGTGATCGGATTCCCGGCGCTGTCTTTCACGACGCCCTTCACGACGGCATTGGCCGAAGCGCGGGCCGCGGCGTCCCGCTTCGCGGGGGCGGACATGATGGCGATCATCTTGCCCTCGACGCTGCTCACGACGTTCTGTCCGGCGAACATCTTCCCGACGACCGCGCCGATCTCCTCGTTTTTGACATCGAGGGTGATCTTCTTGTTCACATCGGCATCCTTCGTCTTGATGACGAACGAGTAGCCGTAATCCTTTTGCAGGCGTTCGATCGCCGCCTTGACGGTCGCATTGCGGACCGACAGGCTCACCTTCTGGGCCGAGGCCGCGGAGGCCTGGAACAGGAAGCACAGAAGTGCGGCAAGCGTGATCAAACTTTTGACGGAAGGTAAAAGTTTATTCATTACGTTAAGATTTGAAGTTTTGAGAAATAGGTCATTAAAGATTCCGTTCGTTCTGTGTACTACATGATATGGTTATTTTAGGGGTGGCGATATGTAATATACCTCGGCTTCCCTGCGCACCGAGAAAAGGCGGTCCTTGTTGAGCGCATCGAGGATTTCGTCGAGCGACTCCTCGTTGACGAACGAGGCGTAGTAGGTCTCGTCGCACAGCGATTTGTCCGTGACGACGATCTCGACGGCGAAGTGGCGGCGCAGGTCGGCGACGATGTCGCCCAGGGTCTGCTCCACGAAGAAGAAGTTGTCGTTGTCGATCCAGTTCGCATAGGAATCGGGATCGAAATTGAGGAAGTCGATGTGATTGTTGGTCTTGTTGAAACGGAGGATGTCTCCGGGCGCGAGGGTGAGTTTCCCGTTCATCTTCGACGCCTTGATGCCTACCGACACCTTGCCGCGCACCAGACTCACCTCCGACTTGGCGTCCTCCTGGTAGGATTTGAGGTTGAACTGCGTGCCGAGCACCTTCACCTCCAGCCGGTCGGCGGAGACGATGAACGGGCGGTCCTCGTCGCGGCGGACGTCGGCGAACATCTCGCCCGACAGGTAGACCTGCCTCATCGAGCGGTTGAACTGCTTGGGATAGATGAGTTTCGTGCCGGCGTTGAGCCACACGTGCGTGCTGTCGGGCAGCACGATCTCGCGGCGCTCGCCCATGCCGGCATAGACCTCCACCCACTCGCGCGGGGTGTTGGCCTGATGCCTGTAATGGAGCGCCAGAACGACGGCGGCAACGGCGGCGGCGTATTCGATTATACGGAGGGACCACCGCCACCGCCGGAGGTTACCGCTGCGGGGGGGGGGATTCGGGGCGGGGCATGCCGCGAGGATCGAGTCCAGCTTACGCCGCACGCGCTCCTTGCCCTCGGGATCGTACTCGGTCTCGGTAGCGTCCAGCAGGTCGCTGAACAGCTGGTCCAGCCCCGGGTCCTTCAGCCGCTCCCGCAGCCACATGCGCACCTGCTGCGCCTCGGCTTCCGTGCAGTTGTCCCGCATGTAGGCAAGCAGCTGTTCACGCGACATATTTTTCTTGGTATCCATAGGTTTCGTCTTGTTTTCAGAAGAACAGCACAAAAAAGAGCGTCACGACGGAGATCGTCTTGCGGATCTGCTTGATCGCCAGGTCGACGTGCTTTTCGACCGTGCGGATCGAGAGGTTCAGCGCCCGGGCGATCTCGGCATTGGTCATGTTGCGGTCGTAGCGCATGGCGAATATCTCGCGCCGCTTGTCGGGCATCGAACGCATCACCGAGTCGATGAACCCGACCCGTTCGCGCACGTCCACGTAGTCGTAAATGTCCGTATCGCCGTCGGCGACGTTGAGCATCGCATCGTTGATGTCGCTGCGCAGCATGTTGTACCGCAGCCGCATGTAGTCGAAAAGTTCGTTGCGCGTGGCGACCAGCAGGTAGTTGCGCACCGACAGTTCGGGATTGACCTGCTCCTTGCGCATCCACATTTTGACGAAGACGTTCTGGATGATGTCCTCCGCCACGGAAGAGTCCTTGACGATATGCCTGGCGAAGGTGTGCAGCAGGTCGTAGTAGCGGTCGAAAAGCACTCCGAAGGCTGCCTTGTCGCCGCCGCGCATCATCACGACAAGTTCCGAATCCCGTAAACGATTCTGCATGTCCGTCAGTATTTGCTCATGTCCGTAACCGCATAGGGCGTCCGGCAGGCCTCCAGCGCCGCCCGGATCGCCACCGGGGCGTTGGCGTCGGTAACCGGCGTCGAATAACCCGTCGTCGAGGTGCTGGAGGTCGAATAGCGGTAGCCGTTTCCCTCGACGCTGACGCCCGTGCAGGGCGTGACGAGCGTCCGGAACACCGTCGCGGCGGCCGCGTAACGGCTGATTCCGTAGTCCATGTGGTAGGAGTCGCGCGTAAGGTCCATCCCGTTGTCCCTGTTCAGCGACGAGGTCCGCAGGTTCTGGAGCGACGTTCCCGAGGGGATCACGATGTCGATGCAGGTCTGGGCGGTGATCTTCCGCACCTGGGCCACGATCGCCTCGAACATCGCCTGCTGGTTGGCGAAATACTTCGGATAATGGGAATGGTAGGCTCCGTAGGCCTGGGCCATGATGTAGCCGATCGTGGGCCGGTCGAGGGGCTGCGCCTGCTGGATGTAGTCGCAAAGTCCGGAAATCGCGCCCCGCTCGGTCTCGTCCCACTCCCACGCATAGTACGAACCGGTGTGCTCCTGCAACGTCACGATGTCCCACGTATCCGACTCGACGATGCTCTTGAGCGAACGGTTCAGCGTCCCTTCGTTCTCCCACTTCGTCGCTCCCGGCTCGCAGTAATAATAGGTGCAGATGTCCGGCGCGGCATAGTTCTCGAAAAATTCGGGCAGCTTATAGCCGCCGTGATAGGCCCGCACCATCCGGACATGGGTGATTCCGGCGCTTTTCAACATGCCCGGCAGATGCTCCGTGGCATCGACCGTAAAACTGTTGCCGATAAAAAGTATCTTGAGGGATTTGCCTCCCGCCGG
>ERZ779866.3439-NODE-3439-length-12853-cov-13.513361_pt1 | contig 12853 bp, 11 predicted proteins | sample MGYA00511248_ERZ779866 | MGnify/ENA primary metagenome ERZ779866 (study PRJEB29588, sample SAMEA2155758) | human gut metagenome | biome: human gut; feature: human-associated habitat; material: faeces | place: Denmark | collected 2008/2010 ... | reverse complement strand
TCATAGAAGATCTGTATTTACAGAGATTTTTTCACAGGCTCGCAGAGCTATCCGGGGCTATAGATATGGGAACCAATCTTCTTCTCGTTATTTATATGTCGCCGTTTTTCTTAAGTTGTTCGATTTCTTCAAGAGAATATCCCAGCAACTGCAAGATTTCATTATTATCCTCGCCCACCCGGGGTGCGCCGTGATAAATCTGCATAGGAGTTTCGGATAAGTCCATAATAAAACCTTGCTGTACAATGTCCGGCATATCTGTAACCGGAACGCGCACCAGTAGATCATTGGCTATAACCTGCTCATGTTTCGCGATGGCGGGAACATTGTTTACCGGCGCCACAGGGACGGCTTTTTCCCGCAGAATATTCACGATTTCATCGCAGGTATGTTTGAGAGCCCATTCGCGCATATAGCCATCGATTTCTTCCGCACATTGTTTTCTTTGAGGTCCGGTTTTGAAGCGTGGCTGGTCAATCAAATCCGGTTTACCGATAGCTTGCATGCAACCCTGCCAAAAATTATCCGAACCAGCGATTACGCACACCCATTTATTGTCCAACGTTTGATAGCAATTTACCGGGGAAGAATAGATATCTGTATTGCCAATACGGGAACGCCACGTGCCAAGGGCATGGTATTCTGAAATGGAATCATGCAGGTAGGTCAACGCAGATTGTAGCAGCGATAACTTCACATGTTGCCCTTTTCCGGTGCGTTCCCGCACTAAAAGGGAGGTTACCGCGCCCAACGCCGCATTGGTCGCCGTACCATAATCGATTACGAATGCGCCTGCAGAAAAGGGAGGACCATCTGGAGCCCCGGTTTTATCCATTAAACCGGAAAAAGCCTGCAACAGCAGATCATAACCAGGGTCTTTTGCCATATATCCTTTGTCTCCATACGCACTGATGGAAATCAGGATCAAACGAGGGTTGAGCTCATGTAAATACTCCCAGGTGAACCCCATTTTTTCCATGACGCCAACACGGAAATTCTCCACCACAATATCGACCGACTGAAATAATTTTTTTAGAATTTTTTTGCCTTCCGGGGAACGGGTATTTACCGTAATCCCCTTTTTGTTGCGGTTTACAAGCAAAAAATACAGGCTCTCGTCTTCGTATCTTGGTGCGCCAAAACGAATGAATTCTCCGCTAGGGGATTCGACCTTAATCACGTCAGCGCCAAGATCGCCAAGCAATTTAGCGCAAAACGGGCCAGAAATATATCTTGATAAATCTAATACCTTGACTCCTTCTAATGCTCGCATATAACCTCACTTATCCTATTTAAGTATGGATTTCGTATTGGATACAGTCTTTAATTAACTCTCGAATTCCCAGGCAAAACGAGGATTTTGTACGCAAAATTTCCCGCCAGTAATATCCACGCTCACACCGTTGATATAAGATGCTTTTTCCGAACACAAGAATACAATTAAGTTTGCAATATCCTCCGCCTCGGCCAAACGGTTGCAAGGCAGCGTGGCGTACAGGTCTCCCTGTAAAGCTACGTCTTTATCATCCAATAACAAGGGCGTATTCACTGCAGATGGATTGTAACAGAGTACCCGAATGTTTTCTTTGGCAAATTCAGCGGCAAAGGTCCGAGTCAAGCTGGCTATCGCAGCTTTTGTTGCTGAATACGGGCCGGAACCCGCTGCTGGGAAAACGCCTTGTATGGAGCCGGCGTTTAGCAGCACGCCACCCTGCTTTCCAAGGTACTTTCTGGCTATTCGACAGCCAAGGAATACGGAGGTAATGTTAACGTTCAGCATTTTATTCCATTGGGCCAGTGTGAAAGCGGACAATGATTTATGGATTTGCATCCCCACGTTATTGATCCAAAAATCAATTCGGCCAAAGTGCTGATACGCCTTTTCGGCGAACACCTGGTAGGCTTCTTCCTCTGTTACGTCCAGAACGCCCGAATAAACATCCATATTCCGATTCCGCAACTTCTCTGCTGCTTTATCGATTGCCGTTTCGTTCAAATCGCAAATAATCAACTTACAGCCTTCTTCGCCTAACGCATTGGCAATGGCAAAGCCAATGCCTCCCCCGGCTCCCGTAACAAACGCCACACGCCCGTCTAAATTCAGCTTCATCGCAATAAATCCCTTTCTTTATGAAGCTCAAGAGAAAAAATCTCCGAGCTTCACAAATCGATTGATGTATTCTTAGAGTAAATTAATCCACGTAGGCGCTTGCCCAACCGATAGTGGTCATCTGACCTTTTTCGTTCAACGTCCAAACATCCAGATGCACTTTATTGCGGTCGTTCTCCTTTTCTACGGATTTTACAACAGCATGGAAGGTTATGGTTTCTCCCACTAAAACAGTGCGGATCATCTTCATCTTCAGATGGCCGCTGGTAAACCAGTTGGCATCGTAGAAGTCTGTGAGCAGTTCGCACATACAACCAAGCTGTTGCATCCCCTGTACCACCAGGTTGTCATAACCCGCTTCTTTGGCATAAGCAAGGTTATCATGGATGTTCTTGAAATGCTGCCCCACCCAAGAATAAATCTGAGCCTGCTCGGGATGGAAAATCTTGGTGAGTGATACCAGAGGAGTGCCAGGCGTAACATCCGCTGTTCCTTTTTTCACGGGAGCTTTTGTCTTGTCGTATTCACCGGTGACCACCGCGCCCGTTATTTTCGCTTTTTTTTCTTCCGTGAGCTCAGAAGCTTCGAAGTGCATGATTTCAGTGCTGCGGGTATCTATGATGGGTCGGCCGTCCTCGCCTACAAGTTTGGTCTCAAAGCACCAATGACCTTTTCCTCTTTTTTCAAATTTGTCTACGATTTTGGCACTGATGGTCACGTCTTCACCTACAAAGATGGGATTGTGGAACCAAATTTCTTCCTCGGTATGCAGTCCCATCACCCCGGACGGCTCAAAGACGGTGAGGAAAATGCTCAAGCAGTCGTTGCAAGGGAAGGAGGCATGAGCAATCCTTTTCCCGAATGGGTTGTTATCGGTGTAGTACCAGGGGCTATAATCATCCACGGCAAAAGAATACGCTTTGACGGAATAATCGTCAACAGGATAAGTGAAAGGGCCCATTTCTTCGCCAACTACTACGTTTTCAAATCTTCCGGCTTTTTTACCGTCCGCTTTTATCGTGTAATATAACATTTTGACCTCCTACAATGCTGGAATGTATGATGCAGACAAAGATACTTTGTCCGCATCATACATGGTTTAAGAGACAATAGAATTAGTACACCAGAGTCTCAAATTCGCTGGCGTTCTCTTGGGTGATAACGGAGCTTTCGCAGATGATGATTTCAGGTTCGCCGCCATTTTGCTCTTTGAAGGGGGGCTTCTCACCCAGCAGGATCTGGTTCACCAGGTTGCAGGCCTCGATTGCGCACAAAGGTGTGGTGACAACGCACATGAGGTTGCCAGCTTTGACCTCTTCAAGCGCTTCCCTGGAGTGGTTGGCCGTGTAGATGTGCACGCCGTTTTCGCCGCACTCTTTATCCAACAGTTTTGCTGCGGCGATGATACCGAACGCAGCTTCGTCAGCCTGGGTATAGTACCAAGCATCGGGGTAGGCAATCAGAGAAGCCTCGGCCTGTTCCATAGCGGTCTGGCGGTCGCCTTTGGTGTCATAGGTTGCAACGATCTTGATATTGGGATGGTTGGCAATAACGGAATTAAAACCATTGTCCTGGTCGATCTGAGCGGAAGAACCCGCAGGCAGAGAGAAGCATACCACTTCCACTTCTGCACCGTTGGCGTCTTCCACGATCTTTTCCGCCATCTTAACGCCCAGCATGGTGTTATCTACTTCTACGGCGTAGTCCCAATCGGTACCAGCAACATAGCGGTCAACGATGATCATGGGGATACCGGCATCGCGAACCTTCTTGGTTGCGGTTGCCAATTCTTCGCTGGTAACAGGGCTCAGCAAGATGATATCGCAGTCTTTTGCGATGAGGTCTTCAATGTCGGAAACCTGCTTGTTGGGATCGTTGTTTCCATCGATGATGGTCAAATCCCAATCAACTCCCAACCGCTCCATCTCTTGCTGGAACTGATTCATTTGCGCAACACGCCAAGGATGGTTAAAGCGGGTCTCAACCCAGCCGATAACTGGTTTTTCATTCTTGAGAGGCAGGGGGGTCAATCCCGTGTTGAGAATTTCCGCCGTAGCCTGCGCAGCTTCGTTGCCAGAGCTGACAACAGTCGCCGGGGTGCTTGCAGGAGCGGCACTAGGGACGGAAGAAGCGGGCTGCTCTTCGGAAGGAACGCTGGAGCTACATCCCACTATGCTAGCACACAGTATTACGACGACCATAACTAGAGATAAGATTTTCTTCATACATATTCTCCCTTCTATCAACTCCCATTATTTGGGAGTATTATGCGGTTTTTTATCAATTCTTTTTCCAGGTGTCGGTTACCACAGCCAGGAAAATGATGACACCCTTAGAGATCATTTGAATATAGGGGCTTACGCCAAGCAGGTTCAGGATGTTGGTAAGAATGCCAATAATAAACACGCCTACAACGGTTTTTACGATAGAGCCTACGCCTCCAGACATCTTAGTTCCACCGATAACCACTGCGGCAATGGCATCGTGTTCCGCACCTTCGCCAGTCAAAGGATTGGCTGCAAACAAGCGAGAGGAGGTAACGATCCCAGAAATGGCGGCAAATATACCACTGATCATGAATGCGCAAATGCAAACTAAGCGGATATTGATACCGGCAAGGCGCGCGGACTCGGCATTGCCGCCAAAGGCATAAATGGACCTTCCCATCTTGGCGTATTTCAAAAACAAATAGGCGATGACGAAACACAATGCGAAGACCAACACCGGAGCCTGTACCGGGCCAATTTTACCTTGGCCAAACCATTCATAGGCTTCCACCTGGGCGATGATGGGCATACCGTTTGAAATCAAATAATTCACACCAGTTATCACTTCCGTCATTGCCAGCGTCATGATAAACGCAGGAATTCCATGGCTGATACAATAACCGTTGAAGAAGGAAAAAATCAGGCACATAATCATTGCAGCCAGGATGCCCAGCCACATATTTCCGCCTTGCTCTTGGATGGATAATGCTGTAATAGCGGAGAGTCCCATCAATGCGCCGCAGCTTAGATCGATGTTGCCCGTTAAGATAACAAATGTCTGCCCGATTGCCAAAACGCCAGAGATAGCACATTGCCGAATGACGTTTGTAATATTTTCAGAAGTCAGAAACCTGGGCGACGCTATGCTGCAAATAATCACCAACGCAACCAGCACAACAGCTATCCCAAACTTAGAATAGAAGCTTTTCATATCTAGTTTTTGAATCTTTTGTTCCACTATTAATCCCCTCCTACTGCTGCGTTCATTATTTTTTCTTCTGTTGCGCTTGCACGATCGAATTCGCCTGTAATTCTTCCTTCATTGATTACAAGAATGCGGTCGCACACGCCCAAGACTTCCTGCAATTCGGAAGAAACCATGATGACCGCGTTTCCATCCCGTGCAACGGCGTCCAACAGCTGATAAATTTCCGCTTTTGCGCCTACATCCACGCCCCTTGTAGGTTCGTCAAAGATATAGACTTTCGCGTTGGTATTGAGCCATTTTGCTACCACCACTTTCTGTTGGTTGCCGCCGGATAGCTCATAGACAATCTTGTTGATCGTGGGCGCTTTAATGTTCAATTTTTCCTTAAGATTGGATACCAGCTTATTTTCTTTGCGAAGATTGAGAATGCCCGCTTTATTGCTAATGCCGGATAGATTTGCAATGGTAATATTATGCGTAATGGAAGACATAGGGATAAGTCCCTCGTTTTTTCTATCTTCCGTTGCAAAGGCAATTCCCGCCTTGATGGCATCCTTCGGGCATTTGATCTTTTTCAGATCTCCTTCTACGTATACTTTACCTGAGGTTTTTTGCTCAGCCTTGAAGATGGAGCGCATCAATTCCGTACGTCCCGCGCCTACCAGGCCCGCAAAGCCAAGTATTTCGCCCTTATGAACATCAAAAGACACGTCTTTAACTTTTGCGCCAAAGGACATGTTTTCTACTTTCAACAGGACTTCATCGTTTTGGACATAGTCCTGGCGAGAAGGATAATAGTTTTCCAATTTACGGCCGATCATGGCGGTAATGATATTATCCTTTGTAACCTCTTTGGTTAGGAACTCGCCGGAATTACGACCGTCCTTCAATACAAGGATCCGATCGCATACCACGAAGAGTTCATCCAGACGATGGCTGATGTAGATAATCGTGACACCTTTGTTCTTCAGCTCTTTGATCATTTCAAACAAAATGCTGACTTCTTTATCGCTTAGCGAACTGGTCGGCTCGTCCATCACGATGATTTTAGCGCCAGAAGAAACTGCTCGAATGATTTCGATCATTTGGCACTCCGCTACGCCCAGCTCTTTGACCGGAACGTCGATGGGTACATGCAAAGAGTATTCCTCAAACACCTTTTCCACGTGTTCTCGCATACCTTTCCAATCTACAAACCCGGACTTGTTGCGAAGCCATTTTCCAACAAACATATTTTCAATTGCGGTCATATCCTGAAACAAAGAAAGCTCTTGATAGATAACCGCGATCCCTAGATAGTTGCCTTCAATAGGGGTGTTAATAGAAACAGGTTTTCCTTCTAAAATAATTTCACCGCTGTCTTTTGTGCATGCTCCAGCAAGTATCTTAATCAATGTGGATTTACCAGCGCCGTTTTCACCTACCAATGCCAATACTTCGCCTTTATGTACCCGCATGGTAACGTCGTCTAATGCTTTCGAGCCAGGAAATGCTTTATTGATATTATTCATTTCGAGTATGTATGTACTATCTTGCATATTCCACACTCCTCATTTCAGATTGGACGGATTGAAACGTTTTTCTTAATTTCTTTTTGTTATTAATATATGTCGTTATATTGCATTTGTCAATGATTTTCTTTTTATATTTTTTTATTTATTATGTTGACTTTTTCTTCATTTCGTTTTATATTGTTTATGGATTGAAACGTTAATAATAATTAAATGGAAGGTGAGATGAATGAAAGCAGGGATTGCAAGTTATATTGAGTACACAAATCTGAAAGTGGATATGACTTCCGACGATTTGAAAACAATGTGCGCTGACGCCATACAATATGGTTTTCCGGCCATAAATCTCAATCAATACTTTATACCGGAAGCGGTGGAGCTATTGGCCGGCAGCAACGTAGTCATCGGATGTGGGTCTGGTTACCCGCTAGGCTCATATTCTTCTAAAGTAAAAGAATATGAAGCGAAAGATGCAGTTAAGATGGGCGCAGGCGCTATTGATGCCATGCTTAACGTTAGTGCTTTTAAGATGAAGCGGTATGATTTTGTAATGGATGAACTTCACAGAATCATCCAAGCCAGCCGTTCTGTCAACGATCGAGTGATTATGAAGCTGATCATTGAATGCTGCTTGCTGACGGATGATGAAAAGAAGCGTATCTGTGAAATGGCTGTGGAGGCAGGAATGGATTATGTAAAATCCTCTACAGGTATGAACAAGGGTGGCGCCACTACCCGGGATATCAAGTTGATGTATGAAGCGGTACAGGGTAAAATCCTGGTGAAGGCCGCCGGTGGCATTAAGGATTATGCTTTTGCAAAAGAACTGATTGAAGCCGGCGCCGTGCGCCTTGGCAGCAGTTCCGGACCGCAAATCGTAGCGGAAGAACGAACTGCAAACGAATAATAATCTTTCTAAATTTATTCCACGGTCGATTTTACAAAATGCAAAAGAGCAGATGCAAGCTTTACGCTTGCATCTGTTTAAAAAACCCGAATATGGAATTGCGGAGGTCAACGCAAATGAAAGGTTTTTATTTGGCTTTTGATTTGGGCACATCCGGAGCAAAGGCGGTTTTGTTCTCCCAAAACGGTACTATGATGGACAAAGAATTCTACCCCTATAAAACCGATTATCCAAAAGCGGGATGGGCGGAACAGAATCCCAATGAATGGTATAAAGCTGTTTGCAATGCATCCAGAGTGCTGGTACAGAGAAACCAAGCAAGCAAACAGATTGCTGCCATTTCGTTTAGCGGACAAACCATGGGCTGCGTGTGCGTGGATTCAAACGGCAGGGCTTTGCGCAGCGCTTTGATTCATTGCGACCAGAGATCTACGCAGCAGGCACGCCGCTTGTCCGAAACCATTGGACCCCAGCGCTTATATGATCTAACCGGAACCAGGCTAAGCCCTTCATACCCCATTGAAAAACTGATGTGGGTCAAAGATAACGAGCCGGAAATCTATGAGCGGACGTATAAGATGATAGGGCCAAAGGATTATTTGGTTTCCCGGCTTTGCGGACGCATTGCCACGGAGTATACGGAAGCATCCATGTCCGGCTGTTTTTTGCTCAAGGAGATGGCGTGGTCGCAGGAGGTACTGGACGCCGTCGCAATCAATATGGACAAATTGCCGGAGATTTTGGATCCTAATGATGTGGCGGGCGCCTTGTCTCACAAGGCCGCAGAGGATATGGGAGTACAGGCCGGTACGCCCGTTGTGATGGGTGGAGCGGATGGACAATGCGGATGTCTTGGCATAGCGGGTGCAGATACCACCCACGCATATGGCTATCTGGGATCTGCGGCGGTAGCGTACGCTTCCTCTCCCGATCTTGTACTAAACGGCAATCCCAATCTGGTCACCATCAATTGCAATGCGATCAAGGGCTTGTATCGTTACTATTCCACCATGCAAACGGCAGGCATCTCCTTTACGTGGTTGCGTTCGTTGCTTTCCCGGGATTATGGAGCACCAATACCGTATGATGCGTTGAACGGATACGCGCAGGAAGGAAAAGGCGCTTTGGATGGACTGTTTTTCCTGCCCTATTTATTGGGAGAGCGTTCCCCTTATTGGAACGCCCATGCAAAAGGAGCGTTCGTTGGAATAACGCCCGCCCACGGCGCTGGGGACTTTGTACGTGCGGTTATGGATGGCGTAGCGCTGAATTTTGCAATTAATTATAAAGAAATAATGAAAAATAATCCTAAAGATGATATCATTCTTTATGGCGGATGTGCAAAATCTAAAATTTGGAGGCAGATATTTAGCGATATATTGAATACGCCGGTGTATGTTTCTGAAATCAGCGAGGAAGCGGCAACTTATGGCGCAATGCTGCTAGCATCTGCAGCTGTAGGTGTAGACCGGATATCCGATTATAAGGTGAACTGTAAGCTGGCGGCAGTTCCTTCGGCGCAGGCGCATCGAAGATATTCGGAAGCAGCTATCATTTTTCAAGATGCGTATGCTTCTCTGTGTGAAACCTTTGAATGTATCGCTGCTTTTGTCCATTAAAAACCAGACTGGGAGGCGCTCGTATGGATAAAATTGAACGACTTGAAACGGTATATGATTATATAGCTGAAAGAAAGAAGGTCAGTATCAAAGAGCTGAGCAGCAAATTTGCCGTATCAGAAGTCACCATCCGTAAGGATTTGCAGGAGCTGGAAACCCGTGGGCTCATTATAAAATCCTATGGCTACGCTAGATTAAAAACGTCGGATCTGCTTTTGGAACCCGATTATGTGGATAAAGTAAAAAGCAATGCGGATATCAAAAATATGATTGCCATGAAAGCCGCCGATTTGATTATGGATCATGATGTCATTTTTCTTTCTACCGGCTCTACCATCAATTCGTTGTGTGGGTTTATCCATAAGAATAAGTCGTTGACTGTGATCACTAACGACCTTAAAAATGCTTATATTTTAGCGTTGTATCCCAATATTCAGTTGATACTAGCCTCTGGATGCTGCCGTGCGGGAACATATTCCATGATCGGAGCTTCTACCTATAAGTTTCTTTCGGGTTTTAATGTCACGAAAGCCTTTATTTCCTGTTCCGCATTCAGCGCAAAAAACGGAGTGTTTACCACGATACCCGATTCTGCGGTGATCAACCGCATTATGATACAGAATGCTCAAAAAGTGTATTTGGTGGCGGATAGTACAAAATACAATAAGTATTCCATGATTCAAATCGCACCTACTACGTCTATAGATTACTTGATTACCGATAAATATTTCCCGGTTGAAGATATTGGTAAGTTTCAATCCTATGAAACTGAAGTCATCATTTCGGAATAATAACGCCGCGATCTGAGCGGAGCTTTATGGAAGGTATGGCTTTGCAAGAGGCGAATCCTAAAGTATGGTATATCATATGGTGAAAACCTAGATCAATACATTGGGAAGGAGCTGGATGTATGACGGATGTTGAAGCCCTTGCGCTGGGATTGGCAGCTTATGCCGGAGTGTTTCTGATCATTGCCTTGATTACGCACTCACGCCGCTGCTCCGACAGTGTGAACCTTTTTTTGTAAATAGCTATCAGGTATAGGTCTTCTATGATAAAATCTAAATCATAGGAGGCCTATTATTATGGCGAGAGAAAAGAAACCGGTACATAAGGTCGTTATGACCGAAGGAAAACGCAACATTATTCAGCAGCTCCTTCAGGAGTATGACATTCAGTCCGCGGAAGATATTCAGGAGGCACTAAAAGACCTTCTGGGCGGTACGATCAAAGAAATGATGGAAGCTGAGATGGACGAACACCTTGGTTATCAGAAATCTCAGCGCTCTGACAGTGACGACTACCGCAATGGGTATAAGAGCAAAAGGATTAACAGCAGCTATGGCACAATGGATATCCAGGTCCCTCAGGATCGAAAATCTACGTTTGAGCCACAAGTTGTCCGCAAACGTCAGAAAGATATCTCCTCCATTGACCAGAAAATCATCTCCATGTATGCAAAGGGAATGACGACCAGGCAGATTTCAGAAACCCTGGAGGATATCTATGGTTTTGAAGCCTCAGAAGGCTTCATTTCCGATGTCACAGACAAAATCCTGCCCCAGATTGAAGACTGGCAGAAACGTCCGCTGGCGGAAGTTTATCCGGTGCTTTATATCGATGCAATTCATGATTCTGTCCGGGATAATGGGGTGATCCGGAAGCTGGCAGCTTATGTCATTCTTGGAATCAACATGGACGGTCAAAAAGAGGTTCTGACCATTCAGGTGGGCGAAAATGAGAGCTCAAAGTACTGGCTTTCCGTGTTGAATGAATTGAAAAACCGCGGAGTAAAAGATATCCTGATCATCTGTGCCGATGGGCTGAGTGGAATCAAAGAAGCAATTGCTGCGGCATATCCCAAAACGGAATACCAGCGCTGCATCGTGCATCAGGTAAGAAACACCCTAAAATATGTAGCAGACAAAGACCGTAAGCCATTTGCCAATGATTTAAAGACCATTTACCAGGCACCATCGGAAGAGCAGGCACTGGAAGCTCTGGAGAGGGTAACCGAGAAATGGTCCGTAAAATATCCGAATTCCATGAAAAGCTGGAAGCAGAACTGGGATGCGATCAGCCCAATCTTCAAGTTTTCCACAGAAGCAAGGAAAGTCATTTACACGACAAATGCCATCGAATCGCTAAATTCCACCTATCGGAAGCTGAACCGCCAGAGGAGCGTATTTCCAAGCGATACAGCCCTTTTAAAAGCGCTTTATTTGGCGACTTTTGAAGCCACAAAAAAATGGACCATGCCAATACGGAACTGGGGGCAGGTATATGGGGAATTGAGCATCATGTACGAAGGCAGGCTGCCAGAGTAAGAGATATCTGACAAAAGCGTGCGGAAATCCCGCTCCGTACTTGACATGCCCAGCAAGTGCTGTTATATATAAGCCAAGGGCTGAAAGCTCTCAGATTAGCCTTCAGCCCAGCAATTATCATAGAAGATCTGTATTTACAGAGATTTTTTCACAGGCTCCATTTTTATTCCGTATAAGGGTAATTAATAAATCAAATTCTTTTACTGAGACGAGATTTGTCAAGGATATATTTTGTTTATCAGAATGCTATGAATCGCGTGAAAAAATAAAACGAATCCCTTTCATTGTAAAAAGCACTTAGAACACCCTGGTTCTAAGTGCTTTTTCCTGTTATGTCCCTCAAAGCCGCATCTTGCCTCTCTTTTGCCGACTCTAAATCTTCAAAATCTCCCAAATCGGTCAATTTAACTGCCGAAGCGTCAACCTTGACATTCGGGCTTTCCGCCTGTCCACGGATGGTGGCGGGGATTTCACCGTCCAGTTGCCCGCGTATACTCTCAGCCCGCAGCAGACAGACCTCTTCCAACGTATCCACCGCCAGCTGGTGGTCTTCATAGGAACAAAAGGCGGTGGGATCTTTTTGAACATAAGGAGCAATCTGCTTTGCCGTTTGTCGGAGGGTGACTGCAAACCGACCGCTTTCAAAGTATTCCGAAAGGAGCTTGTCGAAATAGGCGTGATAGCGGGCAAAGTACTCGTCGTGCTTCATTAGGTTGTGGTAAAGCGGCCGGTTGAGCATGATCTTTCCTTCCGCCGGGGTGTTAATGGGATAGTTAATAAGAATGTTGGGGTCTTTGATAGGGTCGGTCATGCCCAGAGCATAGGTGCCGAAGGCCAGGTTATAATCCCATGGAAGGATGCTGAGGATCCCGTCCTCCTCATACAAAAAGTAATTATGCCCGGTATGGCCCAGATAGCTGTCCCAGTTCATCACAAAAACCTGCACGGTGAAATACCGCAGCACCTCGTCCACATTGACGGCGGTTTCCAGTTTTTCACCGGTGGACAGGGTTTTCAGCGCCTCGATCACCCGTTTCTGATCGGCTTCCGATCCCTTGAATTTGGCGTTTTCAAAGATGCCGGGATAGCTGTCCGGGTTATCGTCGATATATCGCAACGCCACGTCGGCGTTTTCCGCATTCAGGGAACGGTAATCCGGCTTGTACAGTTTCCCGTGATCATTC
>ERZ779866.3436-NODE-3436-length-12857-cov-6.963599_pt1 | contig 12857 bp, 10 predicted proteins | sample MGYA00511248_ERZ779866 | MGnify/ENA primary metagenome ERZ779866 (study PRJEB29588, sample SAMEA2155758) | human gut metagenome | biome: human gut; feature: human-associated habitat; material: faeces | place: Denmark | collected 2008/2010 ... | reverse complement strand
GCGGGCGTCTCCTCCGGCACGGCGCTGCACGCGGCGACGGTCCTCGCGCGCCGCGAGGAAAACGCGGGCAAGCTGATCGTGGCGCTTCTGCCGGATACGGGCGAACGGTATCTGCAAGGCGCGGAATAACCGGGATAGAGAACCGGCCGAAAAAACAACCGCCCCGCACAGGGGGCGCATCACGTGACACGAGGAGGATTTTCAGATGGACCGCCTGACCGTCCTGGGCACGGGCAACGCCGCCGTGACCCGCTGCTACAACACCTGCTTTCTTCTGGACCTGCCGGAGGGCTACCTGCTGTGCGACGCGGGCGGCGGCAACGGCATACTCGCCCAGCTGGAAAAGGCGGGCGTGGAGCTGAAAGACATTCACCACCTGATTTTGACCCATGCGCACAGCGACCATCTGCTGGGCGCGGTGTGGGTGGTGCGCATGGCGGCGGCGGCCATGAACGCGGGCCGCTACGAGGGCGAACTGACCATCTGGTGCGACCCCTCCGTGCGCGAGGGCCTGTGCCAGATGGCGCGCATCACATTGCAAAAAAAGATGACGGACCGCATCGGCGACCGCATCCTTTTCCGCGACATCTCCGACGGCCAGACGGAAACCATTCTGGGCCGGCAGGTCACGTTCTTTGATATTCATTCCACCAAGATGAAGCAGCTGGGCTTCACCATGGCGCTGGCGGGCGGCGGAAAGCTCTGCTGCCTGGGCGACGAGCCCTACAACCCCGCCTGCGCCGCCTATGTGCAGGGCGCGGACTGGCTGCTTTGCGAGGCGTTTTGCCTCTACGGCGACCGCGAGCGCTTCAAGCCCTACGAAAAGCACCACTCCACCGTCAAGGACGCCTGCGAGCTGGCGCAGCGCCTGGGCATTCCCCACCTGGTGCTGTGGCATACGGAGGACCGCCGCCTTGCGCAGCGGCAGGCCCTCTATACGCAGGAAGGGCGCGCCTACTACGACGGCGATCTGCATGTGCCCAACGACCTGGATGTGCTGGCGCTGGCCGGAGAATAACGCCCTTATTCCTCGGGCGGCTTGCTTTCCTTGGCGCGGGCCTTGCCCTCCAGCACCAGCTTGTTGAGCTCATCCATGAAGCTGCTCACGTCGGTAAACTGGCGGTACACCGAGGCGAAGCGCACATAGGCCACCTCGTCGAGGAGCTTGAGCTCGTCCATCACGGCCTCGCCGATGCGGCGGGAGGACAGCTCGTCCTCGCCGGAGGAATAGACCTGCTTCTCCACCTTTTCCACGATGGCGTCGATATCCTTCATGCTCACCGGGCGCTTCTGACATGCGTGCAGAAGCCCCTTTTTGATTTTGTCGGCGTTGAAGGGCTCGCGCCGCATGTCCTTTTTCACCACCATCAGGGGCGAGGTTTCGATCTTCTCATAGGTGGTGAAGCGCCTGCCGCAGCGCAGGCACTCACGGCGGCGGCGGATGGAGCTGCCCTCCTCCGTGGGCCTTGAATCAATCACACGGCTGTCCAGATAACCGCAGAACTGGCATCTCATGGAGCGCCCTCCTTATTGCAATGAAACGGTTTTGCACATCTCGCCTGATTATATCAAAAGCGGAGCTGCGTTGCAAGCCCGGCCGCACGACAAAAAGCGCCCGGACATGCCGTCCGGGCGCGGAAAGGCCGGAAGCCGGGCCGGGAAACGGACGCTTACTGGTCCGCGCCCTCCAGGATGGCCAGTGTGGAGCTGGTGCCCAGGCGGCTGGCGCCCGCCTCTACCATGTCCAGGGCCTCCTGCCAGCTATGCATGCCACCGGCGGCCTTGACCTTCATGGTGTCGGGAATGGAGGCCTTCATCAGCCGCACGTCCGCCACGGTCGCGCCGCCCGTGCCAAAGCCCGTGCTGGTCTTGACATAGTCGGCCCCTGCATTGACGCAGGCCTTGCAGGCGAGCGCTTTCTCATCGTTGGTCAGGTAGCAGCATTCGATGATGACCTTCACCAGCGTGCCGGCGGCCGCCTCCACCACGCCGCGGATATCGCTTTCCAGCAGGCCCAGGTCACCGCTCTTGAGCGCGCCGATGTTGATGACCATGTCCACCTCGTCCGCGCCGTTGGCAATGGCGTCCTTGGTTTCAAAGGCCTTGACGGCGGTGGTGTTGGCGCCCAGAGGGAAGCCGATCACCGTGCATACCTTCACGCCGCTGTCCTTGAGCAGCCGCGCCGCCAGCGCCACATGGCAGGGATTGACGCACACGCTCGCGGTATGAAGCGCTTTGGCCGTGTCGCACAGGGCTGCGATCTGTTCCGGCGTGGCCGTGGCCTTGAGCAGCGTATGGTCGATCATGGAGGCAATCTGTGCTTTGGTCATGGAAAATCATCCTTTCTGAATATCATCTGCCGCCGCGCCGGAAGGGGAGACGCTCCCGCGCAGATATTCCCGCGGCGTGAGGCCGGTGCAGCGTTTGAAAACGGAACAAAAGTGCTTGTAATCGGTAAAACCGGTCTTTTCGGCCACCTCGGATGTGCGCGCGCCCTCGTGCAAAAGCCCCACCGCCTGCTGGACGCGCTGCATGTTGAGCGTGTCCAGAAAGGTTTGGCCGGTGACCGCTTTGAAGCGGCGGCTGAGGTAGCTGGCGGATATTCCCATCTCGTCCGCCAGACCCTCGATGCACAGGCGCTGCTCGCTGTGGGATACGATCCGATTGAGGGCCACGTCCACATATGCGTCCTGCTCGCGGATCTCTTCCATCATCAGCGAGGCCGATTTGCAGGTGCCGTTGAGCAGCGGCATCAGGCGGCGCACCTGCTTGGCGGTTTCCTCCTCGGAGTGGATGCGGCTCATGAGGGAAGCCAGCTTGTCCTCATCCAGGGGCTTGAGCAGGTAGTCGCACGCTCGAAGGGCGATGGCGCGGCGCGCATAGTCGAAATCCGCGTAGCTCGTCAGCAGGATGATGCGGAAGGAATACGCCGACAGGGCGCGTTCCAGCATTTCCAGCCCGTCCATCTCCGGCATGCGGATATCGGTGATGACCACATCCGGCCGCTTTTGCAGAATGCCGCTCAAACCGCTGCGGCCATCGGCCGCGCTGCCCACCACCATACACCCCATATCGCTCCAGTTGACGGTGTGCACCAGACCCTTGCGGATCATCTCTTCATCCTCGACGATGAACACACGCAGAATCACAACAGGTCCCCTTTCCTTGCGCCGTCCCTGGGAAAGCGGAGCAGGACCGTCGTGCCCTTCCCCACCTGCGACTCGATGGAAATGCCATACTGGTCGCCATAGATCAGCCGGATGCGCTCATGCACGTTCATGATGCCGAAGTGGTCGCCGCGTTCGGCGTGGACGTCGGTCAGGCACGCCTTCAGCTGGCGGAGCATTTCAGGCTCGATGCCCGGCCCGTTATCGGTTACGCGCAGCACTACGCTGCTTCCGTCCAAACAGGCGGACAGGCTGATGAACAGATGATCGCTCCGCTTCATACCGTAGACGGCGGCGTTTTCGATGATGGGCTGCACAATCAGCTTGGGTACGGGAAAATCCTCCAACTCGGCGGGCACGTCGATGCGGTAGCTGAGGCGGTCGCCGAAGCGCATCTCCAGAATGCGCATGTAGCTGCGGATGTAGTTGAGATCCTCGCACAGGGGAATCATCATCCCGCCGCTTTGAATGCTGTAGCGCAGCAGGCTGGAAAGCGCCACCATGGCCTTGTCGGCAGCCTTGGGGTCGATGCGGATCATGAAGCGGATGTTTTCCAGCGTATTGAACAGGAAGTGCGGATGAAACTGGCTTTCCAGCTGCTTGATCTTGGACACGGCGGTTTCATGCCCCAGGTCCACGCTGCGGCGGATCAGTTCGCGCATGCTTTTGAGCATGCTGTTGTACGCCTGGGAAATGATCTGAAACTCGTCGTGGCTGCTGATGCTCAACTCCGTGGTCAGATCTCCCTGCTGCACCTGGTGGCAGGCCGCGGCGATTTCGTCGATGATGCGGGTTTTCTGATCAGCCACACGGTCGGTGCTCACCAGGATGAGCGCCGTGAGCGCGCTGAAGAACACCAGCACCACCGCAGCCAGCAGCAAAAGCGTGCTGATGATGCCGCCGCATTCCGACATGGCGTAGATTTTGAGCAGGCCGTTTTCCGTGTTCAGGGTGCGGATATAGAACAAGCCTTCGGACAGGACGGTAAAGCCGTTGGCGTCGCGCAGGCGGGCGCGCAGCTTGCCGAAGTCGCCCACGAAAGCGCTGTCCGTGCCCAAAAAGACGGAATCGAACCGGTCGGTCACGATCAGGTCGGAGGTGCATTGCTTGAACAGCGCCGCCATCTGATCCTCGCCCACGGCGAAGTAGACATATCCGGCGCCGCCGCCCGCCTCGTCAAAGAGACGGCACCCCAGCAGCACGCTGGAAACGGTGGCGACGCCCACATCGGCGCGCGTAACGGCGGGGGGGCCACCCCCCCGCCTGCCGCGGGGAGGTTGTTGGCCAGCCGCCAGTGGAAGCTGTTTTGCAGGCTTTCACGCATGCCCTGATTGACCTGCGTGGAGAAGATCAAGGATTCGTCCGCGTCCAGCAGAAAGAATTGGGGACGAATCTCGCTTTGGTTGATGAACTGGTAGATGCGGCTTTTGAACGCCGCCTGGTAGTTGACGCTGGAACGAAAGGCCGAAAGGTCCAGCTCGTTTTGCAGAGCGATGAGCTCGCCTTCCATGTCGCGCCACTGCTGGCCGAAGGCGTCCCAGGCCAGCTGCAGGTCGTCCGCCGTGCCGCGCACCACGTTCTGGAGCGGAATATACCCCAGGGATACGATCAGCAGCAGCACGGCGGCCAGCACCGGCAGCAGGGCGTAAAACAGCAGCAGCCTGCGCAGGTCGTCACGAAAGCGGGTTTGTTGCCCGGTCTTCTTCATGCGTACGCCTCACTTGGGGGAATCGGGCAGGCTACATGGTCACGTCCTTGCTTCCGCTGATCTTGAAGAACAGGAACAGCGACAGCACCGTCGTCAGCGTCAGGATGGTGGCCAGCGCGGCGGCCGTGCCATAGCTGGCGCGGATAACCTCGTTGTAGATGGCCACGGACATGGTGCGCGTATTGGCTGTATAGAGCATGACCGAGGAGCTCAGCTCGTTGATGAGCGTAATCCAGCTCAGAATGGCGCCGGAGATCACGCCGGGCAGCATCAATTTGGCCGTTACCTTCACAAACGCCTTCAGCGGAGAATCGCCCAGGGAGATGGCGGCTTCTTCCACGCTGGGGCTGATCTGGTAGAGGATGGCCGAACTGGAACGCAGCGTGTAGGCCAGGCGGCGTATGACCAGCGAGATGATCATGATGGTGGCCGTGCCGGAGAGCACCAGCGGGTCGCCCTTGCCGTTGAAGGCCAAAAGCAGCGTAATACCAAGCACCGAGCCGGGGATGATGTAGGGGAACATGGCGATGGTATCGATCGCACTGGTCAGCATGCTCTTTTTGCGCACCGAGAGGTAGGCGATCAGCATGCCGAGTATGATAATTATAGCCAGAGCGATGATGCAATACAAGTAAGTATTTTGGATGGAGGAAAACGCCGTGTCGAAGATCTTGGTGTAGCTTTCAAAGGAGTAGCCGTCCACGAAATACTGCACCTCGGTCTTGCGCAGGGAGGTCCAGACGATCACCAGATGCGGCACAACCGACAGGATGACCAGCAGGTAGGTGAACACGTGCATCAGCACGTTTTTGGCGCCCTTGGCCCGCGTGGGCTGGATGGGGCGCATGGCGCTCATGGTGAAGCTCTTTTTGTTGACGTACCACTTCTGCAAAAGGAACAGCACCGCCGTGATAACCACCATCAAAGACGCCATGGCCGAGGCGAAATACGCCGAGCCGCCGGACTCGCCCACAAACTCGATATAGATTTTCGTGGGCAGCACGTCGTAGCCCTCGCCGATCAGGGCCGGGGTGCCGAAGTCGGCCATGCAGTTCATGAACACCAATAGCGCCGAGGCGATGGCCGTGGGCGTGACCAGCGGCATAACCACGGTAAAGACCTTGCGGATGGCGTTGCAACCCAGGCTTTCGGCCGTCTCGCATACGGCCACGTCCACCTTTTTGAGCGCGCCGCTGACGTACATGTAGATGAAGGGATACAGCTTGAGCGTAAAGACCAGCAGCATGCCGCCAAAGCCGTAGATGGACGGCATTTGGATGCCGAAGGTGTTGGAGAGGAACTGGGTGACCACGCCGCTGCGGCCCAGCAGCAGAATCCACGAGTATGCGCCGATGAAGTTGGGGCTCATCATGGAGATGATGATGAGGATCTCAATGACGCCCTTGCCCCGGATCTTGAAAAAGGACATGATGTAGGCCAGCGGCACGCCGATGAGCAGCGAGCAGATGGTGACGCACACCGTGAGCTTGAGGGAGTTGAGCAGCGACCGGTAGTAGAATTTCTTTCCGAAGAACTTGGTGAAGTTGGCCATGGTGAAGGCGCCCGTGCCCTCTTCCAGAAAGCCGTCCACGAACAGGGAGATGAGCGGATAGATCAGAAACAGGGCGAACACGGCAAGAATGCCGATGGTTACGATCGTCCAGAAATCGAACTGCGGCTTACGCTTGCTCATAGCGAATCACATCCTTGAGAAGGCTCTTTTCCATATCCGCCGTAAAGACGTTGATCTTGTCGGGGTTGGGGCGCAGGGTGAGGCTGTCGCCGGGCTGATACAGCGTCTGCGTGTGGCCCAGATCCTGGGAGAATTCGATGCTGGGCTGGTCGGGCACGCACATGCCTTCGGCAAAGCTCAGGAAGTAGTTGCTGTAGCGGCCCAGGAAGGTGCGGTTGAGAACCTTGCACGAAAGCCCCTCCGACGCGACGGAGAACTCCTCCGGACGGACGCCCACCACCACCTGCTGACCGTCGGCGCATTCGTCGGAAAGGGTGGTCATGGGCAGGCGGTAACCGCAGGGGAAGCACAGCTCGGTCTGGCCGCCCTTTTTGGACAGGGTCGCATAGAACAGGTTGGAATGGCCGATGAAGGTGGCTACAAACACATTGGCCGGACGGCTGTAGATATGGTGCGGCGTGCCGATCTGCTGGATGACGCCCTTGTTCATCACCGCGATGCGGTCGGAGATGGCCAGCGCCTCCTCCTGGTCGTGGGTGACGTAGACGGTGGTGATGCCCACCTGGCGCTGGATGTCGTGAATCACGCTGCGCATTTCGATGCGCAGCTTGGCGTCCAGGTTGGACAGCGGCTCGTCCATGAGCAGCACCTGCGGGTGGATGACGATGGCGCGGGCCAGCGCCACGCGCTGCTGCTGGCCGCCGGAGAGGCGTTCGGGCAGACGGTCCTGATACTCGTCGATGTGCACCAGGGCGAGCATTTCATCGGTACGCTTCTTCATTTCATCCTTGGGGATGTTGCGAAGCCGGAGGCCGTACTCGACGTTTTTGCGGACGGTCAGGTGGGGGAAGATGGCGTAGCTTTGGAACACCATGCCGATGTTGCGCTTGTAGGCGGGCACGTCGTTGATCACCTGGTCGCCGAAGGCGATGGTGCCGCCCTCGATGGAGTTGAAGCCCGCGATCATGCGAAGCAGCGTGGTTTTGCCGCAGCCGGAGGGTCCGAGCAGCGTGAAGAGCTCGCCGTTTTTGATGTTGGCGGTCAAATCAGGGATGATGACGTTTTCACCGAATTTTTTGACTACATGGTCAATGGCAATAGATACGCTCATACGTCGCACACCTCTTTTTGATAATGAAAGAAGCTGTTGTGAAGGAGGCGGCAGGGGATCGGACCTGCCGCCCCGGAGACCATCACAGCAGCTTGCAAAGCGTGGGAAAAGTTACTCGGCGGCGTCCACCAGGGCATCCTGGAACTGCTCGATCCAGTCGGTCTTGTTTTCGGAAGCGATGGTTTCGTCGTCGGTGATCACGTTGATGGTGGACATGCTCTGCATGGCGTCGGTTTCGGGCACGTCGGTACGGATGGTGCGGCGGAACTGGGTTTCGTTCATGTAGGTCTGGGCCTCATAGCCGGTCAGCCAATCGACGAACTTCTGGGCGCTGTCCAGGTTGGGGCAGTCCTTGACGATGTAGACGCCGTCGCCGCGGATGATGACGCCTTCCTCCATGTAGACGACCTTGATGTTGCCCTGGGACACGTAGGTGGCGGCGCCCTGCTCGAAGGTCAGGCCCACGGCGTACTCGCCGTCAGCGACTCCCTTGTACACGGCGGAGGAGCTGTTCACGCAGCCGTTGGGCAGCTGCTTGCAGAACTCGCGCACATAGTCCCAGCCGTTGGGCTGGCCGTCGGTGCCCATGGCGTAGAGCATGTTGACCAGGTGCTCAAAGGAGGAGGAAGAGGCCTGCGGGTCGGCAAAGACGATCTTGCCCTTGAGCTCGGGGTTGAGCAAGTCGGCATAGCCGTTGATTTCGATGTCGCCGATCAGGTCGGTGTTGATCATGATGACGGAGGGCACGCAGTCAAAGCGGGTCAGGTTGCCCTCGACGTTGCGGTATTCCTCATAGAAGGCGTCCTCGTTGGCGCAGGTGTAATCCTGGAAGTACTGGCTGCTGTTTTTCACGGTGCCGATGGTGCCGGACCAGAGAATGTCGCACTGCGGATTTTCGCTTTCGGCGGCGATGCGCTTGAGGGCGTCGCCCGTGCCCATGGCGAGGCACTCGGTCTTGATGCCGGTGTCGGCCTCAAACATGGCCAGCATGTTTTCGATCATGGAGGTGGTCAGCGGGCTGTACAAAACCAGCTTGCCGGTCTCTTCAGGGGCGGTTTCAGCGGTGGCGCAGGCCATGCTCAGGGCCATGACGGCGCAAAGGAACAGAGCAAACAGCTTCTTCATGGATGATTCCCCTTTCTTCATTTGCTGTTTTGTGAAACAGCTGATTCAATCTGTGTTCATCATAGTTGCGTTTTGGAAAAAATTCAACCGGATATTCTATTTATATATCGCAAAAACTGAACTACAACGCGAAAATGCGCAGATTCAGGCGCTAGGGGGCCTTTTCCGGGGACGCAAAAACGCCGGAAAGCCCCGTATGGACCTTCCGGCGATAGGGTGAGGCGCCTCAGCCAAGCAGCGCCTCGGCGCTTCGCAGCAGCTCCGCCTCCGCTTCTTGCGCCGCCTCCCGGCTCTGCGCGCTGACGGAGAGATAGAGCTTCAGCTTTGGCTCCGTGCCGGAGGGGCGCACCACCAGCGTGCAGCCGCCCTCCAGGATGAACTTGAGCACGTCGGATTTGGGCAGGCCGTCCAGCCCGCCGGCATAGTCCAGCACGCGAAGCACCCTTCTGCTGCCAAAGGATGCGACGCCGCCGCGCAGCCCCTGCATGACGGCCTGCATTCTGGCAAAGCCGGCGCTGCCGTCATAGGTATAGCTGTGCAGGGTGTTGAGGCAGTAGCCGTAGTCGGCGTACAGCTGCTCGAGCCTGTCCAGCAGGCTGACGCCGCGGGCGGCATAGTAGCTGAACATTTCACAGATCAGGCAGGCGGCGCCCACGCCGTCCTTGTCCCGCACATAGGGGCCGGAGAGATAGCCGTAGCTTTCCTCAAAGCCGAATAGATAGCTGCCCAGGCGGCCCTGCGCTTCCAGGCGGCCGATCTGCTCGCCGATAAACTTGAAGCCGGTGAGCACGTTGATCGTTTTTACGCCGTAGTGCGCCGCGATGCGCTCGGCCATGTCCGTGGTCACGATGGTTTTGATCAGCACCGGGTCCGCGGGCATTGCGCCATGCTTCATGCGCTGGGCGCAGAGGTAATCCAGCAGCAGCAGGCCCGTTTCGTTGCCGGAGAGGAGCACGTATCCGCCGCTGTGGTCCCGGACGGCCACGCCCACCCGGTCGCAGTCCGGGTCGGTGGCCATAAGCAGGTCCGCGCCTAAGCGGCCGGCATAGGTGATGCCCAGCGCCATGGCCTCCCGGATCTCCGGGTTGGGATAGGGACAGGTGGGGAAACGGCCGTCCGGCAGGCGCTGCTCCTCCACCACCGTAACGCGGGCATAGCCCAGCTCCTTTAGCGCGCGGGTCACGGGCACATAGCCGGCGCCGTTGAGCGGGCTGTAGACGATGGCGATATCCTTGCACGCCTGCTCGCCGAAGAGGGCGGACTGCGCCTTTACCGCCTCCAGGAAGGCCGCGAGCACTTCGTCGGGAATAAGGGATATCCGACCGTCGCCCAGGCAGGCGTCAAAATCAGCCCGCTTGACGCCGTCAAAGAGGTCCAGCTTTTCGATTTCGGAGAGAATCTCGGCGGCGGCTTCGACGGTCACCTGACAGCCGTCCGCACCATAGACCTTGTAGCCGTTGTATTTGGCGGGGTTGTGGGAGGCGGTGATCATCACGCCCGCGGACGCGCGGAGATAGCGGGTGGCAAAGGACACGGTGGGCACCGGGGTGAGCTGTGGCCAGAAGTGAACCTGCACACCGTTTGCAGCCAGCACACCCGCGGTCACGCGCGCGAACACATCGCTTTTGAGGCGGCTGTCATAGCCGATGACGGCGGAGGGGGTGGAAAAGCGCTTTGCGAGATAGTCCGCCAGCCCCTGCGAAGCCCTGGCGACGGTATAGACGTTCATACGGTTGCTCCCTGCGCCGATCACGCCGCGCAGGCCTCCGGTTCCAAAGGCGAGGTCGCGGTAAAATGCGTCCTCGATGGCCGATTCCTCCATGCGCTTGAGTCCCTCCAGAAGCTCCGCATCGGTTACGCGCTCCAACCAGCGCTGATATTCCTGCCTGCCGTTCATGGCTCTTCGCCTTCCTTTCGAATTCGCGGGACGCGGCGTGCGCCGCAACGATGACATTTCGTGAACGCGGGGAAAAATTCCTTCTTTCCCCGCGCCGGGCTTTATACGCGAAAAAACCTCCCGGCTGGGAGGACGAGGGCCGTCCGCCATGCCGGGAGGTGGGATTGGAGGCGCTGGAAGCGCAGCCTCGCGGGATTATTGCAGCTCGGCCGCGTAATCCACCGCATAGCCGCCGGCCAGACGGCCGGAGGTATACGCAAAGCCGATCGCAGCGCCGCCATAGGTGACGTAGGGCTTCTTCTCGGAATACATCACGCCGGAGGCGTCGCATCCGCAGGCCCACAGGCCGCCGATCACGGTTTCGCCGTCATCTTGGAGCACCTCGAAGCGCTCGTTGATGTCCAGGCCGCCGTTGGTGGCGAAGGCCGCGGAGTAGCCCTTGAGGGCGTAGAACGGGCCGTTGCCGGGCGCCACGAGCTTATCGGCCGCCTTGCCGAACTGCTCGTCCACGCCGGTCTCGCAGTAGGAGACATAATCCTCCATCGTCTTGGCAAACGTGGCCGGATCGATGCCCATTTGCTGGGCCAGCTCCTCATAGGTATCGGCCTTGACCACATAGCCCTGGGCCACCAACTTGTCCAGCACGTCGTAGATCTCCGGCACGGGCATGTTGCCGGGCATCAGGCCCTGGTTGCCCGCAGCCAGCGTGGACAGGTTGCTGGAGAAGCCGTTTTCGGCAATGCCGTCGATCTGGTCCTGCGACCACACCGCCCAGTAGGACGGGCCGGCCTTCCACCAGCCGAACAGCTCGCCTTCCGCCTCAAAGCGTTCGCCGTCGGCGTCCACCCAGGGGATGTCGCTGCACAGGATCAGCGCGTTGGGAAGCTCGTTGAGCGACCAGGTCTGCTCCCAGCCGTACCACAGCACATGGGCATAGTTGGGATCGTCCTTCGCAAAGGTATAAACGGGGTAATCGTGAATGACGATGTTGGAGGTGGCGAAGTGAATCATCGGGACCACGGAGATGTTGTAGGTGCCCGCGCCGATGTCGATGGCCGCCTGAAGCATCTTGCCGTCGTTTTCGTGCATGCCGATCATGGTCCACTGCTCGTCGCCGAAATGATCGAAATAGGGGTTCTGGGACAGGTACTCCTTCTCCATCTCCTCGCTGCCGGCAAAGCCGCCGGTGCACAGGATGACGGACTTGGCGTTGATGGTGTAGTCGGTGCCGTCATGGCCCTTGGCCTTGACGCCGGTGACGCGGTTGGAGGCTTCGTCGTAGATCAGCTCGTAGCCTTCGGTTTCAAGCATGTACTGGCCGCCCAGCTTCACATAGTCCGAGACGAAGCGCTGATAATACTGGTCCACCATCGTGTTCTGGCCGGCGGAAACGTCCATGCCGTAGTCGCGCCCTTCCTCGGCCGTGGCGATGGAAACATACTGCTGCTTGCAGCGGTAGGTGTTGGCGCCGAAGCCGCTGGTGGGGTTGTTGAGCAGGAAGCCGTGGTCATAGTAGAGCCAGTCGGCCGTCTCGCCGGAATTTTGCAGGAACGTCTCGACGACCTCCATCTTCGCGTCGCCTTCGACATATTCGGTCCAGGCCGCGAGCAGCTCGTCGTAGTCCATGTAGTCCTCGCCGTTGTTATACTGCAACTGATACCTGGGCGGGTTGACGGACATCGGTTCGCCCGTAAAAGCGCCCGTGCCGCCGTAACGGCCGGACTTTTCAATGGCCAGCACGCTGACCGGAACGCCCGCTGCCTGCTGGGCTTCGGCTGCGGCCGTCGCCGCGGAAATGCCCGCCGCGCCCATGCCGACCACCAGCACGTCCACATCGATGGTTTTCTGCGCTTCCACCTTGGGTTCGGGCGTCAGGAACGAAGTGATGGCCGCGGCGCTGGAACCTCCGGCCACGAGCGCCTGCTCAAGGCAGTCCCGCGCGGCGGTCAGCACAGCGTTGCTGGTGGCCGTCGCGCCGGTGATCGCGTCTACGCCGACGGACTGGTTTTCCACAATGCGCGGCAGCAGGTAGGTGTTGACCGCACGAATCATGGCGACGGAGTCCAGGTTGCCGTCAAATTCGATGTCCTGGATGCTCGTCTCATCGACGGTTACCGTTACGGTGATCGGGGAAATCTGCTGGAAGCCGTAGTCCT